>Ga0315900_10005854_pt1 | contig 16740 bp, 16 predicted proteins | sample LakEriMetagenome_FD_203521 | JGI IMG/M metagenome (GOLD analysis project Ga0315900, IMG submission 203521) | Freshwater fungal communities from buoy surface, Lake Erie, Ohio, United States - Buoy 12 MA114 | ecosystem: Environmental > Aquatic > Freshwater > Lake > Lake biofilm | place: USA: Lake... | reverse complement strand
CCGGCTTCCACAGCACCAGGTCGGCCCACTTGCCCACTTCGATGCTGCCGACCTCGTGCGCGATGCCGTTGGCCAATGCCGGGTTGATGGTGTACTTCGCCACGTAGCGCTTGACGCGGAAGTTGTCATGGCGGGCACTGTCCTGGGGCAATGCGCCGCGTTGCGCCTTCATCTTGTGCGCGGTTTGCCAAGTGCGGATGATGACCTCACCCACTCGGCCCATGGCCTGGCTGTCGCTGCTCATCATGCTGATGGCGCCCAGGTCGTGCAGCACGTCTTCGGCAGCGATGGTTTCACGCCGGATACGGCTTTCGGCAAAGGCCAGGTCTTCGGCGATGGTGGCGTCCAGGTGGTGGCACACCATCAACATGTCCAGGTGCTCGTCCACCGTGTTCCCGGTGTAGGGCATGGTGGGGTTGGTGCTGCTGGGCAGGAAGTTGGCCTCGCCCACGACCTTCATGATGTCAGGCGCGTGGCCGCCACCGGCACCTTCGGTGTGAAAGGCGCAGAGGGTGCGGCCTTTCGTGGCGGCGATGGTGTTCTCGACGAAGCCGGACTCGTTCAGCGTGTCGGAGTGGATGGACACCTGCGTGTCGGTGGCGTCGGCCACGCTCAGGCAGCAGTCGATGGCGCTGGGCGTGGTGCCCCAGTCCTCATGCAGTTTCAGGCCGATGACACCGGCCTCGATCTGCTGCTGCAGCGCCTCGGGTCGGCTGGAGTTGCCCTTGCCCAGGAAGCCGAGGTTCATCGGAAAGGCCTCGGCGGCCTGCAGCATGCGTGCGATGTTGGCCGGGCCAGGTGTGCAGGTGGTCGCGAAGGTGCCGGTGGCGGGCCCGGTGCCGCCGCCCAGCATGGTGGTCACGCCCGACATCAAGGACTCTTCAATCTGTTGCGGGCAGATGAAGTGGATGTGGCTGTCGATGCCGCCGGCGGTGACGATCATGCCTTCACCGGCGATGATCTCGGTGCCCGGGCCGATGACGATGTCCACGCCCGGTTGCACATCCGGGTTACCGGCCTTGCCGATGCCGCAGATGCGCTGGCCGCGCAGGCCGATGTCGGCCTTCACGATGCCCCAGTGGTCGATGATCAGCGCGTTGGTGATCACGCAGTCCACGGCATCTGCAGCGCCCGGTCCGTTGCGGCGCTGGCTCTGGCCCATCCCGTCACGGATGGTCTTGCCACCGCCGAACTTGACTTCTTCGCCATAGCCGCCAGCGCGCAGGGTCATGTCCTGCTCCACCTCCACGACCAGGCCGGTGTCCGCAAGGCGGACGCGATCGCCCACCGTGGGGCCGTACATCTCGGCGTAGGCACGTTTTCCGATGGATGCCATCACAGCGCTCCTTGCACTAGGCCGCGAAAGCCCCAGACCTGACGGTCGCCGCTGTAGTCGACCAACTCCACGGTGCGCTGCTGGCCGGGCTCGAAGCGCACGGCGGTGCCCGAAGGGATGTTCAAGCGCATGCCGCGTGCTGCCGCGCGATCGAAGCGCAGGGCAGCGTTGGTCTCGGCAAAGTGGTAGTGCGAGCCCACTTGAATGGGGCGGTCGGCGGTGTTCTCCACCACCGTGGTGCAGGTGCGGCGCCCCGGGTTGAGCTCGAGTTCGCCAGCGTCGGTGAGCAGCTCGCCGGGAATCATCACTTCCTCCCGCGCCACCACAGGTAGGCACCCGCTGCCACGGCAGCGACCACGAAGCCCGCCACGTCGGTGGCATGCCAATGGGCGCCCGACAGGCCATGACCCTCATGGGCCTGGGCTGCAACGGCCCAGAACAATGCGAAAAGGTTCAGGAGGTGCTTCATCTTGGTGCGTTGGCGGTTGTGTGAAGACGTGGCGCGTGCAGAACTGAGGCGCGCAGGTGGTCAAGTGATGGGTTGGTGCACGGTCACCAGCTTGGTGCCGTCCGGGAAGGTGGCTTCCACCTGGATGTCGGGAATCATCTCCGCCACGCCTTCCATGACGTCAGCCCGCGTGAGCACGGTCTTGCCCTCGCTCATCAGCTGAGCCACGGTCTTGCCGTCGCGTGCGCCTTCCATCACGGCGGCGGTGATCAGGGCAATTGCCTCGGGGTGGTTGAGCTTCAAGCCGCGTGCACGGCGGCGCTCGGCCAGCAGGGCGGCCGTGAAGATCAGCAACTTGTCTTTCTCGCGCGGAGTGAGGTCCATGGTGGTTGATGCAAGCAGGTTCGATGCCATCGTAATGCGCTTGCTCGCCAAAAAACCAGGATGTTGGCACGGTCATTGCTGAAGGCTGTCTCGGAATCGTCCTCATCAACCCCCTGGAGCACACATGACCCTTGGCAACCCTCTCCGTCGAGCCGGCCTCAAGACGCTGGTATCCGCACTTGTCGCCGCCGGCTTTGCCGTGCCGGCCCTGGCCCAGAACACCATCAAGGTGGGCGTGCTGCACTCGCTGTCCGGCACGATGGCGATTTCGGAGACGGTGCTCAAGGACACCGTACTGATGGCCATCGACGAGATCAACGCCAAGGGCGGCGTGCTGGGCAAGAAGCTCGAGCCTGTGGTGGTGGACCCGGCCTCCAACTGGCCGCTGTTCGCGGAGAAGGCCAAGCAACTGATCTCACAGGACAAGGTGGCCGTGGTTTTCGGCTGCTGGACCAGCGTGTCGCGCAAGTCGGTGCTGCCGGTGTTCGAGCAGACCAACAGCCTGCTGTTCTATCCCGTGCAGTACGAAGGCGAAGAGCTGAGCAAGAACGTGTTCTACACGGGTGCGGCGCCCAACCAGCAGGCCATCCCCGCGGTGGAGTACCTGATGAGCAAGGATGGCGGCTCGGCCAAGCGCTTCGTGCTGCTCGGCACCGACTATGTGTACCCCCGTACCACCAACAAGATCCTGCGCGCCTTCCTCAAGAGCAAGGGCGTGGCCGATGCCGACATCCTGGAGGAGTACACCCCGTTCGGCCACTCAGACTATCAGAGCATCATTGCCAAGATCAAGAAGTTCTCCAGTGAAGGCAAGAAGACGGCGGTGGTGTCCACTATCAACGGCGACTCCAACGTGCCGTTCTACAAGGAACTGGGCAACCAGGGCCTGAAGGCGACGGATGTCCCCGTGGTGGCGTTCTCGGTGGGCGAAGAAGAGTTGCGCGGTGTGGACACCAAGCCCCTGGTGGGCCACCTGGCGGCGTGGAACTATTTCATGTCGATCAAGAACCCGGCCAACGACGAGTTCACGAAGAAGTGGGCTGCTTACGCCAAGGCCAAGAACATCCCGGGTCACAAGGACAAGCCGCTGACGAATGACCCGATGGAGGCGACCTACATCGGCATCAACATGTGGAAGCAGGCGGTCGAGAAGGCCAAGAGCACCGACACCGACAAGGTGATCGCTGCCATGGCCGGCCAGACCTTCAAGGCACCGTCGGGCATCACGTCCAAGATGGACGAGAAGAACCACCACCTGCACAAGAGCGTGTTCATCGGCGAGGTCAAGGCCGACGGGCAGTTCAACGTGGTGTGGAAGACGCCGGGCCCCGTGCAGGCCAAGCCCTGGAGCCCTTACATCCCCGAGAACAAGGGCAAGAAGGACGAGCCCGAGAAGAAGTGATCCTCGGATGACGATGCTTCATGCAGCCTGGGCCGGGTTCGGGCGTCTTCTGCTGGCGGCGTTCTTGACGGTCTGCTCGGGCTGGGCGCAGGCGCTCAGCCCGGAGCAGGCTTACAAGATCGCGGCAGGCGAGTCCGACGAGCGGATTGCCGCGCTGTCCGCGGCCGCGGCCTCCGCCGACCCTGGATTGCGGGTTTTCGTGCAGGCCCTGCTGGCTGACGAGGTCAAGGTGGCCGCAGGCCGGGCTTACGTGGTGCGGGACGGCCAGGCTGCGGTGGCGGGCAGCGGTGCGTCCGCCACGCTGCCGGACAACGCCGAGGACGTGGTCAACAACAACCGGATGCGGCGTGAACTGGAATCGGTACTCGCTGGATTGCGGCTGTTCTCGAACGAGCGCGCAGAGCGGGCCCAAGCGCTGGACGACTTGAAAGACCAGGTGGACGCCTCCCGGGCGGGACTGCTGGAGAAGGCGCTGGCCGCCGAGCAGGACCCCGCCCTGCGCGTGCGCTTGGAGGGCCTGCTGGCGGCAGCCCTGGTGAACGCCGAAGACCCCGCCGTGCGACTGAAGGCCGCCCAGCGCCTGGCGGGCAGCGCCGACCCCTCCACGCGGGCCCTCTTGAGGGACAAGCTCGGCCAGGAGACGGACGCTCAGGTCAAGGCAGCGCTGGAGCGTTCGCTGGCGGCAGTCGAAGGCCGCCTGGCCTGGGGTGAGCGCCTGGGGGTCCTGTTCACCGGCATCAGCCTGGGTTCGATCCTGATGCTGGCCGCCTTGGGCCTGGCCATCACCTACGGGCTCATGGGCGTGATCAACATGGCGCACGGCGAACTGATCATGATCGGCGCCTATGCCACCTACATGGTGCAGAACCTGTTCCGGCAGTTCCTGCCTGGCGCTTTCGACCTGTACGTGCTGGCGGCCATTCCCGTCTCTTTCATCGTGGCCGCCGGGGTGGGCGCAGCCATGGAGCGCAGTGTGATCCGCTGGCTGTACGGCCGGCCCTTGGAAACCCTGCTGGCCACCTGGGGCCTGAGTCTGATCCTCATGCAGGCCGTGCGCAGTGTCTTCGGGGCGCAGAACGTGGCGGTGGAGAACCCCGCCTGGTTGTCGGGCGGCCTGGAGCTGCTGCCCAACCTCACGCTGCCGTGGAACCGCGTGGCCATCATCGGGTTTGCCGCCGCCGTGCTGGCGGGTGTGGCCCTGCTGATCGGACGCACGCGCCTGGGTCTGTTCGTGCGGGGTGTCACGCAGAACCGCCGTATGGCGGCCTGTGTGGGCGTGCACACCGCCAGCGTGGACACCTGGGCCTTTTCGCTGGGGGCGGGCATTGCCGGCCTGGCGGGGTGTGCGCTCAGCCAGGTGGGCAATGTCGGGCCTGACCTGGGCCAGTCCTACATCGTCGATTCGTTCATGGTGGTGGTGCTGGGTGGCGTGGGGCAGTTGGCCGGCACGGTCTACGCGGGCCTGGGCCTGGGGTTGCTGAACAAGCTGCTGGAAGGCTGGCAAGGCGCCGTGCTGGCCAAGATCATGGTGCTGGTCTTCATCGTGGCCTTCATCCAGAAACGACCCCAGGGGCTGTTCGCCCTCAAGGGACGGAGCGCCGAGGCATGAGCACCCGACTCGGTGCCCGCGGCTGGACGGCCGTGCTCGTGGTCTGTCTGCTGCTCACGCTGGCGGTGCCGCTGTTGCATCTGGTGGTGCCCACGGGCAGCGCCCTGCACCTGAGCGAGTTCTACGTCAGCCTGCTGGGCAAGATCCTGTGCTACGCCATCTGCGCCCTGGCCATGGACCTGATCTGGGGTTACACCGGCATCTTGTCGCTGGGCCATGGCCTGTTCTTTGCGCTCGGGGGCTATGCCATGGGCATGTACCTGATGCGCCAGATCGGCCGGGACGGGCAGTACAAGGCCGACATGCCCGACTTCATGGTCTTCCTCAACTGGAAGGAGTTCCCCTGGCACTGGGCCGTGAGCGACAGCTTCGTGGCGCAGGCCGTGCTCGTGCTCGCGGTACCGGGGTTGCTGGCCTTCGTGTTCGGCTGGTTCGCCTTCCGCTCCCGCATCAAGGGGGTGTATTTCTCTATCATCACGCAGGCCCTGACGTTCGCGGCCATGCTGCTGTTCTTCCGCAACGAAACCGGATTTGGCGGCAACAACGGCTTCACTGACTTCAAGCGTGTGCTGGGCCTGCCGCTGGCCACGCCGGGCATGCGGGTGACCTTGTGCGTGCTCAGCGGCCTGGTGCTGCTGGGTTTCTACCTCCTGGCGCGCGCCATCGTGCACAGCAAGTACGGGCGTGTGCTGCAGGCCATTCGGGATGCGGAGAGCCGGGTGATGTTCACGGGCTATGACCCCGTGGCCTACAAGCTGAGCATCTGGACGCTGTCGGCCGTGATGTGCGCCGTGGCCGGCGCCTTGTACGTGCCCCAGGTGGGCATCATCAACCCGGGCGAGATGTCGCCGGCGGCCAGCATCGAGATCGCGATCTGGGCCGCGGTGGGCGGCCGTGCCACGCTGATCGGCCCCATCCTCGGCGCCTTCTTCGTCAACGGTGCGAAAAGCTGGTTCACGGTGGCCTTCCCGGAGTATTGGCTCTACTTCCTGGGGGCGCTGTTCATCGCGGTGACGCTGTTCCTGCCGCAGGGCTTGATGGGCCTGTGGAGCCGCCTGCGCGGCCGCGCCGGGGAGGGCCGGACATGACGCCGGAACTGATGGAAGCCGGTGCCCGGGCCCGTGCGTCCTACGAGGAGCGTCGAGGTCGCAGCGAGGGCAGCACGGCGTCCGGCGGCCGCGAGGCCTCATTCGGCCGGCTGCTGACGCAAGGGCAGCCCGATTTCACCCACGGCGTGGCCTTGTACCTGGAACACGTCACTGTCAGCTTCGATGGCTTTCGGGCCTTGAACGCGCTGTCGTTGAGCATCGATGTGGGCGAGTTGCGCTGCATCATCGGCCCCAACGGTGCCGGCAAGACGACGATGATGGACTGCATCACCGGCAAGACGCGTCCGGATGCGGGGCGCGTGTTCTTCGGCTCCACCATCGACCTGTTGCGCATGACGGAGACCGAGATCGCGCAGGCCGGCATCGGCCGCAAGTTCCAGAAGCCCACGGTCTACGAGGCGCTGACGGTGTTCGACAACCTGGAGCTGGCCCTGCGCGCCGACCGGCGCGTGCGCGCAGCCTTGCGCGCCAGGCTCAGCGGCGCGCAGCGGGACCGCATCGACGAGGTGCTGGTGCTCACGCATCTGAAGGACGAGGCCGCGCGCCCGGCGGGCCTCCTCAGCCACGGCCAGAAGCAGTGGCTGGAGATCGGCATGCTGTTGGTGCAGGACCCCAAGCTGCTGTTGCTGGACGAGCCGGTGGCGGGGATGACCGACGAGGAGACGGAGCGCACGGCCGAGCTCTTCCTGTCGCTGGAGGGCCGGCATTCGCTGGTGGTCGTCGAGCACGACATGCACTTCGTCGACCAGCTCACGCAGGGGCGCAAGCAGGTGACGGTGTTGCACGAGGGCAGCGTCTTGGCCGAAGGTTTGCTGTCGGACGTGCAGCGCAACGAAAGGGTGGTCGAGGTCTACCTCGGCCGCTGAAGCGATGGGTCATGCTTGAAGTTCAGGGTCTGAACCAGTTCTACGGCGGTAGCCACATCCTGCGCGATCTGGCGTTCGAGGCGCGCATTGGCGAGGTGACGGTGGTCCTGGGCCGTAATGGCGTGGGCAAGACCACGCTGCTCAAGAGCCTGATGGGCGTGGTGCCGCTGAAGACCGGCTCGGTGAAGCTGGACGGCCTTGACCTCACCCGCGCCCAGCCCTACGAACGCGTGCGCGCCGGGGTGGGTTATGTGCCCCAGGGGCGTGAGATCTTCGGCCGCCTGACGGTGGAGGACAACCTGCGCATGGGCCTGGCCACCCGGCCGGGCGGCACGGCCATCCCGCCAGAGTTGTTCGACCTGTTTCCGGTGCTGCAGCAGATGCTGCACCGGCGCGGAGGCGACCTGTCCGGAGGCCAGCAGCAGCAACTGGCCATCGCGCGGGCGCTGGCCGCCGGCCCGAAGCTGCTGATGCTGGACGAGCCCACCGAGGGCATCCAGCCCAGCATCATCAAGGATATCGGCCGGGTGATCCGGATGCTGGCCGACCGCAAGACCATGGCCATCGTGCTGGTGGAGCAGTACTACGACTTCGCGGCGGAGATTGCCGACCAGTACCTGGTGATGGAGCGCGGCCAGATCGTGGGCCGTGGCCGCGGCGCCGACATGGCGTCCGACGGCGTGCGCCAGCGCATGTCAATCTGAACGGGGCGACCGAAGGACCACGGCTGGACCTGCCCGACGCACTGGCGCAAGCGGAGCCACTGGCGTAACCAGTGCAGCTGGCGCTGCGGGTTCACCGGTCCCCACCCCCGCTGGGGCCGAAGGGGTCCGTCCACAATCCAGGGCTGCACCTTCCTCACGTCTGGCCTGATGTCCCCGCCCCCCGAACTGCTGCAGATCCGCGACCTGCGCTTTGCCTGGCCAGGTGCGTCTGCGGAGGTGCTGAACCTGCCCACCCTGGACTTGTGCGCCGGGCGCAGCTATTTCCTGCACGGCCCCAGTGGTTGCGGCAAGAGCACGCTGCTGGGCCTGATGGCCGGGGTCCTGCTGCCACGCCAGGGCCGCGTCGAGTTCCTCGGCCAGGACTGGGCCTCCTTGCCGCCCGGCCGTCGCGATCGCCGCCGGGCGCAGCTCGTGGGCTTCATCTTCCAGCAGTTCAACCTGCTGTCCTACCTGTCGTGCCTGGACAACGTGCTGTTGCCTTGTCGGCTGTCGCCCGTACGCGCCGCGCGATGTGCCGGCTCTGCGCAGGAGGAATCGCGATGGTTGCTGCAGCGCATGGAGTTGCCGTCAGAGCTCTGGCAGCGCAGCGCCGGCACCCTGTCCATCGGCCAGCAGCAGCGTGTGGCGGCAGCCCGCGCGTTGATCGGGCGCCCGGCACTGGTGATCGCGGATGAACCGACCTCCGCCTTGGATGAGCCGCTGCGCGAAGCCTTCATGGCCCTGTTGATGGGCGAGTGTCGTGAGGGCGGCAGCACCTTGGTGTTCGTCAGCCATGACGAACGCCTGGCGGGTCACTTCGATGAACGCCTGTCGCTGCGGGCGCTGCAGGCCGTGCAACCGCCGGCGCCAGGGGAACCGCTGGTGCCACCGGGGCAGCTTGCGCGAATGGGGCAAGGGGGGGCGATACCGCCCCAGCAGGAAGCTGCGTCATGACCTTTCTCCTGCGCCTGGCCACCTGCAGTGCCTGGAACCGGCGTGGCACCCTCGCCCTGGTGCTGGCTTCGATCGCGCTCGCCACAGCCCTGCTCTGGGCGCTTGAAGGCTTGCGGCGCGACCTGCGCAGCAGTTTTTCCAATGCCGTCAGCGGTACCGATCTTGTCGTGGGCGCCCGCAGCGGGCCGGTGCAATTGATGCTGTATGCCGTCTTTCGCGTGGGCGGGGCCACCAACAGCATTTCCATGGACAGCGTGCGCGCGGTGTCCGCCCACCGCGCCGTGGCCTGGACGGTGCCGATCGCATTGGGCGACTCGTACCGCGGATTCCCGGTCATGGGCACCACCACGGGCTACTTCCAGCACTTCGCCTATGGGGACAGGCAGCCCTTGGCCCTGGAAGCGGGCCGCCCCTTCAGCGGGACGCTGGACGGCCTGTACGAGGCCGTGCTGGGCGCGGAGGTGGCGCAGCGGCTGGGCCACCGCCTGGGCGACCGCATCACGCTGGCGCATGGCATGGGCGCGGTTCCGGGGGCCGAGCACGCCGACAAGGCCTTCGTGGTCACGGGCATCCTGCAACGCACCGGCACGCCCGTGGACCGCACGGTGCATGTGAGCTTGCAGGCCTTGGAGGCGCTGCATCTGGACTGGGTGGGCGGCGCCCCAATGCCGGGCTTGCGCATCTCCGCCGAAGACGCGCGCAAGTTCGATCTGGAACCCAAGCAGGTGACGGCTGCCCTGGTGGGGCTGAAGAGCCGGGCCGCGGTGTTCAATGTCCAGCGCTTCGTGGCCGAGTACCCAGGAGAGCCCCTGCTGGGCGTGCTGCCGGGGGTGGCCCTGGACGAACTGTGGGACGCCGTTGGCCTGGGCGAGCGGGCCCTGCAGCTGGTGTCCGCGCTGGTGGCCGTGGTCAGCCTGGCGGGCCTGGTGGCCACGGTCTTGGCGGGGCTGAACGAACGGCGGCGGGAGTTGGCGGTGCTGCGCGCCGTCGGCGCCGGTCCTCGGGATGTGATGGGCTTGCTGGTGCTGGAAGGGGCCGTGGTGACCGGCGCGGGGGTCGCGCTGGGGGTGCTGGCGTCCCTGGCGGTGCAAGCACTGGCGGGGCCGCTGCTGCAGCAGCGGCTGGGCATCTTCCTGCAGATGGGCTCGCCCGCCCTCACCCAGTGGGGCGTGCTGGTGGCCGTGCTGGCCGCGGGTATGCTTGCCAGCCTGGTGCCGGCGTGGCGGGCCTACCGTCTGTCGCTGGCTGACGGTCTGTCGCCCCGGCTGTGACGCCTGCGTTGTTCCCTGTTTTCCTGCCCTGACATGCCCAGCAGACCTTGCGCGCCGCGTTCCAAGCTTTCTCTCTGGACCCTGGCCCTTTTGGTGGCGTGGTGGATGCCCCAGGGCCCGTTGGGTGCACAGCCGGTGCCGGGCGTGCCGACGATGGCCAAGCCCATTTCCCCGAACGCGCCGAACGCCGCCAGCCCTCCCACTGCCTCCAACCCGCCCGCAACCTCGGGCAACGCGGGCGCAGTGCGGCCGGCCCAGGCTGCCCCGCCCAGCGCCGGGGCGGCGCGCACCATCGGCTGGGAAGCCCTGGTGCCAGCGGATTGGGACCCGATGAAGGATCTCAAGGGCCTGAACCTGTCCATCCTCAGCGATGCCGATCCGCGTGCCACGGCTGCGCTGGCCAAGCTGCGAGAGGCCTGGGACAACGCACCGATCAACCCCGCTGTGGTGGGCCAGACGGTGCGGCTGCCGGGCTACCTGGTGCCCCTGGAGGAGACCAAGGACGGTCTCAAGGAGTTCCTGCTCGTGCCGTACTTCGGGGCCTGCATCCACAGCCCGCCTCCACCGGCCAACCAGATCGTGCATGTCCTGCCCAAGGTGCCGGCCAAGGGGCTGCGCTCAATGGACACCGTCTGGGTCACGGGCGTGCTCACCGGCGCCCGTACCGACTCGTACATGGGCATGTCGGGTTACCGCATTGAAGCCACCCAGGTGACACCGTACGCTGAGCGACCCGCGCGCTGAGCACCAACCCCCCGGCGCGCTGCGGTGCCCGTGGCCGCCGGGACAGCGCCCCCGTCAGAACGAGATCCCCACGCTGAAGTGCAGGCGTGACTTGCGCACGGCCTCGCCATAGGCCCAGTCCAGCCGCAGCGGACCGACGGGGCTGCGCCAGCGCAGACCCACGCCCGCACCCACCACCGGGCGAAGGTCGCTGAATTGGTCCGCGGCCTGACCGGCATCGACGAACACGGCACCCCAGAACTGCGGCAGGCGGTCGCTCAGCGGACGCGCCAGTTCCACGCTGGTCGTCAGGATCACCTTGCCGCTGTCCACCGTGCCGCCACTGGACGGCCCCAGAGAGCGGTAGGCATAGCCCCGTACCGAGTCGTCTCCCCCGGCCCGAAACCGCAGCGTGTCCGGCACGTCCAAGCCAGCCGGTGCCAGCACCTGGCCCGCCTCCAGCCGGGCTTGCGCATACCACTTCGCCCCCAGCGGCAGGTAGCCCGTGACCCGGCCCCAGGCACGGCCGAAGCCGCCGTTCAGCCCCGTGCTGTCCCGGGCCTGCCCCAAGCCGGCCTGCAGGCTGGCCGTCAGGCCCCTTGTGGGCAGCACCGGGTTGTCCACATCGCGCCAGGCCCAGTGGTGGTTGACGGCCACGGCAACGGAGGAACTGGACTCGCTGTCCGTCTTCCGTGCAGAGCGGTCCACTTCGACGAACTGGAAACGCTCGATCCGGGGCGAGTCCTGTACGCGACCCGCCCGCAGCCGCTGGGTGAGCACCACGTCGGTGTCGGTCTTCAGTTGCTCGATGGTGCCGCCCGCCAGCCACCGGTACAACCGTGGCCCAGGGTGGGTGCTGACCTCGCCGTCCCAGGCCTGTCGCGCGCCCCCCCATTCGACCTTGTTCCGTGCGGTTGCCGCTCGGCCGAACAGCCGCCGGTCGATGTGTTCCACCGTGGCCCGCGGCCCAGTGTTCGCACTCACGCCGACGCCCAGCACGAGCTGTTGGCGCGGCGATTCCTCCACCTGCACCGACACTGGCGCCGCCGCCGCCTGGTCAGGCGTGGCCTCCACCGCCACGGAGGCCCGCTCAAAGAGCCCGGACTTCTGCAGGCGGTCCTGGAAATCCAGCACCAAGGTCTCGGTCAAGGGGGTGCCGGGCCCGAAGTTGGCCAGATGGCCCACGGTCTCCCGGTCGTGCAGGCGCAGGCCTTCCACCCGCAATTCGCCGCTGAGGAACAGCGGCCCCGGGTCGGCGGCCAGGGACAGCCGGGCCTGGCGTTGGTCCGTATCGATCTCGGCCTGGGTGAGCGCCCAACTCGCCGCCAGGTGGCCGCTGGCACGCAGCCGGGCCAGACTCTCGGTCTTCGCATCGGCCCAGGCCGGGTTGCGAAACGGCGCTCCAGTCTTCAAGGGCCAGTGCTGGCGCAGGCCCTGCAGAGCCTGCACGGCGTCGGTGCGGCCGGCTTGCGCCGCCTCGCCCCATGTGCCCGACAACTGCAGGTCCACCTGGCTGATCTTGGTGCGAGGTCCGGGGTTCAGTTGAAGCCGAAGGCGGGGTGGGCCGTCAGCGGTTTCGGGCGTGCGCCGCTGGATCTGCATCTCAGGCTCGAAATAGCCTTCGGTCTGCAGCAGCTCGCGCGCCTGGGCGGGCGCAGCGTCGATCAGGCGCGACAACTCGCTGTCGCCCAGCCGCTCACCCCGTGCCACCGTGGCCAGTCGCGCCAGGTCCAGGTGGCGCTCCAGCAAGACCCGCAGTTCCGGCGGCGCATCGATCTCGATCTCCAGCGCGGCCGGTCCCACGGTGGCGACGGGGTCCTCGGCCGCCAGGTTCGGCCGCCCCAACAGGGCACACCCGCTGCCCGCGAGGGCTGCTGCAACCAGCAGCAGGTGGCTCAGCCAGCGGGCGGGCGAGGGCCGCGTCATTTGGTCAGCAACCGCATCGCCCCTTCCAGCCCCGCCAGCGTCAGCGGGAACATGCGCTGGCTCATCAACTGCTGCACGACGGCGATGCTCTGCCGGTATTGCCACACGCCTTGCGGCTCGGGGTTGATCCAGGCGAACTTCGGGAAGGCGTTGGTCAGGCGCTGCAGCCACTCGGCCCCCGGCTCCTCGTTGTTGTACTCCACGCTGCCGCCGGGCTGCAGGATCTCGTAGGGGCTCATGGTGGCATCGCCCACGAAGATCAGCTTGTAGTCCTTGTTGTACTTGCGGATCACGTCCCAGGTCGGGAACTTCTCGCTGAAGCGGCGGCGGTTGTTCTTCCACATGAAGTCGTAGACGCAGTTGTGGAAGTAATAGAACTCCAGGTGCTTGAACTCGGTCTTGGCGGCGCTGAACAACTCTTCCACGCGGTGAATATGCTCGTCCATGGTGCCGCCCACGTCCATGAGCAAGAGCACCTTCACACGGTTGTGGCGCTCGGGCACGAGCTTGATGTCCAGCATCCCCGCATTGGCCGCCGTGCTGTGGATGGTGTCGTCGAGATCGAGTTCCTCGGCGGCGCCTTCGCGCGCGAAGCGCCGCAGCCGGCGCAACGCCACCTTGATGTTGCGCGTGCCCAGCTCCTTGGTGTCGTCGTAGTCCTTGTAGGCGCGCTGGTCCCACACCTTCACGGCACTGCGGTTGCGGCCCTTGTCCTGCCCGATGCGGATGCCCTGCGGGTTGTAGCCGTAAGCGCCAAACGGGCTGGTGCCGCCGGTGCCGATCATGCGGTTGCCGCCTTCGTGGCGTTCCTTCTGCTCCTCGAAGCGCTTCTTCAGCGTCTCCATCAGCTCGTCCCAGCCCATCTTCTCGATGGCCGCCTTCTCCTCGGGCGACAGCTCCAGCTCCAGCGTCTTGCGCAGCCACTCCAGCGGCACGTCCTGCGTGAAGTCGGTCAGCAGTTCCACCCCCTTGAAGTAGGCGGAGAACGCACGGTCGAACTTGTCGAAGTTCGCCTCGTCCTTGACCAGGGCTGTGCGCGACAGAAAGTAGAACTTGTCCACGCTGGGACCGCCGTCATCGTCGATGACCCCCGCCTTGAGCGCATCCAGCAGCGTCAGGTATTCCTTCACCGACACCGGCAGCTTGGCCGCGCGCAGCGTGTAGAAGAAGTTGATCAGCATGGTGTGCTCAGCCCTTCATGTGTCAGCGGCTGCGGGCAAGCTGGAAGTCCAGGTGCGTCTTCACCACGGGCCACTCGGCCCCGGTGATGCTGTAGACCGCGGTGTCGCGCAAGGTGCCGCCGTGGCCGATCTGGTGTGCGCGCAGGATGCCGTCCAGCTGCGCGCCCAGGCGCTCGATGGCGCGACGGCTCTGAATGTTCAGCCGGTGGGTGCGGAACTCCACTGCGATGCACTGCAGGCTCTCGAAGGCGTGGCCCAGCAGCATGCGCTTGCACTCGGTGTTCAGCGCCGAGCGCTGCGTGCTTTGTGCGTACCAAGTGCTGCCGATCTCCACGCGTCGGTTCGGTGCATCGACGTTCATGTAGGTCGTCATGCCCACGATACGGCCGGCGGCATCGGCGACGGTGAAGGGCAGCATCAGGCCTTGGGCCTGCAGCTTCAGGCGCCGCTCGATCTCGGCCTTCATACCTTCGGGCGAAGGCACGGCGGTGTACCAGAGCTTCCAGAGCTCGCCGTCCCTGACGGCATCGCACAAGGCCGCTTCGTGTTCCCGCGCCAGGGGCAGCAGCTGCGCATGCCCGCCGGCCATCTTCAGCGGTTCGATCCAGGGGCTGCTCATCTGGGCGCTCATCGGTGGTTGCGCTGCATGAAGACCAGTTTCTCGAACAGCGTCACGTCCTGCTCGTTCTTCAGCAAGGCGCCCACCAGGGGGGGCACCGCCACCTTGTCGTCCTTGCTCTGCAGCACTTCCAGCGGGATGTCCTCGGCCACCAGCAGCTTCAGCCAGTCCAGCAGTTCGGAGGTGCTGGGCTTCTTCTTCAGACCGGGCAGGTTGCGCACGTCGTAGAACGTCTTCAGCGCCGCGCCCAGCAACTCCTTCTTCAGTCCGGGGAAATGCACGTCCACGATGGCCTGCATCGTCGGTGCGTCGGGGAACTTGATGTAGTGGAAGAAGCAGCGGCGCAGGAAGGCGTCAGGCAACTCCTTCTCGTTGTTGGAGGTGATGAACACCAGAGGGCGGTGCCGCGCCTTGATGAGTTCGCGCGTCTCGTAGACGTAGAACTCCATGCGGTCGATCTCGCGCAGCAGGTCGTTCGGGAACTCGATGTCGGCCTTGTCGATTTCATCGATCAGCAGGGCCACGGGTTGGTCGGCGGTGAAGGCCTGCCACAGAACGCCCTTGACGATGTAGTTCTGGATGTCCTTCACCTTCTCGTCACCCAGCTGGCTGTCGCGCAGGCGGCTGACGGCGTCGTATTCGTACAGGCCCTGTTGGGCCTTGGTGGTGCTCTTCACGTGCCACTGCAGCAGCGGCATGTCGAGCGCCTGCGCCACCTCTTCGGCCAGCATGGTCTTGCCCGTGCCGGGTTCGCCTTTCACGAGGAGCGGACGCTTCAGGGTGACGGCCGCATTGACGGCCATCATCAGGTCGTCGGTGGCGACGTATTGGTCGGAGCCCTTGAATTTCATGGTGGCGTGAGGCAGTGTTGGTGAACGGCTCTGCGGGGACGTGCAGGGCCAGGGGTGAAGTGCAGTGTTTCCGAGAGGGAAGAGAGACGGCGCTGACGTCACGATTCGGGAGGGTGCGCCACCCGCCTGCGCGACGGGTCAAAGTCCAGTTTCAGTATATAGGGGCCCCCTATAATGAGGCGAGGTTGCAAGCATCGGTGACGAGGCGGTGCAGCCGCGAAAGTTCTCACCCAGCCAGCAACTGACCACGGGCTGCGGTAGACAGACCAAGAGATTCCGAGGGTAGCTTTCATGATCAGAGCGTTGACTGTGTCGCTGGTATTGGCTGGCGTGTCCCTGACTGCGGCGGCTCAGGATGCCAAGGCTGGCGAGAAGCTGGCAGCCTCGTGCATCGGGTGCCACGGCATCCCCGGCTACCAGGCGAGCTTCCCCGAAGTGCATCGGGTACCGATGATCTCCGGGCAGAACGCCAAGTACATCGTGGCCTCGCTGCTGGCCTATCAGAAGGGCGAACGCAAGCACCCGACGATGAGGGGCATCGCCGGTTCCTTGACCGAGCAGCAAATGGCTGACCTGGGGGCCTTCTACGAGCAGCACGGCAAGAGCAGTGTGGTGGCGGTGGCCCAGACGGCCAAGGCGCCGTCGGCCGAAGTGAAGGCGTTGCTGGAAAAGGGTGCGTGCGCCTCGTGCCACGGGGCAGACTTCAACAAACCCATCGATGGTGCCTACCCGAAGATTGCCGGTCAGCACGCCGACTATCTGTACGTCGCGTTGAAGTCCTACAAGATCGAGGGCAAGGCCACCTTGGGCCGTGGCAACGCCATCATGGCCGGCCAAGTCAAGGCCTTCAAGCCCAGCGAACTCAAGGCCATGGCGCAGTACATCGGTTCCCTTCCCGGGGATCTCAAGACCGTTCCGCAGTCGAAGTTCCGCTGAATTCGGCGGATGAGGGTCGCCAGCGCCGCAGGGTCAGGGCGTTGGTGATGACGCTGACGCTGGACATGGCCATGGCCGCACCGGCCACCATCGGGCTGAGGAGCCCCATGGCCGCCAGCGGGATGCCCACCACGTTGTAGGCAAACGCCCAAGACAGGTTCTGGCGCAGCTTGCGCCGGACGGCCCAGGAAAGTTCCCACGCATCCACCACCGCGGTCGGGTCGCCCCGCAGCAGGGTGAGGCCGGCCGTCTCGACGGCGACATCGGTGCCGGCACCCTCGGCGGCCAAGGCCAGGCCCACGTCCGCGGCGGCCAGCGCCGGGGCGTCGTTGACGCCATCGCCCACCATGGCCACGCCTTCGCCCGGGGGCAGCCCGCTTTTCAACTCGCCCACCACCCGCGCCTTGTCGCCTGGCAGCAC
>Ga0315900_10005852_pt1 | contig 16742 bp, 14 predicted proteins | sample LakEriMetagenome_FD_203521 | JGI IMG/M metagenome (GOLD analysis project Ga0315900, IMG submission 203521) | Freshwater fungal communities from buoy surface, Lake Erie, Ohio, United States - Buoy 12 MA114 | ecosystem: Environmental > Aquatic > Freshwater > Lake > Lake biofilm | place: USA: Lake... | reverse complement strand
AGCAGCTGGCGAGCGCGGGCCTGAACACCCCCCGCACCCGGCTCGTGCTCGAAAAGCCCCTGGGCCACGACCTCGCCAGCAACCGGGCGATCAACGAGGTGGTGCGCCGCGTGGTCACCGAGCGGCAGGTGTTTCGCATCGACCACTACCTGGGCAAGCCGGCGGTGCAGAACCTGTTCGCCCTGCGCTTTGGCAATGCCCTGTTCGAACCGCTGTGGCGGCGCGAGACGATCGACCATATCCAGATCACCATCGCCGAAGACCTCGGCGTGGAAAAGCGCGGCGCGTTTTATGACCACACCGGCGCGCTGCGCGACATGGTGCAGAACCACGCGCTGCAGCTGTTGTGCGCACTGGCGATGGAGCCACCGATCAATGCGCATGCCGATGCCATCCGCGATGAGAAGCTCAAGGTGCTGCGCTCGCTCAAGCCCTGGACGCCGGCCACGCTCGACCTGCATGCGATCCGAGGACAGTATGGCGCGGGCCAGGTGGGCGGGCAGACGGTGCGCGCCTACCGCGACGAGCCCGGCGTGGCCCCGGACAGCGACACCGAGACCTTTGTCGCCCTGCGTGCCGAAATCGCCAACTGGCGCTGGGCAGGCGTGCCGTTTTACATCCGCACCGGCAAGCGATTGGCCGCGCGCGAGGCGCAGATCGTGGTCAATTTCAGGCCGGCGCCGCATGCGATCTTCGGCACCCCACCGGGCGCGGCCAACCGGCTGGTGATCCAGCTGCAACCGCGCGACGGACTGCAGCTGCACCTGCTGGCGCAGGCGCAGGACGGCCGCCATGCGGCGCGCCGCGCGACGCCGCAGCTCACCCCGGTGCACCTGGACCTGGACTTCGACAAGCGCTTCGGCGCCGAGCGGGTGGGCGCCTACGAACGACTGCTGCTGGACGTGATCGACGGCCGCCTGAACCTGTTCGTGCGCAGCGATGAACAGGAGGAGGCCTGGCGCTGGGTCGAGCCGCTGCTGGAACACTGGCGGGCGCACCCGCAGGCGCCGCGTCCTTATGCCGCCGGCACCTGGGGGCCCAGCGCCTCCAGCGCGATGATCGCCCGTGACGGACACTGCTGGAGCGAGGAACGCTGATGCTCGATCGGATCCAGGCCTGCCTGCCGGCCCTGGCCCCGGCGGAACAGCGCGTCGGGCGGCTGGTGTTGGCCGATCCCCGCGCGTTTGCCAGTCTGCCAGTGAGCGAGCTGGCCGAACGGGCCCATGTGAGCAAACCCACCGTGGTGCGCTTTTGCCGCAGCCTGGGCTATGACGGACTGTCGGATTTCAAGCTCAAGCTGGCGGGCAGCGTGAACGAGGGCGTGCCCTTCATCCACCGCAGCGTCGACGCCGACGACAAGCCGGCCGAGGTGATGGTCAAGGTGATCGACAACGCGGTCGCGGCCTTCCTGAAATACCGCAACGACGCCTCCACCGTCGCCCTGGAACGGGCCAGCGAGGCCCTCGCCGCCGCCGGCCGCAACCAGCGGCGCATCGAGTTCTACGGCGTGGGCAATTCGGGCATCGTGGCGCAGGACGCGCAGCACAAGTTCTTCCGACTTGGCGTGCACACCGCCGCCTGCAGCGACGGGCATCTGCAGGTCATGAGCGCCTCGCTGCTCGGACCGGGGGATTGCGTGGTGATCATCTCCAACTCGGGACGCACGCGCGACCTGATGGATGCCTGCGACATCGCACGGCGCAAGGGCGCCCTCACGATCGTGATCACCGCCAGCGGTTCACCCCTGGCGGCGCAGGGCCAGATCCACCTGGCCGCCGACCATCCCGAGGGCTATGACCGCTACAGTCCGATGGTGTCCCGGCTGCTGCACTTGGCCATCATCGACGTGCTGGCCACCTGTGTGGCGCTGCGCATCGGCGGCGAGCGGCTGCAGCCAGTGCTCAAGGAAATGAAGGAAACCCTGCGCAGCAAGCGCTACACCTGAGAGGCGTTGGCATTGCGGCAGCTGCGGCTCGACCGGCCGCAGCGGTCAGAGGCGCCCTTCTTCCACCGCGTGGCAGGCGATGCGGATGCCCCCCAGCGCCTGCAGCTGCGGCCGCTCGGTGCGGCAGCGTTCATTCGCATGCGGACAGCGCGGATTGAAGGCGCAGCCTGGCGGCGGATTGAGCGGGTTGGGCACCTCGCCCTGCACCGGTGTGCGGGCACGCCCGGTGTCGTGCATCTTGGGAATCGCATCGAGCAGCATCCGGGTGTAGGGATGCCGCGGCGCGGCGAACAGGGTGTGCTTGTCGGCCAGTTCGACCAGCCGGCCCAGGTACATCACGCCCACCTGGTCGCTCACATGCCGCACCACCGCCAGGTTGTGCGAAATGAACAGATAAGTCAGGCCCTGCTTGCGCTGCAGGTCCTTCATGATGTTGAGCACCTGGGCCTGCACCGACACGTCGAGGGCGGAGGTCGGCTCGTCGCACACCAGGAACTCCGGCTCGGTGGCCAGGGCGCGCGCGATCGAGATGCGCTGACGCTGACCGCCCGAGAACTGGTGCGGATACTTCACCCGATCCAGCGGTGACAGGCCCACCGACTGCAGCAAGGCATCGACCCGGTCACGCAAGGCCGCGGGGTCGGTGACGATGCCGTGCTCGCGCAGCGGCTCGCCCACGATGTCTTCCACCGTCCAGCGCGGATTGAGGCTGGCATACGGATCCTGGAAGATCATCTGGATGCGACGCCGCAATGCGCGCCCCTGGCTGCCCCGGTAGGTGGCATGCGCATCCTGGCCATCGAACACCATCTGACCGCGCGTGGGCTGATAGAGCCCCACCAGCAGGCGGGCCACCGTGCTCTTGCCGCAGCCTGATTCGCCCACGAGGGCCAGCGTCTGGCCGCGCACGATGTCAAAACTCACGCCGTCGACTGCATGCAGCAGCTGGCGCGGCTTGCCTTCGAGCACCCGATTGAGCCAGGGGGCCGAGACATCGAAAGTCATCGCCAGGTCGCGCGCCTGCACCAGGGGCGCGGCGCTGCCGGTTGTTGCTTTCGCGTCGGTCGTGCGTGGCGACGCGGTCTCTGGGGTGGATGGAACCATGGTGGACAGGGAAGCCGTCATGCGGCAGCCCCTTGAGGGATGGCCACGTCGGCCGGACGGGCAGAAGGCGGCGTGCCGTCGTCATTGAGCCAGCAGGCCGCGCGGGTGGCACCTGCCGCCATCAGGTCGGGGCGCTCGCGGCGGCAGCGGTCCTGCGCCTGCGGGCAGCGCGGGTTGTAGGCACAGCCCTGCGGAATCGCATTGAGGCGCGGCATCGCCCCGTCAATCTGGTGCAGCCGCTCGCGGTCGGCCTCGATGTCGGGAATCGCAGCCATCAGGCCACGGGTGTAGGGATGGGCCGGCGAATGAATCACTTCATGCACCGGGCCGATCTCGGCGATCCGGCCGGCGTACATCACCGCCACCCGGTCGCAGGTCTCGGCGATCACGCCCATGTCGTGCGTGATCAGCATCACGGCGGCGCCGCGGTCGCGGCACACGCGTTTGAGCAACTGGATGATCTGCGCCTGGATGGACACGTCAAGCGCAGTGGTCGGCTCGTCCGCCACAATCAGCTGCGGCTCCGCGGCCAGCGCCAGGGCGATCACCACCCGCTGGCGCATGCCGCCCGAGAACTGGTGCGGGTAGTGATCAATCCGCTCGGCGGCGGCCGGAATGCCGGTGTCCTCCAGCAACGCGATGGCGCGGCGCCGGGCCTCGGCCGCATCCACCTTCAGATGCGTCTGGATGGTCTCGGCCAGCTGCCGCCCGATCGTGTACAGCGGATTGAGCGAGGTGAGCGGATCCTGGAAGATCGCGCCAATGCGCCGGCCCCGGATGCTGCGCATGTCGGCTGGCGGCAGGTGGTCGATGCGTCGGCCTTCCAGCAGGATCTCGCCCGACGCAATGCGCCCCGGTGGCTCTAGCAGGCCAATGATGGAGGCACCCGTCAGGCTCTTGCCGGCACCCGACTCCCCCACCACGCCCAGCACCTCGCCAGGCGCGATGTCGAAGGAAATCTCGTCCAGCGCGCGCAGCGTGCCTCGGCGGTTCGGAAACTCGACGACCAGGTTCTTGACTTGCAACAGGGACATGACGTCAGCGCAGCCTCGGGTTGAGCGCATCGCGCAGCCAGTCACCCAGCAGGTTCACCGACAGCGCGATCAGAATCAGCATGAGGCCCGGGAACACGGTGATCCACCACTCCCCCGAGAACAGATAGTCATTGCCCACGCGAATGAGCGTGCCCAGCGAGGGCGAGGTGGGCGGCACGCCCACCCCCAGGAAAGACAGCGTGGCCTCAGTGATGATGGCGGTGGCCACATGGATGGTGGCCAGCACCAGCACCGGGCCCAGCACATTGGGCAGCACATGGCGGCGCATGATCCGCAGGGGCGCGACGCCCGTCACCCGGGCAGCCTGCACATATTCCTTGTTGCGCTCCACCAGGGTGGAGCCACGCACCGTGCGGGCGTACTGCACCCAGCCGGTGAGCGTGATCGAAATGATCAGCACCCCGAAGGCCACCGTCTCGTGCGCATTCGGGAACATTGCCCGCCCCACCCCGGCAATGAGCAAAGCGACCAGGATGGGCGGAAAGGACAGCATCACGTCGCACAGGCGCATCAGGAAGCCGTCGATCCAGCCCCCCCGAAAACCCGCCAGCAGGCCCAGCGCCACCCCGATGACCACCGACAGGGCCACCGAGGTGATGCCCACCACCAGCGAGATGCGGGCGCCGTACATCAGGGCCGAGAGGATGTCCCGGCCCTGATCGTCGGTGCCCAGCACGTAGGTGATCCTGCCATCGGCCTGCCAGGCCGGCGGCAGCCGGGCATCGCTCAGCTCCAGGGTGGTGAGGTCAAACGGATTGTGAGGCGCCACCCAGGGCGCCAGTGCGGCACCCAGGACACACAGCAACGCCACCAGCGCCGCACCCACCGCCACGGGCGAGGTGCGGAAGCTGTAGCCGACATCGCTGTCGAACCAGCGGGAGATCGCAGACTTCATGAGGCAGGGTCAGGTGGGGTCGTTTACTTCTTGACGGAGATCCACTTGAACGGCATGAAGTTGTCAGCCAGTTGGACCAGGTCGACCTTCTTGTTCACGCCCCAGGCCAGCGCCTGCTGGTGCAGCGGCAGGTGGCCGATGTCGTCGGCATGCAGCTTGAAGGCTTCCTTGATCATCGCGTCGCGCTTGGCCTTGTCAGTCTCCGACTGGATGCGGCCGGTCAGCTCGTCAACCTTCGGATTGCAATAGCTGCCCAGGTTGAACTGGCCGGAGCCCTTGTCGTCGACGCAGCGCATCAGGGCGTTGAGCGCGTTGTGCGAGTCGTAGGTGCCCGGGGTCCAGCCAAGCATGTAGAAGCTGGTGTCGCGGCGCAGGATCTTGGGGAAATAGGTGCCCTTGGTTTCAGTGACCAGGTTCACCTTGACACCGATGCGCGAGAGGTTGGCGGCCACGGCTTCGCAGATCTGGCCGTCATTGACATAGCGGTCATTGGGGCAGTTCATCGACACCTCGAAGCCCTGCGGATAGCCGGCCTCGGCCAGCAGGCGACGTGCGGCATCGGCGTTGTACGGCAGGCGGGTGTTGAGGTCGGCCGCGAAGCCGTTGATGCCGGGGCCCACCATCAGCGCGGTGGGGTTGGACGCGCCGCGCATGACGGTGCGCTTGATGCCCTCGATGTCGATGGCCTGGTAGAAGGCCTGGCGCACGCGCTTGTCCTTGAACGGGTTCTTGCCCTTCACGTTGGAATAGAGCAGCTCGTCGCGCTTTTGGTCCATGCCCAGGAAGATGGTGCGCAGCTCGGGGCCGGCCATCACGCGGGCATTGGCGCTGGCGTTCACGCGGGCCACGTCCTGCACCGGCACCGGCTCCATCACGTCCACCTCTCCCGACAGCAGGGCCGCCACGCGGGTGGCGTCGTTGCCGATCGGGGTGAACACCACCTCGGTCACGTTGCCCTCAATCCGGCCCCAGTAGCTGGGGTTGCGGGTGAAGACGGTGCGCACATTGGGCTGGCGCTCACGCACGCGGAACGGGCCAGTGCCGTTGGCGCGGAAGGACGCGGCGTTCTCGACGCCCTTGCGGCGATCCACCGGGCGCTGGGCCTGGTTATCTTCCAGCCACTTCTTGTTCATGATGTAGACCAGCGAGATCACATCGGGCAGGATCGGGAACGGCGCCTTGGTCTCGATCTCCACCACATGGTCATTGACCTTGCGCACTTCCTTGATGTCATTGGTGTAGCTGCGCATGTCCGAGCCCTCGCCCGCGGCGCGCGCGAAGGTGTAGACCACGTCGTCCGCGGTGAACGGCGCGCCATCATGGAACTGCACGTTGCGGCGCAGCTCGAAGCGCCACACGGTGGGCGAGGTCTGGCGCCAGGAGGTCGCCAGCACTGGCGCCAGGGACAGGTCCTTGTTGCGGCCAACCAGCGGCTCGTACACGTTGCCGGTGACGCTCAGTTGCAGCGACTCGTTGAGCGAGTGCGGGTCCATCGACAGGGCGTCGCCCTGGTTGGCGATGCGTACCGTCTCGGCCGAGACGCCGACGCTGGCGGCCAGCGCGATCGCGGCGACCGCCGCGCGCAGGGTGAAGGTCTGGGTCTTCATGGTGAGCTCCTTGTGGACCTGAAAAAAAACGAAATGCCCTCAGGCGGCGGGCAATGGCAACGAGCGCTCCACCAGGCTGGCATGCAAGGCCGCGCCCAGGGGCAGGATGTCGTCGTTGAAGTCATAGCGGCTGTTATGCAGCATGCAGCTGCCCTCGCCGCCTTGTCCGATGCGCAGGTAAGCGCCGGGCTTGACCTGCAGCATGAAAGAAAAATCTTCGGCGCCCATGCTCGGCTCCATGTCGCGCACCACATGGTCTTCACCGACCAGCGAGGCGGCCACATCAGCTGCGAACTGCGCTTGGGCCGCAGAATTGACCGTCGCTGGGTAGATGCGTTCGTAACGTACCGTGGCCGTGGCGCCAAAGCCCAGGGCCACCGCCGCACACAGCTCCGACAGGCGCCTCTCCACCAGCTCCTGCACCGCGGGCTTGAAGCTGCGCACCGTACCCACCAAAGTGGCAGTGCCTGGGATCACGCTCATCGCGCCCGGATCGCCGGCCTGCATCGCGCACAGGCTCACCACTGCACCGTCCACCGGCCGCACATTGCGCGAGACGATGCTCTGGGCCGCCGTGATGATGTGCGCCGCCACCAGCACCGGATCGATCGCCAGATAGGGGTGCGCACCATGGCCACCCTTGCCGGTGATCTCGATCGTCACGCGATCGGCGGCGGCCATCATGGGGCCGGGGTTGGTACCCATCGTCCCGGGCGGCAGACCTGGCCAGTTGTGCATGGCATACACCGCCTCGACCGGGAACCGCTCAAACAAGCCGTCTTCGATCATCGCGCGGGCGCCGGCATAGCCTTCCTCGCCCGGCTGGAAGATCAGCACCGCCGTGCCGTCAAACTGGCGGGTCTCGGCCAGATAGCGCGCCGCGCCCACGAGCATTGCGGTGTGCCCGTCGTGGCCGCAGCCATGCATGAGGCCCGAGCGGGCCGAGCGCCAGGAAAATTCATTGGTCTCGGTCATGGGCAGGGCGTCCATGTCAGCGCGCAGGCCGACCCGGCGGCCGCCCTGGCCGCGCCCGCGCACAATCCCCACCACGCCGGTGCGTCCCAGGCCGGTGTGCACTTCGTCCACCCCGCAGGCCTTGAGTGCCTCGACCACGCGGCCGGCGGTGTACACCTCCTCGAAGCCCAGTTCCGGGTGTGCGTGCAAGTCGCGCCGGAAGGCGGTGAGCTCCGGATGGAAGCGCGCGATATGGCCGAAGGCCCGGCCGCCGGCGGCCAGGCGCGGTGCGGTGGCGGCCACCTGCATCAATGCCCCCCCGCGCGTCCCACGCGCAGGCGCGGATCGACCGCGAAATACAGCAGGTCGACGACCAGGTTGATCACCACGAAGATCAGCGCGATCAGGCACAGGTAGGCCGCCATCACTGGAATGTCGGCAAACGTCACCGCCTGGATGAACAGCAGCCCCATGCCGGGCCACTGGAACACCGTCTCGGTGATGATCGCGAACGCGATCAGGCCACCCAGTTGCAGGCCGGTGATCGTCATCACCGGCACCAGGGTGTTCTTCAGCGCATGGCCGAAATGGATCGCGCGGTCGGTCAGGCCGCGAGCCCGCGCGAACTTGATGTAGTCGGTGCGCAGCACCTCCAGCATCTCGGCCCGTACCAGCCGCATGATCAGCGTGAGCTGGAAGATCGCCAGCGTGAGCGCTGGCAGCACCAGGTGGTGCCAGCCCTTGGCTGTGAGCAGCCCGGTGGTCCACCAGCCCAGTTGCACCGTCTCACCGCGCCCGAAGCTCGGAAACCAGCCCAGGGTCACGGCGAAGATCAGGATCAACATGATCCCGATCAGGAAGGTCGGCAGCGACACCCCCAGCAGGGATACCGTCATGAACACCTGGCTCAGGAAAGATCCCCGGCGCAGGGCGGCGTACACCCCCATCGGAATGCCCACCAGCAGCGCCAGGCCGGCGGCAGCCAGTGCCAGCTCGAAAGTGGCCGGGAAGCGCTCGGCGATCAGGCGCGAGACCTTGGCGCCCTGGCGCAGCGACAGGCCGAACTCGCCCTGGACCGCATTGGCAAGAAAATGTCCGAACTGCACGAAGAAGGGCTGGTCAAGCCCCAGATCGGCGCGCAGTTCGCGGATTTGTTCAGGGGTGGCGTCCTGCCCGAGCAGGAACACCACCGGATCGCCCACATACTGAAACAGCAGAAAGGCGATGAAGGCCACCGAGACCATCACGACCGAGGCCTGGAGGAGGCGGCGCAGGATGAAAGCGAACATGCGGTTGGGACAGCAAACAAGCGCTCGATGCTAGCCGAGCAAAGGCAGTGCCAGCCACGGGGTTTGCCCCCGTCGGGAACATACGAAAAAAGGCCGCGCGCACCCTGGGCGCGCAGCGGCCTGCAGATCGCGCGAGGGTCAGTTGATCTTCACCAGGCGCCAGTCGATGCGGTTGTCCGCGCGGTGCACCACCTCGACGTTCTTCTTCATCGCCCAAGGAATCACCTGGTTATGCAGCGGAATGTGCGAAACGGTGTCGTTGCTCAATTGAAGGCCTTCGGTGAGCAGGCGGTTGCGCACCTGCAAGTCGGTCTCCGACTTCACCCGATCGATGATGTAGTCCATGCGGGTGTTGCTGTAGCGGCCCACGTTGTAGTTGCCGTCACCGCCCTGGCCGACGGTGCGCACCAGCGATTGCAGGCTGTACAGCGCATCGAAGGTCGGAACGCCCCAGCCAAGCATGTAGATACTGGCCTCATAGCGCTGGATCATCGGGAAATACGTCACCAGCGGCATGGTGCGCAGCTTGGCTCGCACCCCCACGCGCGACCACATCGCGGTGACCGCCTGACAGATTTCCTCGTCGTTGATGTAGCGGTTGTTCGGGCAGGCGAAGTCCACCTCGAACCCCTGCGGATAGCCCGCATCGGCCAGCAGCTTGCGGGCCGCATCGGGGCTGTACGGCAGGCGCTGGTGCACGGCGGGGGTCCAGCCATTGACCTGCGGCGCCACGAGGGTGCCGGTCGGCTGGCTCAGGCCGCGCATGGTCACGCGGTTGAGGCTGTCGCTGTCGATCGCCTGGTACAGCGCCTGGCGCACCCGCTGGTCCTTCAGCGGGTTCTTGCCCTTGATGTTCGAGCCCGGGAGCTCATCGCGGTGCTGGTCCATGCCCAGGAAAATCGTACGCGACTCCACGCCGTCGATCACCTTCAGGTTGGTGTTACCGCGCAGACGTGGCAGATCCTGCGGGCTCGGATCGAGCACGAAATCCACCTCGCCTGACAGCAGCGCCGCAATCCGGGTCGCTTCGGCACGGATCGGGGTGTAGACGATCTCAGTCACATTGGTCGGGTTGGTGCCCCAGTAGTTGGGGTTGCGCACCAGCACCAGGCGCTGGTCGGGCTGCCACTCCTTGACCATATAAGGGCCGGTGCCCATCGCGTTGCGGTGGGCGAAGGTTTCGTCGCGGGTACGGATGTCCTTGGGCTCGACCGAACGATTGCGCTCAGCCCAGGCCTTGCTCATGATGCGCAGCTCGGTCAGCTGGTTGAGCAGCACCGGGTTCGGGGCCTTCAGCAGGATGTCGACCGTGTTGTCGTTGACCTTGGCCACCCGGTCGATGCCCTGGGTGTAGACCTGATAGTTCGAGGTGCGCGTCATCGCGCGGTTGAGCGAAAACACCACGTCGTCGGCGGTCATGGCCGTGCCGTCGCTGAACTTCACGCCGGCGCGCAGGGTAAAGCGCATCTGGGTGGGCGAGACTTCACGCCAGGCAGTGGCCAGCATGGGCTCGATCTTGAAGGAGCGGCTGTTGTAGTAGACGAGCGACTCGTAAACCGCGGCATGCACTCCGTTGCCCAGGGCATTGTTCTGGGAGTGGATGTCCAGCGTGGGAATATCGCTGGCGCTCGACCATTTGAACGTCGCGGCCTGGGCGAGCGGGGCGACCGACAGCGCGGCCGCAGCGGCCACCGACAAAAGCGTGAATTTCAGTTTCATGGAACCCTCAGGTGTCAGAAAACCGCAACTATGCAACAAGCTGGGGCTGGTTGGGCATCCACCCCGGGAAGTCCCGGATGGGGTCGAGGGGGTCAGGGCGCCGACGAGAACTGCACCGGCCCGTACCAGGCCTTGGCGCGCGAGCGGGTGTTGTCGGTGTCGGTCATCAGGGCAATGCCCACCAGGCGGCCGGGCGGCTCGCCAAAAGCCCGCTCGAAATCGGCGCGGATGTCGCGCTCATAGTCGCGCCACTGGCCCACGCCCGCCGTGCCCGACTCCACCACGACCTTGCGGATGCGGCCAGTGCGGGGGTTATGGATCACCTCCCCCACCGCGCGCTGGTTGCACCAGACATACATCAGCGTCGCATAGGGCATGTCCTCGCCGGTGACCGCCCGTGCGAGTTCAGACAGCATCGTGTCCCTGGGGGACCAGCGGGCGCGATCGCCCTCGAAGGCCAGCACGATGCGCACCGGCGCGTCGTCGGCCTCGCGGCGGGCCATATCGGCCTGCGGAATGAGCGACTGCACCTTCCAGGAAAAGCGCAAGGTGCCAAGGTCTTCCGGTGCGAAGTCGACAGCCTGACGCAGCATGCTGGCCGCCCGCACCGAACGCACTGACACCGCATCGCGACCGTCGATGCGCACCATCCGGAACTCGGCGGGTCGCTTGCCCGGCAGGCGGTAGTGCTCCCAGGTGGCCGCCGACTCCGACGGCCCCGACGGCCCCGACGGCCCCGACGGCACCAATGAGCCGCAGCCCGCCAGTCCACCGGCCAGCACCAAGCTGCCCAGCCGGCGAAGGAGGCATCCGAAGAGCGGTGAAAAGGAGCGGGTCATCAGATCTCCTGAATGCTAACGGAACCGCTGGAGCCGACACGACGAAGAGCCCAAGAAAAAACCCACCGTGTCGCCACGGTGGGTTTTGCATCTTCGCAATCTCAGCTGGCGTGAGCCAGCGTCAGATTAGAAGGTGTGGCGGACGCCCACGCCCATGATGTTGACCTTGGCGGGCACAGCAGCCAGACCCAGGTTGTTGATGTTCACGCTGGTGGCGCTCGTCGGGATCGTGGTAGCGGTGGTGTTGAAGGCGGTCTCATTGCCAGCCAGCGAGCCGCTGGTGGTGGTGTAGTAGCCGTACAGCTCGGTGCGCTTGCTCAGGGTGTAGCGAGCGAACACTTCGGTGGCCTTGACCTTGTTCTCGGTGTTGTCGGCGTACTGCACGCCCAGGGTGGCAGCACCCAGGGGAGCGGCCACGCTGAAGCCCCAGCCCTTGCCCGAGGTCGCGCCAGCGGCGGAACGGAAGGAGGTGGTGCCGATGGTGGAGGCGGTGTTGCCCTTGGTGTCGTTGATCACGTAGGACAGAGCGACCTTGGCCATGCCGAAGTCATAGTCGAAGCCGGCGAAGCGAGCACCACGCTTGGTGGAGTCGTTGCTGGCGGCGCCTTCGTAGGCGATCGCTGCACGCAGGGGACCAGCCACATAGTTGGCACCCAGCACGCCCACGCCCTTGTAGGTCAGGGCAGCGTTGGCAGAACCCAGGGTGCTGGAGAAGGTGCTGTCTTCCACGGCATCGCCACGCAGGATGGTGGCGGCGCGCAGGGTCAGGCCCGGCAGAACGGTGGGGGTGGTCCACTCGATCTGGTTGCTGCGGCGGGAAGAAGCCTTGATGTTGGCCGGGCTCACGCCGACGACGGCGTAGGCGGAACCGTTGGAGATGTAGTTGTAGTCGTAGCTGCAACCGACCGTGCACATCGTGCTGACCGAGCGGCCGAGCTTGACGGTACCGAAGGCGCCGGTCAGGCTCAGGTTGGCTTCACGGCTGAAGGCCAGAGCGGCAGCACCAGTGGACAGGTCCAGGCCGCCGGTTTGCAGGTTGAAGCCTGCGCGCAGGCCGCCACCCAGGTCTTCCGTGCCACGGAAGCCGATGTTGTTGGTGGTCAGGCTCGAACGGGCGAAGGTGTTGGCCAGGCCGGTGCCGGACTGGGAAACGGGCACGGCATAGTTGGAGTTGTTCATGCCGATCAGGCCGTTCTTGACCTTGTTCAGGCCAACGTCCAGCGTGCCGTAGATTTCGACGGAAGACTGGGCGAACGCGCCGGTAGCCACGAGGGCGGCCAGAGCAACGAGGGATTTTTTCATTTAGGAATCTCCAAGGTTGAAAGTAGGGCGCCACAGACGCTGATCCTGACGGACCGGACGCCTGACACGCCAACCTCCTTTTACGGAAGCTGCCGCTATTCAACCAGACGAGCTTGGGCGGCGCAAAAGAAAACCCGCCACCAGGCCCCAGGTCGTTGCATGGGGACAACACCGGCCCGGCGCTGGGGCTCAGCCGGTACCGACAGCGGCCCTTGACCCATGCGCCCGCACCACAGGCGCGCAAACTTTGTGTTTCATTTTGTAATTACTTCTCGGTCGGCGACCCCCCTACACTTGGCGCATGGACACCCTCATCCTGGCGCTTGATGCCGCCCTGCGCACCCTGTGGGCCCCAGCCCGCGCCCAGCGTCCGTGCCCGGTGCCGGCAGAGCCGCCCGGCCCCCTGAGCGCCCCCCAGCGGCGCGAAGCCGCAGCGCTCATGCGCGTGAACCATGTGGGGGAGGTCTGCGCCCAGGCGCTGTACCAGGCCCAGGCGCTGGCCACCCGCTCGCCGGCCATGCGCCGCCAGTTCGAGGCGGCCGCGCAGGAGGAGGCCGACCACCTTGCGTGGACGCGGCAGCGGCTGGACGAACTGCAGGCCCGCCCTTCCTTGCTCAACCCGCTGTGGTATGCCGGGGCTTTCGGACTGGGCCTGCTCGCGGGTCGTTGGGGCGATCGCGTCAGCCTCGGGTTCGTGGTCGAAACCGAACGGCAGGTCGAGGCCCACCTGGACGGCCATCTGACCCGGCTGCCGCCTGAAGACACTGCCTCTCGGGCGATCGTCACCCAGATGATGTCCGATGAGCGTGCGCATGCCGCCGAAGCCCTGGCCGCCGGGGCGGTGCCGCTGCCCGCGCCCGTCCAGGGCCTGATGCGGGCGGCGGCCAAGGTCATGACGACCACGGCCCACCACCTCTGAGCCGGCGCGGACGTCTCCCGCCCGCGGTCAGTCGGCCTCAATCACCTCGAAGCTGGTGGTGATCGTGGCGGTCTTGCCGATCATGATGCTCGCCGAGCAGTATTTCTCGTGGCTCATTGCGATCGCCCGCTCGACCGCGCTGGCCGGCACGCCTTTGCCGCGCACGGTGAAATGCATGTGCAGCTGGGTGAATACCTTGGGATCGGTGTCGGCACGCTCCGCCTTGAGCTGGACCGAGCAGCCCTGCACCGCATGCCGCCCTCGTTTGAGGATCAGCACCACGTCATAGGCGGTGCAGCCGCCCGTGCCAGCCAGCACGGTTTCCATCGGCCGCGGCGCGAGGTTCTGGCCGCCGTTCTCGGGCCTGGCGGCGTCGGGGGCGCCGTCCATCACCAGCATATGGCCGCTGCCGGTCTCGGCCACGAAACCCATGCCCGAGCGGGCGCCGGTGGCCCCCGTCCAACTGACCGTGCATTCCATCTGTCTTTCTCCGAATTACCTGCGGTTGAGCCCGATGAAACGGGCTAATGGTGGGGCGCCACAGACACAGGAAGTTGCTGCAACGCAGCACGCCGTGGCTATACTCGTTCCCAAGCATCGCGAGCGGGCTCGTCCTCGTCCCTGAACTGCCAGACGACCTTCGCTTGCACCGATTGTCTCCTCCACCTCTCCTTTGGTGGATTCAGCCCTCGGATCGTCAGGTCCGGGGGCTTTTTTTCGACCGCAGCCGGCCCGGCCGGAGCGGGGCGTCATCCTGTAGATTCACCGGCTGTGAGGCAGCCCCCTCCTGTCGTGTCAGCCTCGTGTCGTGACGGCATGCGAAAAACTGAGAAATGGTGTCCATGAACCCGCCCGCTTCGTCCACCCCGGCCTTCACGGAGGGCTACTTGCGCCAGGTGCTCACCGCGAAGGTCTATGACGTCGCGGTCGAGTCCCCCCTGGAGCCGGCTCGCGCCCTGAGCCGCCGCCTGCACAACAAGGTCTTGCTCAAGCGCGAGGACCAGCAGCCGGTGTTCAGCTTCAAGCTGCGCGGCGCCTATAACAAGATGGCCCATCTGACGCCGGAGCAGCGCGCGCGGGGGGTGATCTGCGCTTCGGCGGGCAACCACGCGCAGGGGGTGGCGCTGTCAGCGCACCGCCTGGGCTGCCGCGCGGTGATCGTGATGCCCGTCACCACGCCGCAGGTGAAGGTCGACGCGGTCAAGGGACTGGGCGGCGAGGTGATCCTGCACGGCGACAGCTATTCCGATGCCTACGGCCACGCCCTCGAGCTGGAAAAGGCGCAGGGCCTGACCTTCGTGCACCCCTTCGACGACCCGCATGTGATCGCGGGCCAGGGCACGATCGCGATGGAGATCCTGCGCCAGCACCAGGGCCCGCTTGATGCGGTGTTCGTGGCCATCGGCGGCGGCGGGCTGGTGTCCGGCGTGGCCGGCTATATCAAGGCGGTGCGCCCCGAGGTGAAGATCATCGGCGTGCAGATGGACGACTCCGATGCGATGCGCCAGTCGGTGCAGGCGGGCCAGCGGGTCACTCTGGCCGATGTGGGGCTGTTTTCCGACGGCACGGCGGTCAAGACGGTGGGGGAGGAAACCTTCCGGCTGGCCCGCGAGTTGGTGGACGAATTCATCTCGGTGGACACCGATGCCGTGTGCGCCGCGATCAAGGACGTGTTCGTGGACACCCGCAGCATCGTCGAGCCGGCCGGTGCCATGGCGGTGGCGGCGATCAAGCAGTACGTGGCCACCCACAAGACCCGGGGCCAGACCTATGCCGCCATTTTATGCGGCGCGAACATGAACTTCGACCGCCTGCGCTTCGTCGCCGAACGCGCAGAGGTGGGCGAGGAGCGCGAGGCGCTGTTCGCGGTGACCATTCCTGAGGAGCGCGGCAGCTTCAAGCGGTTTTGCGCGCTGATCGGCGAGTTGCCTGGCGGGCCACGCCATGTGACGGAGTTCAACTACCGCATCGGAGACGCGCAGCAGGCGCATGTGTTCGTCGGCCTGACCACCCATGGCAAGGGCGAGTCGGCCCGCATTGCGGCCACCTTCCGGCGGCATGGCTTCGACACGCTCGACCTCACGCATGACGAGCTGGCCAAGGAGCATGTGCGGCACATGGTGGGCGGCCCGTCGGCGCTGGCGCAGGACGAGCGGCTGCTGCGGTTCATCTTTCCCGAGCGGCCGGGGGCACTCATGAAATTCCTGGCGCACCTGCGGCCCGGTTGGAACATCTCCCTGTTCCATTACCGCAACCAGGGGGCCGATTACGGCCGCATCCTGGTGGGCCTGCAGGTGCCGCCCGGGGACGATGCGGAGTTCCGCCAATTCCTGGACACGTTGGGTTATCCCTGCGTCGAAGAAACCGACAACCCGGTCTACCGCCTGTTCCTGCGGCCGGCCGCCGGGTCAGCCGGAAGGCGCTAACCCCCGACCTTCATCGCCGCGCCTCACCGAGGACGGCCACACCGCGAGACCTAGCGCGCCAGCGGTGGCAACTCGAGCACCCGGGTGGGCGGCCCCTGGAGCGACGGGCCGAATTGCGCGCGCCGCCCCTGCACCGCCTGCAGCACCAGCCCGTCGGCCACGGGTGACCCGACGGTGTACGCCCGAGGGGAAAGGCCATCGACCGCCACCAGGGCGGCCCCGCGCCCCGAAACACCCGCCACCACCCCGGTGAGCACCCAGGTCCCGCCCGCCGCCCTGGCGGAGGGGGCATCGGCCGGGCCGGCGGCTCTGGGCGCCTCCAGCCATCGGCCCACCTGGGTCGGGTCGGGCGGTGCCGCCAGGGGGGGCGCCGCCGCCGCGGAGACGGTCGATCCGGCCGATGTCACCTCGGAAAGCCGCAGCCCCCAGTAGACCCAGCTGCCCATGGCCAGGGCGCCCACCAGAAAAGCGGCCAGCCGCGCAGGCCAAGGTGACGGAAGGCCGAGGAGCGCAGGCCGGGGCGAGGCGGCGCCAGCAGCCCCAAAAATAATAAAAGGGTTTGAAAACACCCCGAAGAGATTATCATAAAGTACATCCAAATAACTCATCTCTTCCATGAAGTTACCTGCTCGGCGCCGTGGCCTGGCCGCGGGCTTCACCCTCATCGAACTGATGGTGGTCCTGGTGA
>Ga0315900_10005851_pt1 | contig 16745 bp, 16 predicted proteins | sample LakEriMetagenome_FD_203521 | JGI IMG/M metagenome (GOLD analysis project Ga0315900, IMG submission 203521) | Freshwater fungal communities from buoy surface, Lake Erie, Ohio, United States - Buoy 12 MA114 | ecosystem: Environmental > Aquatic > Freshwater > Lake > Lake biofilm | place: USA: Lake... | reverse complement strand
CTTCTGAGGTGAAGAACCTGGCTGCGCAATCCGCAAAGGCCACGGAAAGCATCCAGACCGAAATCGGCGCGATGCAGAATATCATCGGCGATGTCGTGAATGTCATCGGCGATATCGTGTCGCGCATCAGCCAATTGGATGGCGAAAACACCGCCATTGCAGCAGCAGTGGAAGAACAATCCGCCACCACGGCGGAAATCGCTTCCAGCCTGCGCAATGCCGCCCAGGCGGTGGATGGGCTGGAAGGCTCCATCGGCCGTGTTTCTGGCATGGCGGAAGATGCCGGTAAGGCCATGGGCAGCATCACGAATGCGAGCCGCACCGTGGCCGAAGAAGCAGTACAGCTGCGTGAAGCCACTCAGGCACTGATCAAGCGGCTGCAAGCGGCCTGATCAACGCTACAGCGCTTGTTTGAAGGGCGGCGGTCCCCCTGGGGCCGCCGCTTTTTTGTGGCGAATATCATGAAGTTAAGACTGTTTTCCTTCATTCATATCTAATTTACCGGGGCGGACGATCCCTTGGGATGTTCGGCTGGCCGCGTGGTCTGGGGCACCGAATCAAGGCCTGGGGCGCATAAGCCACGAACCGTGACATGAAAGACACCACACTGTGACCTTGCCCCATTTCCGCCAAAAACCGCAGAAAAATGTCCTATTATCCTGGGTTTTCGACAGCCACTTTCAGATAATCACGCCAGATTTCACAAAGTTACAGTCAGCCGGCTTGTTCCTAGCCGAGCGCCCGGCATACCAAGCTCAAAAGCGCGTGAGGCGCAAAACGGCTTGGGGGCTTTGAACGAATATGAAGACAGCTCGGCTTATCGCGTCTGCCTGCATCGTCCTTGGCGTGGCTGTTGCCTCTTATCAGGCGGATGCCAGCCCAGCTAACCCGCAGAATAAGCCAAATGCGTCTCGTCAGCAGCAAACTTCGGCCCCAAGGCAGCCAGCCGCGAACCCTGCGCAGGCCCGTTCAAATGTGCGGGCGCAGCCAGTTCGGGCCAATCAGCCAGTCAGGGCCAGCCAGCCGGTTCGGGCCAATCAGACCGTTCAGGGGCCGCGCCGTCCCCTGACCACAGCCCAGCGTATCGCCATGAGCAATCCGGGCGGCATTTCCTGTGTGCCCTATGTGCGCCAGGCGACCGGCATGGCGATTAGGGGAAATGGTGGTGATTGGTGGCATAATGCGGCCGGGCTTTATGCTCGTGGTCATACCCCGGAACGGGGTGCTGTGATGGCATTTGCCCGCACGGGACAAATGCGCTCGGGCCATGTCGCTGTAGTGCAGGAAGTCATCAGCAGCCGCGAAGTGCTGATCCACCATGCGAATTGGGGCGGCCCTGGTATCCGCCGCGGGTCCATCATGGCCGATGTCTCAGTGGTTGATGTTTCCCTGCATAATGACTGGTCGTCAGTCCGGGTGCAGGTGGGTCGGGATCAGGAAAGCCTCGGCCGCATCTACCCGATCCAGGGCTTCATCTATGACCGCCCGGATAATGGCTATATGCGCACCGCAGCGTCGCCGCGCCCCGGCGGGGCTGTTTTGGCAAATGCGCATTCGCTCCGCCCGGGTGATGTGCGGAGCTTTGAAGAAGTGGCCCAGGCGCAGCCGCGCCGCTAGAGCGTTTTCCTAACCGCCAAGTGCTGCCACTTGGCTTGAAAGCGCTCCAAGCCTCACTTTTCCCTGTCCCCCGCTTCAGGCTCCGGCGCTGATTTCGCCTTGAAGCCGCGCCCGGCCATGACCGCATCTTCGCCAAAACGCGCGCGCAAAGCTTCCATCGCCTTCCAGCGTGCGGCGCGGCGTGGAGCCTCCGGGTCCGCGAGATCACCGCGATCCGCCTGATCCGCCGGCGACAAGGGCTGGGCGCCAATGCCAATCAGCCGAAACGCCGTGCCATCGGCTTCCTTTTGCAACAGCGGCCGGGCGGCGGCGAAAATCACTTCCGGCAATAGGCTTGGTTCCGGCAAGCGCTGGGATCGGGTGCGCAGCGCGAAATCGGCCGTCTTCAATTTCAGCACAACGCCCCCCGCCGCAAAGCCCTTTTCCTTGAGCCTTCGCGCAAGCTTTTCGCATAGCCGCCAAAGCGGTGCCTCCAGCGCGGCCAGCGCCGTGATATCGGTATCAAACGTGGTCTCGGCACTGATGCTTTTGGTCTCTCGCGTTGGGTTGACCGGGCGGTCATCCTCGCCCCGGGCGCGCGCTACCAAGGCCGGGCCATCTGCGCCGAAGCGTGCCAGGGCAGCGCGTGCATCCAAAGCGGCTAATTGCCCAAGACGCACAAATCCCGCCGCAGCCAAGCGCTTCGCCATGGCAGGCCCCACACCTGGCAGCACCGCGACCGATTGGGGGGCTAACCAGCCGGCGGCCTCCTCCGCCCCAATCACGGCAAAACCCCGCGGCTTGTCGCGTTCCGCTGCCAGCTTCGCCATCAGCCGGTTCCCCGCCAAACCAACCGAAACCGTCACCCCGACCTCACGCTCCACCGCTTGGGCGAAGCGCGCCAACACCACGGCGGGGGGCGCATTGTGCAAAGCCTCAGTCCCGCGCAGATCAAGCACCGCCTCATCTATGGAGAGCGGCTGCACGAGTGGCGTGAGCGCTTCCATCATGGCGCGGATGCGCGCCCCTTCGCGGGCGTATTTGGCGATATCAGGCTTGATGACCACCGCATCGGGGCAGGCAGCGCGCGCCTTGAACATGGGCATGGCGCTGCGCACGCCCGATAGCCGCGCGATATAGCAACAGGCCGCCACCACGCCGCGCGTCCCGCCGCCCACAATCACCGGGCGCGTCGCCAATTCCGGCCGGTCGCGTTTTTCGACGCTGGCATAGAAGGCATCGCAATCAATATGCGCGACCGTCAGGCGGAACAGATCGGGATGGGCGATAACACGCCGCGACCCGCAGGCCGGGCAGCGCGCGAAATCCTCAGCCGCGTGGTGGAAGCAATCGCGGCAAAGCGCGGGCATGATCTAGCGCCGAAGCCAGGGCATGGCAGCAAAACAGGCGAGCAGTAGGGCATAGATCACGCCTTCGAAACTTACGAAATGCGCCAGCCATTGCTCGGGCGACAGGCCGCGCATGGCGCGGGTCATGGCGATTTCAGCGCCGATCAGCAGCGCCAGCCCGAAAAACCCCATCAGCAGGCGCGCGGCGGATTTGGGCGGGATGCCAAAACGCCGCGCGATCAGCGGCGCGAAATGGAAGATGGCGGCGAACATCGGGATCGCCTCAATCGCACTCGCCACCGCCACACCAAGGCGCGGCGCCAGCAGCAATTCACGCGTCGCGCCCAGCAAAAAGCCAATCACATAAAGCAGCAGGAAATAGACCGCCCCAGCTTTGAAAGCCCGCCCCATCACCCGCCATCCCATAGCCGCGCCGCGCCAAAGACGCCCGAGGAATCGCCATGCTTCGCCTGTACAACGGGCGTGCGCGCCACGTCCCCAAAACCATGCCGCGCCATCAGGCCCGGCACATCGCGATAAAGATGCGCCATGTTGGACAAGCCCCCGCCCAGCACGATCACATCCGGGTCCAAGATATTGGCAATCATCGCCAAGGCGCGCGCGAGCCTATCCGCATGCCGCGCCAAGGCCGCTTGCGCGCGTTGATCGCCCGCTGCCGCCCGCGCCGGCAGGGCCGAGGCATCGCGCGCCCCCGGCCCATCGCAATCCGCTGCCAAGGCAGGGCCAGACAGGAAGGTTTCCAGGCAGCCATGCTGGCCGCACCAGCAGCGGGGCCCCGGAAATTCCTCAGGCCGCATCCAGGGCAGGGGCACATGGCCCCATTCGCCACCCGTGCCATTTGGCCCATCCAGAATCCGCCCGCCCGAGACAATACCGGCACCTGTCCCGGTGCCGATGATCACCGCGAATACCGTGTTGTAGCCTGCGCCGGCGCCATCGGCGGCTTCGCTCATCGCCAGGCAATTCGCGTCATTGCTGATGCGCACCGCGCGCCCGAGCAGCGCTTCCAAATCCTGCTTCAAGGCACGGCCATTCAAGGCCTGGGAATTGGCATTGCGCACCAGGCCAGTCACGGGGCTCAGGCTGCCTGGAATGCCGATGCCGATGCTGCCCTGCTGCCCAAGCTTGGCCTCGGCATTCCCAACAAGCGCAGCAATGGTGGCCAAAACGTCCTCATATGCCGCGGGGCTGGCGCGGCGTTCGCGCAGCAGCACGGCGCCATCATCGCCAAGGGCCACGATTTCCGTCTTGGTGCCGCCCAGATCAATGCCGAGTTTCATGCTAATAGTCTTGGTGAAGCGCGCGCGGTGCCGCAAGCCTGAACTGGCGGTGACGCGCAAGCCATGGTGGAAGAGAGCGCATGAATGAGACGATTCTGGATGTGAAGGGCCTGACCTGCCCCTTGCCGGTGCTGAAGGCGAATAAGGCCTTGCGCGGCATGGCGGGCGGGGCGCGGCTGACTGTGCTGGCGACGGACCCGGCCTCGGTTGCGGATTTCAACGCCTTTTGCCGCGAAACCGGCCATGCGCTGCTGGCCTTTTCCGAAGATCAGGGCAGCTATCGCTTCGTGATCCGCAAGCGCGACGACACGCCGGCATGAGTGTGCTGATCCTGACCCATGCCGCCTGTGTGGCGCATGATCCGGGGCCGCATCACCCGGAATGCCCGGACCGTTGGCGTGCCGTAACCCGCGCCCTGGAAGCGGAAGCCTTCAGCACCCTGCCGCGCGCCGAAGCGCCGCGCGCGACGCACGACCAAATCCTGCGCGTGCATCCGGAAGCCTATTTGCAAGCGATTTTGGAATCGGCACCGGCCGAGGGTGATCGCGTTGCCCTGGATGCCGATACCATCCTCTCGCATGGCAGTATTGAGGCTGCCTTGCGGAGCGCTGGCGCGGCAGTCGCGGCGGTTGATGCGGTCTGCACCGGGCCTATCCGCCACGCTTTTTGCGCCACACGCCCACCTGGCCATCACGCTGAGCCCGCGCGCCCCATGGGGTTTTGCGTCTTCGCCAATGCCGCCATTGCCGCGCGCCATGCCCAGGAAGTGCATGGCCTCACGCGTGTCGCGGTCGCTGATTTCGATGTGCATCACGGCAATGGCACGCAAGCCTGCTTTGAAGCTGATGCCTCATTGATGCTGGCATCATCCCATCAATGGCCGCTTTATCCGGGCACCGGCGCGCCGCAGGAAAGGGGTGTTGGCAATATCTTCAACGCAACGCTGCCGCCTGGCGCCGATGGCGCTGCGTTTCGCGCCGTATGGGAAAGACTGCTGTTGCCTGCTTTGGATGCCTTTGCCCCTGATCTGCTGATCATCTCTGCCGGGTTTGACGCGCATGTGGCGGACCCGCTGGCGCAGTTGCGGCTGACGGAGGCGGATTTCACCTGGATCACCGAAGAGCTCTGCACGCTGGCCGCGCGCCATGCCGAAGGGCGCGTGGTTTCCGTGCTGGAAGGGGGCTATGATCTTGATGCGCTGGGCGCTTCAGTGGCGGCCCATGTTCGCACGCTGATGCTCAATTAACCCTTGCAGAGCACCGCTGAGCGCCCCCAAATCCCACATTACAAAACCAAGAGGTTCGCCATGAATCGTCGTCATCTTCTCGCCGCCCTGCCCGCCGCGGCTTTAGCGCCACACCTTGCCGTCGCGCAGGATTGGCCGCCCGGCCCGGTGCGCGCCATTGTGCCCTTCGCCCCCGGCTCTGCCACCGATACGGTGGCTCGCGTCTTTACCGAGAAAATGCGCGACACGCTCGGCCAGAATGTGGTGGTCGAAAACCGCGCCGGCGCCAATGGGCTGATCGGGGCCGAGGCCGTGGCCCGCGCCACACCCGATGGCCTGACCGTGCTGATCGGCACCAACTCCACCAATGCCGCCGCTGGCGCGCTGTTCAAGCGCGTGCCCTTTGATGTGGAAAACGCCTTCATCCCGGTCTCCACCCTCGGCTCCGTGCCGCTGCTGGTGGCGGTGCGGGCGGAAAGCAAATGGCAGAACCTGGCCGAATTGCTGGCAGATGCGAAAGCAAAGCCGGAGGGCGTTACCTATGCCTCAGCGTCGTCCTCCCAGCAGGTCTCGACCGAGCTGATGGCCCATATGGCCGGCGCCAAGATGCTGCGCGTGCCCTATCGGTCCTCGCCCTTGGCGGTTCAGGATTTGCTCGCGGGGCGCGTTGATCTTTTCGTGGCGGATCAATTGGTTATCCTGCCGCAGGCCCGCGAAGGGAAGCTTCGCATTCTTGGTATCACTTCGCCGCAACGCTCCGCCATGCTGCCGGAAATCCCAACAGTGGCCGAAGCCGGTAACCTGCCGGGCTATCAAATCACCGCCTGGTTCGGGCTTTTTGTGCCTGCCGGCACGCCGACCATTGCGGTTTCCCGCCTGAATGCCGCCGTGCGCCGCGCCGGGGAACAGGCCGATTTGCGTGAGAGGCTGTCTTCGGGCTTCGGGATGGTGGTTTCCACCTCCACCCCGGAAGAGGCCGCCGCCTTCGTCAAAGCCGAGACCCAGCGCTGGACCTCGGCCATTCGCACCGCGGGCATCGAACCGGAATAGACTTCCCTACAAAAGTAAGGCTAGGCTGACAGTATGGCACGTACACCAAGCGAGACGGCGGGGGCTCCGCCGTCCGACATCGCAGCCCTTTCCTTCGAGCAAGCGCTCGCGGAGCTTGAGGGGATTGTGCGGGAATTGGAAAGCGGGAAGGGCGCCTTGGAAGCTTCCGTCACTGCGTATCAGCGCGGTGCGGCGCTGAAGCGCCATTGTGAGGCGAAGCTCGCGGAAGCGGAGCAGAAAATCCAAGCCATTGTGGATGGTCCCGCCGGGCCATCCTTGCGAGACGTGGAATAGCGCGCCGCATGTCCGCCGCTTCGCACGATCCCGCCAAGGCCCTTGCTGCCACCATGGCGGCAGCGGCATCCGAAATTGATCAGGCGCTTGATGCGCTAATTCCTCCGCCAGAAGGCGATGAGGCGCGGCTGTTTGAAGCCATGCGCTATGCCAGCATGGGCGGCGGTAAAAGGCTGCGCGGTTTTCTGGTGCTGGAAGGGGCAGCGCAATTCGGCGTGTCGCGCGAAGCGGCGCTCCGCGTGGCGGCGGCAATTGAAATGCTGCACGCCTATTCGCTGGTGCATGATGATCTGCCCTGCATGGATGATGATGATCTGCGCCGCGGCAAACCCACCGTGCATCGCGCCTTTGACGAAGCCACCGCCGTGCTGGCCGGCGATGCGCTGCAAACCCAGGCTTTTCTGGTGTTGAGCGAACCTGATACGCATGCCGATCCTGCCGTACGGGCGGAGCTTTGCCGTGCCTTGGCGCGTGCGGCCGGCGCGCGCGGCATGTGTGGTGGGCAGATGCTGGATATGCTGGCGGAAGAAGCCGGCCGGCCCTTGGAAGAAGCGGAAATCGGGCGCCTGCAATTGCTGAAGACAGGCAAGCTGATTGAGTTTTCCGCTGAAGCCGGCGCCATTCTGGGCAAGGCACCGATCCAGCTACGCAACGCGCTTTCCGCCTATGGCCGCGATCTGGGTGCTGCCTTTCAGATTGCCGATGATGTGCTGGATGCGACCGCCTCGGCCGAGGAAACTGGCAAGCGCACCGGCAAGGATGCCGATGCAGGCAAGGCCACCTTGGTTGGGCTGTTGGGGCTTGAACGCGCCAGGCTGCAAGCGGAACGCCTTGCCGCCCAGGCGCAGGATCATCTGGATGCTTTTGGGGAAGCAGCGGCGCATTTGCGCGCGCTGGCCGGTTACACAATCGCGCGGAGAAGCTGAATGAACCGTCCTGTCACACCGCTGCTGGATCGCGTTACCATCCCAAGCGATTTGCGCAATTTCTCCAGCGAGCAATTGAAGCGCCTGGCCGAGGAATTGCGCGCCGAGACGATTGACGCGGTTTCTGTCACCGGCGGGCATCTTGGTGCATCCCTGGGTGTGGTGGAATTGACCGTTGCGGTGCATGCGATTTTTGATACGCCGCATGACCGGCTGATCTGGGATGTTGGGCATCAGGCCTATCCGCATAAGATTTTGACCGGGCGGCGCGACCGTATCCGCACGCTGCGCCAAGGCGGCGGGCTTTCCGGCTTCACCAGGCGGAGTGAGAGCGAATACGACCCCTTCGGTGCCGCACATTCCTCGACCAGCATTTCCGCAGGTCTTGGCATGGCGATTGGCAGCCAATTGCAGGGCAAGGATCGCCATGTGATTTCCGTGATCGGCGATGGGTCCATGAGTGCGGGCATGGCTTATGAAGCCATGAATAATGCTGGCGCATCCAAGGCGAACCTTATCGTCATCCTGAACGATAATGACATGTCCATCGCGCCGCCCGTGGGCGCGATGAGTGCTTATCTGTCAAAGCTGATTTCATCACGCCCATTCCTGTCGCTGCGTGACATGATGGCGCGGCTGGCCAAGCGCTTCCCGGCACCGTTGGAACGTGCTGCACGGCGCGCCGATGAATATGCGCGCGGGCTGCTGACCGGCGGCACGTTGTTTGAAGAGCTTGGCTTCTATTATGTCGGCCCCGTGGATGGGCATGATCTGGACCATTTGCTGCCCATTCTGCGCAATCTGCGCGATACGGATCACCAAGGCCCGATCCTGCTGCATGTGGTGACGCAAAAGGGCAAGGGCTATGCGCCGGCGGAATCCTCGCCCGATAAATATCACGGCGTGGTGAAGTTCAATGTCATCACCGGCGAACAGGCCAAGGCACCGCCTGGCCCACCTTCCTTCACCAAGGTCTTCGCCAATGCGCTGATTGCAGAAGCCGAGGCGGATGAGGGCATCGTCGCCATCAATGCCGCCATGCCATCCGGCACCGGGCTTGATGCCTTCGCCAAGAAATTCCCGCGCCGCAGTTTTGATGTCGGCATTGCCGAACAGCATGCGGTGACTTTTGCGGCCGGTCTTGCGACCGAAGGGCTCAAGCCCTTTTGCGCGATTTATTCCACCTTTTTGCAGCGCGCCTATGACCAGATCATGCATGATGTGGCGCTGCAATCACTGCCTGTGCGCTTCGCCATGGATCGCGCCGGGCTGGTGGGTGCCGATGGTGCGACGCATGCGGGGTCTTTCGATATTGCCTATCTCGGCTGCCTGCCCAATATGGTGCTGATGGCCGCCGCCGATGAGGTGGAGCTGATGCATATGGTCGCGACCTCTGCCGCGATTGATGATCGGCCTTCGGCGTTTCGCTATCCGCGTGGTGAGGGTTTTGGCCTGGAATTGCCCAAGCGCGGTTCAGTGCTGGAACTCGGCAAGGGGCGCGTGCTGCGCGAAGGCAATGCGATTGCGATCCTGTCTTATGGGGCGCGCTTGCAGGAATGCCTGAAGGCGGCTGATGAATTGGCAACCCATGGGCTTTCCTGCACGGTTGCCGATGCGCGCTTCGCCAAGCCACTTGATACCGCCTTGGTGGAGCGGCTTGCGCGTGAGCATGAAGTGCTGATTACGATTGAAGAAGGCTCCATGCTCGGCTTCAGCGGTCTTGTCATGCATCATCTGGCGACGCGCGGGTTGATGGATCGCGGGTTGAAGCTGCGCCCCATGTGCCTGCCGGACAGCTTCATTGATCACGAAGCGCCACGTAAGCAATATGATCAGGCAGGGCTGAATGCGCCGCAGATCGTGGCAACGGCATTGGCCGCGCTGGGCAAGGCGGAAATGCACTTGCCCGCGCGGGCGTGACGCGTCAGGCGCGCCACATCCCCCCGCCATCCACATCCACCACCGTGCCGTTCACATAAACACCACGCGGGCTTGCCAGGAACACCGCCAGATCAGCGATTTCGGCTGATTCGATCGGGCGATTGAAGGGCAGGCCAGTGATGGTTTCCGCCCAGCGTTCCTCATCACCGAATTTCAGCTTTGCATTGACGCGCGCCTGCGTGATCATGCGATCGGTCTTGGTCACCGCGGGATTGATGCCAACAACCTTCACGCCATTGGCCTGCGTCGCGGCACCCAAAGCCTGGGTGAAGGCAATCAAGGAAGCATTGCCCGCGCCGCCGCAAATATAACCAGCCTTGGGTGAACGCCCGGCCATGCCGATGATATTCACAACCGCACCGGCCTTGCGCGCTTCCATTGCCGGCAAATAAAGCTGGCACAAGTGAATGTAGCCAAACACCTTCAGGCTCCATGCTTCCTGCCAACGCTGGATGGAAATATCTTGCAAGCGCCCGGAAGGAATGGCGCCGGCATTATTCACCAGCACATCAATATCCGGAAAGGTGGAATGCAGCCTTTCGCGTTCCTCGACCCGCGAAAGATCGGCGGCGAGGGTTTCAACGCGTACCTGCGCAAGTGCCCGCACCTTATCGGCCGCGGTCGCAAGTGCCGCCGCATCGCGCGCTGAAAGCACGATATCGCAGCCCTCGCGTGCGAAGGCTTCCGCGCAGGCAAGGCCTATGCCCTTTGATCCACCCGTGACAAGCACACGCTTGCCGGCAAGTTGCATATCCATGTTCACACCACCAATTCAATGAGGAAAGGGCCAGGCCGCGCAAAGCTTTGGCTCATCAGGTCTGCCACTTGATCAAGCGTGGTGGCTTGCGCCGCTTCCACGCCCATGCTTTCAGCCATTTTCACCCAGCCGATATCAGGATTGCCAAGATCCATCATATCCATCGCCGTGCGGCCCGGATTGGCGCCGACATTGCGGTATTCGCCAAGCAGGATCGCGTATTTGCGATTGGAAATGATCACCGTGGTCACCGGCAGCTTTTCGCGCGCCTGAGTCCAAAGCGATTGCACCGTATACATGGCCGAACCATCGGCCTGCATATTGATCACGCGCCGGCCACCGCCGCCAACAGCGGCACCCGTGGCCAAAGGCATGCCACACCCAATGGCGCCACCCGTGATCTGCAACCAATCATGCGGCGGCGCGTTATGGGTTTCGGGGAAGAACCCGCGACCATAGGAGACACTTTCATCGGCGATGATCGCATCTTCCGGCATCAGCGCACCGAGAACACGCGCAAGCCCTTCCGGCGTTGGTGCACCGCGCACCACTTCCGGGCGTGGGCCGCGATCCGGGATGGCAATGGCGGGCGCGTTCAATTCCGCCGCCAGCGCGGCCAAAGCCACTTCGGCATTCTGTTCATAGCGCGTCAGCACATGCACTTCGGCATTGGGCGGGTAATGCAGCGAAGGCTTGCCCGGATAGCCAAAAAACCCGACCGGCGCCTTGGCATTCACCAGGATCAGGTGCTCCACCCATTTCAGCGCATCCACGGCCTGGTCCACGTAATAGGGCACGCGTTCAAGGGCGATGCGCCCGCGCCCGCGCTGGGTGCGACCATTGGAGCCTTCAGCCATCAGCCGCGCGCCGGTTGCCTGCGAAATCCGATAGGCATGAAGCTGCGCGCCTTCGCGAAGGCTCGGCCCGCCCAGCAGGATCAGCACATTCTTCTTCTCACGCAGGATGCGCGCGGCATTGCGGATGGCATGCGGGTCCGCTTCCGGCACGGTGGGTACCGGCAGGGCTGCCGCCACCACGCCGCCATCATTCCAGGCGGTATCGGCGGGCAGGATCAGGGTTGCGATCTGGCCTGGCGAGGTGCGCGCCGCCTGCACGGCCACGGCCGCATCTGCCCCCACCTTGGTTGAATCGGTCGAAGTGCGCACCCAGGCGGAAACGCCACGGGCGAAGCCTTCGGTATCGGCCGTCAGTGGCGCGTCATAGGGGCGGTGATAGGTGGCGTGGTCACCCGTGATATTCACAATGCCGGACCGCGCCCGGCGCGCATTATGCAGATTGGCCAATCCGTTAGCGAGGCCCGGGCCGCAATGCAGCAGGGTGCAGGCGGGCCGATCCGCCATGCGCCAATACCCGTCCGCCATGCCTGTTACGACATTTTCCTGCAGGCCCAGGACGCAGCGCATGCCTGGAATCCGGTCCAAGGCTGCCACGAAATGCATCTCACTCGTGCCAGGGTTGGAGAAACAAACATCAACCCCGCTACCTATGAGTGTATGGACCAGGCTTTCCGCACCATTCATTGCCGACTCTCCACTTGGCGTTATGGGGCGCAGCCTGCGCCGAGCGATGGCTTCGGGCAAGATGGGCACTTGCCATGCGGTAATTTCGCCGTAATTAGAAGCCAGAAATAACAAGGCGGTGAACGGAAGCCGTCTCTGGGGGAGCTTTTCGGTCATGCCTCGTTTGGCCGTCGCCTTTTTCGCATCGGGCTTTGCCGCGCTGCTTTGCCAGATTGTCTGGCAGCGGATGCTGGGCATTTTTGCCGGCTCAGACACGATTTCTGCTGCGCTGGTGGTGGGCGCCTTCCTGGCCGGGCTTGGCATTGGTTCGATCATTGGCGCGAAGATCGCAGACCGCATCACGCCGGCGCGCGCGCTGGTTGGCTTTGCCATCGCGGAAATCGGCGTTGGCATCTTTGCCCTGCTGTCCAAGGCATTCCTCTATGATTGGCTGGCGATGGACCTGGCCGGGGTGGTGGATGACCCGGCGATGATCTTCGCGCTTTGCTTCGCCGGGCTTGTGCTGCCGACTACGCTTATGGGCGCTTCCTTGCCGCTTCTGGCGCGGGCTGTATCAACGGCACTCGATACGGTAGCAGAACGAATAGGCCTGCTATATGGCCTCAATACCTTTGGTGCCGGGCTTGGTGCGTTGCTGGGCGGCTGGTTTCTGGTTGGCAATCTTGGCTTTGTTGGCGCGTTGTGGCTGGCTGCGGGGCTGGAGATTTTCGCGGCGATGGTCGCACTTTCCCTGCTACCGCAGTTGCGCGGCGTGCCTTTGCCCGCGCCGAGCCCTGCCGCCAAGGATGGCGATGCGCCCTTTGGCAGCCTGCCGCTTTGGTGCTTTCTGGTGTTCCTGTCGGGCTATGTGATTGTGGCGCTGGAAATCCTTTGGGTCCGGATCATGGGCCAGGTCGGGCAATACCACGCCTATCTTTTCCCCACCGTGCTTGGAATTTTTCTGCTGGCCGATGGGCTTGGCATGGCGGTGGCAGCGCGCATGGTGCGGCACCTGAAGGATCCGCGCCCGGCCTTTTTCATCACTCAGGGTGCGGGCTTTGTCTTGGCGGTGGTTTTGCTGGCCGCGCTTTGGCTCGCCATGCCGCTTTGGCCCATTGCTGATCTGATGGCGGTTGATCATTCGCGGCTGCATGGCGGCGCGCTTGCGATGATGATCTTCCTGGCCGTGGTCGTGGTGGGGCCGCCTTCTTTCTTGATTGGCATGACCTTCGCCTTTGTGCAGCGCGCCGTGCAGCAGGATTTGGCGAGTGTCGGCACGCGGGTTGGTTGGGTGCAATTGGCCAATATCGCCGGCAATGCGGCGGGGTCCATTTTCACCGGTCTGATAACGCTGCATTTCCTGGGCACGGCGGGCACGCTGAAACTATTGGCCGCGCTGTCGCTGCTGTTGCTGCTGGGCTGGCTTTGGCATGGTGGATGGCGGCGGCCGGTGGAAGGGGGCCTTGCCATTGCCTCTGCGCTTGCGCTGCTGGTCATGCCGGGGAATGCCGGGCTTTGGTCGCGCATGCATGCGGAAGGGCCAGGCAATATGGTTGCCTGGGCCGAGGATCGTTCGGGCGTTGCGTTTTTCCGTGACAGCAAGGGTGCAGATGGCGTGGCGGAAGGCCCCTTCTTCATCCAGGGCTTCAGCCAGGGGCGTATTCCTTTCCTTTCTATCCATCAATTCCTTGGCGCGGTTGGGCCGCTGATCCATCCTGATCCGAAAAATGTGCTGGTGATTGGAATTGGCAGTGGCGGCACGCCCTGGGCTGCGGGTATCCGCCCGGAAAGCCAGATTCGCGCCATTGAATTGGTGGCGCCCGTGCTGACAGCGCTTGAGGAAATCGGGCAGCATTACCCGGATGGTCCCATCGCGCGCATGTTCAAGGACCCGCGCTGGCAGATGGAATATGGCGATGGGCGGCGCACCTTGGCCAAGGAAGACAGGCGCTACGACATTATTGAAGCGGATGCCATTCTGCCGCAGGGGTCCCATTCCGGCTTGCTCTACAGCGCCGAATTCATTGACCAGGCGCGCCGGCGTTTGGCACCGGGTGGCCTTTATATTCAATGGACGCCGACGCAGCGCGCGGTGGAAACCTTCGCCGCGGTCTTCCCCCATGCGCTATTGCTGATGCCGGCGGGGGTCATGATTGGGTCGAATGAACCAATTCCGTATGACCAAGCCAAGCTTGCGGCGGAATTTGCGCGCCCTGCACATCTGGCGCATTTGCGCGCGGGCAATAAGGATTTCGCCGATTGGGCGAGCCTTTTCTCAGGCACACCCCTGCAATGGCTACCCGGCCAAAAGCGCGAGGAACCGCCGCTGACCGACGTATTCCCGCGCGATGAATTCTACATCAACAATCCCGGCAATGGCACGGATTACTATGTCCGCAGCCGCAATGGTGCCGGGCAACGCCGCGCGGCGGTTGAATAGCCGCGCGGTTTCCATTGCCGTTCTGCGCTACATCCCCAGCGCGCGGCGATAGAGATCAAGCAGCGTTTCCTGTTCTTCCACTTCTGCCGGTTCCTGCTTGCGCAGCCGGATCACCGCGCGCAGCACTTTCACGTCAAAGCCGGCTGATTTCGCTTCCGCGAAGATGTCCTTGATGTCGCTGGATAGCGCCTTTTTCTCTTCTTCCAGGCGCTCGATTCGCTCCACGATGGACCGCAGCCTTTCCCCGGCGATGCCGCCGACTTCGGTGGTTTCCTGCGTGCTGGGGCCCTTGGCCATTCTGCGTTCCTCGGTATGCAAGCCAGACGCTTTAGCTTTCGGGGAGCTGGCCATCAATGTTGCCCCTGGCTTGAGGATGCGAATTTCGCCTTTTGCTCAGGCGACGCTTCCTTCTGATACTGCGCCTGCCATTCCTTATACGGCATGCCGTAGATGACCTCCCGCGCTTCCGGGTCGGTCATCGGCAGGCCCTTTTCCTCAGCGGCGGCGCGATACCACTTACTCAGGCAATTCCTGCAGAAACCCGCCAGGTTCATCATGTCGATGTTCTGCACATCATTTCGCCCGCGCAGATGTTCTACCAACCGGCGAAACGCGGCGGCTTCAAGCTCTGTCTGGGTTGCCTTGTCGATTTCGGGCATGGGGGCCTCCTGATCCATCGCCCCATAGATGGCCCATTCGGCGTGACTTCGCCATACTGGTTCCCAAAAGGAAATTCGCCATGCCCTTTACCGATGCATCCGCCCGCGCCGCGCTCCGCCAAGTGTTTGACGCTGCCATTGCCAGCGCCGATCCGCGCCAAGTGCTGGAGCGACATTTGCCTGAACGCCCGCGCGGAAGGGTGATTGTGCTCGGCGCCGGGAAATCTGCCGCCGTCATGGCTGCGGCGGTGGAGGCCGCTTGGCCCGATGCCCCGATCGAAGGCTTGGTCGTGACCCGCTATGCCCATGCCTACCCAACGCGGCGGATCAGGGTGCTCGAAGCCTCTCACCCCGTGCCGGATGCCGCCGGGGCCAAGGCCGCAGCCGCATTGCTGGAAGTGGCGCGCGGCGCGGGGGCGGATGATCTGGTGTTGTTTCTGGTCTCGGGCGGCGGGTCTTCGCTGACGACGCTGCCCGCGCCTGGGCTGACGCTGGAAGACCTGATTGCTGTGAATAAGGCGCTGCTCGCTTCCGGCGCCACGATCCATGAAATGAACTGCATCCGCCGGCATCTTTCCGCCTTTTCCGGCGGGCGGTTGGCGGCTGCCGCGCATCCGGCGCGGGTGGTGACGCTGGCGATTTCCGATGTGCCGGGGGATGACCCGAGTGTGATCGCCTCCGGCCCCACCGTGCCAGACCCCAGCAGCTTCGCCGATGCGCGCGCTTTGGTGGCGCATTACGGGATGCAACTGCCGGCAGCGGTCATGGCACATCTGCAAGCAGGGCTGGAGGAAAGCCCGAAACCTGGCGACCCGCGCCTTGGCACGCCCGATTATCGCTTCATCGCCACCCCCGCCATGGCCCTGGAAGCCGCCGCCACCGCCGCGCGCGGGTTTGGCCTCACGCCGCTGATCCTCGGCGATGCTTTGGAAGGGGAGGCGCGGGAATTGGGCACCGCGCTCGCCGGCATGGCGCGTTCCGCCGCGACCCATGGCCACCCCCTGCCCGGCCCGGCCATTCTGCTTTCAGGCGGAGAAACCACCGTGACCATCCGCAGCCCCAAGCCGGGCCGTGGCGGGCGGAACGGGGAATGCCTGCTCGGCTGCGCGCTTGGCTTGGCTGGTACCCCTGGCATCTGGGCGCTGATGGGCGACACGGATGGCATTGACGGGTCAGAGGATAATGCCGGCGCCATCGCCACGCCGGATAGTCTGGCCCGCGCCCGCGCAGCTGGATTGGACCCGCGCGCTTTGCTCGCCGCGCATGACAGCTATCGGCTGTTTCAGACGCTGGGCGATCTGGTGGTGACCGGACCAACGCTGACCAATGTGAATGATTTTCGGGCGCTACTGGTCACTTAACTTTTAAAAGTTAAGTCCCGCGGATTTTGGGTGGCATGTAAGCTTAATTTTGCTAAGATACCGCCATGCGTGATCCAGCCCTTGAAGCCCTCCTTGCCCGGCGCGGCACCGTCAAGCAGATCGCCGCCGCCTTGGGCATTTCTACCGCCGCTGTTTCGCAATGGAAGCGCATTCCGGAAGATCGTGTTCCGGAAATCGCCAAGGCGCTGAACTTAGCGCCGGAAAGCCTACGACCCGATCTGGCGCCCAACCAACCCCAATCCGAACCAACCACAGGAGCGCCCCGCATGGTGGCCCGCCCCGTTCTGCGCCGCCGGCGCCGCACC
>Ga0315900_10005850_pt1 | contig 16746 bp, 21 predicted proteins | sample LakEriMetagenome_FD_203521 | JGI IMG/M metagenome (GOLD analysis project Ga0315900, IMG submission 203521) | Freshwater fungal communities from buoy surface, Lake Erie, Ohio, United States - Buoy 12 MA114 | ecosystem: Environmental > Aquatic > Freshwater > Lake > Lake biofilm | place: USA: Lake... | reverse complement strand
AGACGGTCAAGCTGCTCAAGGAGCACCACCTGCTCGAGGACACCGACGTCGTGATCTTCGACGTGCTCGGTGATGTGGTGTGCGGCGGGTTCGCCGCACCGCTGCAGCATGCCGATCGGGCCCTGATCGTCGCGGCCAACGACTTCGATTCGATCTTCGCGATGAACCGGATCGTGCAGGCGATCGGCGCGAAGGCGAAGAACTACAACGTGCGCCTCGGCGGCGTGATCGCCAACCGCAGCCGCGATACCGATCAGATCGACCGATTCGCCGACCGTGTGGGCCTGAAGCGGATGGCGCATTTCCCGGATCTCGACGTGATCCGGCGCAGCCGCCTGAAGAAGTCCACCCTGTTCGAGATGGAGCCCTCGCCCGAGCTCGAGGCGGTGCAGCAGGAGTACCTGCGGCTGGCCGCGGCGCTGTGGGCCGGCACGCCCCCACTCGCGCCGCAATCGCTGAAGGACCGCGAGATCTTCGACCTGCTGGGCTTCGACTGAGGCCGCGTCCGCGCCGGCCCCTCCGACCCCACGAGCATCACCATGCAGACAGCCTCCTACCATCAGCGCCGCGGTCAGATCGAACACTACTTCGATCGCACCGCCGCGCGCGCCTGGGAAACCCTGACGTCCACGGCGCCGGTCGGTCGCATCCGTGCGACCGTGCGCGCCGGCCGGGACCGCATGCGCGACATGCTGCTGTCGTGGCTGCCCGAGGATCTCGAGGGCGCGCGCCTGCTCGATGCCGGCTGCGGCACCGGGGCCTTCGCGATCGAGGCGGCACGGCGCGGAGCACGGGTGCTGGCGATCGATCTCTCCCCGTCGCTGGTCGACGTGGCGCGCCGGCGCATCGAGGCGCTGCCCGATGCCGCGCAGCTGCTCGCGCGCATCGATCTGCGCAGTGGCGACATGCTCGATCCCGCGCTCGGTCGCTTCGATCACGCGATCGCGATGGACTCGCTGATCCACTACCCGGCCGAGGTCTCGGTCGCGGCACTCGCGCGGGTGGCCGAGCGGGTGCAGGGCTCGGTGCTTTTCACCTATGCGCCGCGCACGCCGCTGCTGGCCGCCATGATCACCGTGGGTCGGTGCTTCCCTCGGGGTGATCGTGCGCCCTGGATCGAACCGGTGGCGCCTGCGCATCTCGCACGGCTGGTGGCAGCCGATCCGGTGCTGGGTGCGGGCTCGATCACCCGGACCGAGCGCGTCGCCAGCGGCTTCTACACCTCGCAGGCAGCGGCCTGGAGGCGCGCTTGAGGTCACCGGCCAACGCGCAGGGGCAGGCCGTGGCACACGCCAGGCGGAAGTCTGCCGTCGTGCTGCCGCCGGTGCTGCGCCGGGCGCTCGCCCGCGCGATGCCCTTTGCCGATGCCGCGAGCCCGGATCTCCCGCTGGGTCGGCTGCTGAGGCTTGCGCTGTTCCAGGTCTCGGTCGGACTCGCCTCGGCACTGCTCGTGGGCACGCTCAACCGGGTGATGATCGTCGAACTCCATGTGGCGGCCTGGCTGGTGTCGCTGATGGTCGCCCTGCCGCTGCTGGTGGCGCCCTTTCGTGCCTTCATCGGCTTTCGCTCCGACGTTCATGCCTCGGCCATCGGCTGGCGGCGGGTGCCCTATGTCTGGCTGGGCACCCTGCTGCAGTTCGGTGGGCTGGCGATCATGCCCTTTGCGCTGCTGGTGCTTACCGGGCAGGGGGTCCACGGCCTGGCGTGGGTCGGGCAGCTCGCCGCGGGGCTGGCTTTCCTGCTGGTCGGTGCCGGCCTTCAGACCACGCAGACCGCGGGTCTCGCGCTGGCGACCGATCTCGCCGCGGAGGCCACCCGGCCGCGGGTGGTGGCGCTGATGTACGTGATGCTGCTGCTCGGCATGGTCGGGGGTGGTGCGAGTTGCGCGGTGCTGCTCGCCGATTTCTCCGAGACCCGCCTCGTTCAGGTGGTTCAGGGGGCGGCGCTGTTGTCGGTGTTCCTCAACATGGTGGCGGTCTGGAAGCAGGAGCCGCGCGATCCGGCACGCCGGCGCACGCGCGGCGAGCCCGCGCCTGCCTTCGCGCCGCGGTGGCGGCGCTTCGTGGCGCTGCGCCATGCCCGCCGCTATCTCTGGGCGGTCGGTCTCGGGACGGCGGCCTTCAACATGCAGGACATCATCCTCGAGCCTTACGGAGCCGAGATCCTCGGCCTCGGGGTTGGCGCGACCAGCGCCCTGACGGCGCTGATGGCGGCAGGCTCGCTGGCGGCTTTCGCGCTGTCCGCGGGTGTGCTGGCGCGAGGTGCCGATCCCCTGCGGCTTGCCGCGACCGGTGCGGTGCTCGGCCTGCCGGCTTTTTCGGCCGTCCTGTTCGCCGCGCCGCTCGAGGCTCCCTGGGTCTTTCGTGCGGGGGTCGGGCTGATCGGCTTCGGCGGTGGTCTGTTCGCCGTGGGCACGCTCACCGCCGCGATGGGCATGGAGCGCCGCGAGCATATCGGCATGGCGCTGGGTGCCTGGGGCGCCGTGCAGGCGACCGCCGCCGGTGCCTCGGTCGCCTTCGGCGGCGCGCTGCGCGACAGCGTGTCGGCGCTGGCCATCCGTGGTGATCTCGGCGCGGTGCTGCACGACGCGGTCACCGGCTACAGCGTCGTCTACCACCTCGAGATGCTCCTGCTCTTCGCCGCGCTCGTGGCCATCGGGCCGCTGGTGCGTGCGCGCAGTCCGCTGGCCGCGTCGCGGTCCTCGTCATTCGGCCTCGCCGACCTCCCGGGCTAGCGCCCACTCCCGAAGGAGACGTCCCATGGCATCCGCCGCCATCACCCAGTCGATCGATGTGGCTCAGGTCGTGCTGTACCTGTTCTGGATCTTCTTCGCCGGTCTCATCTACTACCTCGTGCGCGAAAACCATCGCGAGGGCTATCCGATGGAGACCGAGGACGGCCGGGTCAAGGTGACCGGTTGGCCCATACCCGAGCCCAAGACCTACAAGCTCGCGCATGGTGGCGAAGTGACCATCCCGGTGATTCCGCCGGAGCCCGAGCGGGTTGCTGCGGAGCCGGCGCACCACTGGGCAGGCGCGCCGCTGGTACCCACCGGCAATCCGATGCTCGATGGCGTCGGCCCCGGCGCCTGGGTGCGGCGCGCTGACGAGCCCGACCGCGACTCGCATGGCGACCCGAAAGTCGTGCCGCTGCGCACCGCCGCGGGCTGCTCGGTCTCGACCAAGGACACCGACCCGCGCGGCTTGCCGGTGATCGGCGCCGACGGGGTGGTCGCCGGCAAGGTCAGTGATCTCTGGCTCGATGTGGCCGAGAACCTCTTTCGCTACCTCGAGGTGGAACTGGCCGATGGCTCGCGCCGCGTCTTGCTGCCGATGGGCTTTGCGCGCATCCGTCGTCACGAGATCAAGGTCGGGGCAATCCTCGGTCGGCAGTTCGCCGACGTGCCCGGCACGCGTCATCCCGAGCTGGTGACGATGCTCGAGGAGGAGCGCATCCAGGCCTACTTCGGCGCCGGCACGCTCTACGCCGAGCCCGGCCGTGCCGAGCCCCTGCTCTGACCGTTGACCACTGCCGGGAGCGCACCGATGGCCCACGCCCGCGAGCATGAATTCGAACCCGTACACGGGCTGCCCGAGCGGCTGCCCGGCAGTGAGCGCATCCTCTGGCAGGGTTCGCCCGACTGGCGCGCGCTGGCGCTACGCGTCTTTCATGTGCGCAAGGTGGCGCTCTACTTCGCGGCGCTGGTCGCGCTGCGGGTGCTGCTGATGCTCGACGACGGCGCAGCGCTGGCCACCGTGGCCATCTCGGCGCTCTGGCTGGTGGCGCTCGGCGCGCTCGCCACGGGCTTGCTCGCCTGCCTCGCATGGCTGTCGGCGCGTGCCACGGTGTACACGCTGACCGAGCGCCGTGTCGTGATGCGCATCGGCATCGTCCTGACGCTCAGCTTCAACATCCCCTTCTCCCGGGTCGTGGCGGCCGACTTCCGGCCGCAGCCGGGCGATCGCGGCGACATCGCGCTGAGGCTCACGACGCGCGACCGCATCGCCTGGCTGCATCTCTGGCCGCACGCCCGGCCGTGGCGGCTGGCGCATCCCGAGCCGATGCTGCGCGCGGTCCCGCAGGCCGAGATGGTGGCCAGGCTGCTGAGCGAGGCCTGGGCGCGCAGCACCGGTCGCGAGGCAACCCCAGTGGCCGCTTCCGGCGCTGCCGAGGCGCCCTTCGGCGGCCGGATGCCTTCGCCGATCGCGGCGCGCTGAGACCTTCGCGAAAGACCGTCCCGATGAGCACCGTCCGAAGCGCCGACACCATGCCGCGAGGCCCGATCCTCGCGATCGCGGCTCTGCTGCTTGCCGCGATCGTGGCGGCCGGCATGGCCCGGCAGTCTGATGCCGGCGCGCGGGTCGCCGATGCGCCGGCGGTGGTCGCGCGCAGCCTGCTCTTCAGCGACCGGCCCGACGGGGGTGTCGATGTGACCGATGCGGTCACCGGACGCGCGGTGGCCGAGATCCAGGGTGAGGCGGGCTTTCTGCGCGGCGCGCTGCGCGCGCTGACCCGCGAACGCCGGATGCGCTCGATCGGCCCGCAGGCGCCCTTCGAACTCGTGGCCCGCGCCGACGGCCGCCTGACGCTCGCCGATCCGGCCACCGGCCGGCGTATCGACCTCGAATCGTTCGGCCCCGCCAATGCCGGGGTCTTCTCGCGGCTGCTAGACCTCGAGTCGGGCGCCGCTGCTTCACGCTGACCGCAGCACCGGAGATTGCCATGCATGCCCACCAGACCGTCGATACCCCCGAGGACGCCGCCGTCGTCGCGAAGGAGCGGTCGATGCTCAGCCCGCGCTTCTACACCACCGACTACGCGGCGATGGACAGGCTCGATGTCTCCTCGGTGCGTGCGGAGTGGGACGTGATGATGGCCGAGTACGAGGGTGACAACAACCACGACCACTTCAAGCGCGACCCGGCCTTCGCCGAGGAGGTTGCCGCGTCGTTCGCTTCGATGTCGCCCGAGCTGCGTCAGGAATTCATCGACTTCCTGATCAGCTCGGTCACCTCGGAGTTCTCGGGCTGCGTGCTCTACAACGAGATTGCCAAGCACGTGAAGAACCCCGACATCCGCCAGCTGATGCGCTTCATGGCGCGCGACGAGTCGCGCCACGCCGGCTTCATCAACCAGTCGCTGAAGGACTTCGGTCTGGGCCTCGACCTCGGCGACCTCAAGCGCACGAAGCACTACACCTACTTCAAGCCGAAATACATCTACTACGCGACCTACCTGTCCGAGAAGATCGGCTACGCCCGCTACATCACGATCTTTCGCCAGCTCGAGAGTCATCCCGACAAGCGCTTCCACCCGATCTTCCGGTGGTTCGAGCGCTGGTGCAATGACGAGTTCCGGCACGGCGAGAGCTTCGCGCTGATCATGCGTGCCAACCCGGATCTGCTGCGCGGCGGCAACCTGCTCTGGATTCGCTTCTTCCTGCTGGCGGTGTACGCGACGATGTACGTGCGCGATCACACCCGGCCGCAGCTGAAGGCCGCGATGGGCTTCGACGCCACCGCCTACGATTACAGGGTCTTCGAGATCACCAACGAGATCTCGCGGCAGGTGTTCCCGCTCACGCTCGACATCGACAATCCCGCCTTCCGCGCGGGCATGGACCGCCTCTACCAGCTCTCGCTGCGCATCGACGCGGCGCGCGAGCAGGGTGGTCTGATCGGCACCGTGAAGCGCGCCGCGCTGTCGGTGGCGGCCTTCGGCACCTTCGCGCGGCTCTATCTGCTGCCGGTTCGCCGTCACGACCTGCCCCGACAGATCCGCGTGGCGCCGGCCTGGTGAACGGCGTGCGTCTGCCCCTAACCGGTCGCACCCGATGAGCTTCGCGCTGCCCGTGGCATTCGCGGTGTTCGTCTGGTGGTTCTCCACCGGGCTGGTGCTGTGGCTCGACGGCCTGCCACGCACCACCTTCGGCCTGAACCGGCTGCTGTCGAGCCTGCTCGCGCTGTTCGCCTTCGCGGGGATCGCCCACGCGGCGCAGCAGACCGGTGCGGCCGCGGCCTACTGCGGCTTCGTGTGCGCACTGCTGGTCTGGGGTTGGCATGAGCTCAGCTTTCTGACCGGCTGGGTGACCGGGCCGCGTCGGCATGCCGCAAGTGCCGAGGCTGGCGGCTGGCGGCGCTTCGTGCAGGCGCTGCAGGCGATCCTCTGGCACGAGCTCGGGATCCTCGGCTCGGGGATCGCGATCGCCTGGCTGAGCTGGGGGCAACCGAATCAGGTTGCGGCCGCAACCTTTGCCGTGCTGTGGCTGATGCGCATCAGTGCGAAGCTCAATGTCTTTCTCGGCGTGCGAAACCTCAGCGTCGAACTGTTGCCGGCGCATCTTGCCTACCTCGGCAGCTACTTCCGGTGTCGGCCGATGAATGCGCTGTTTCCGTGGGCGGTGCTGATCGCCTGCGGTGTCACGGTGCTGATCGTGCGAGCGGCGCTCCAGGCACCGGCAGGCAGCGCCGAGCAGGTGGGTGCGATGCTGGTCTCGACCCTGCTGATCCTCGCCATTGTCGAGCATGCGCTGCTGGTGCTGCCAGTCGACGCGACCGGGCTCTGGCGATGGGCGCTTCGTGACCGGACGCCGCCGCAGGCCGCGCTGCTCGCCGCCCCCGTCCTTCCGGCGTCAGCCATCGAAAGCGATGACAAGCTTCTTCACGCCCGTTAACGAGCCGCCGCTGCCGCGGGCCGCCGAAGGCCGTGCGCCGGGTGGCCGGCCGCGTGCGCTGGTGATCGGCAGTGGTTTCGGCGGCCTCGCGGCGGCGGTTCGTCTGAGTGCGCTCGGCTACGCGGTCGAGGTTTTCGAGAAGCTCGACGCGCCTGGCGGGCGTGCCTACGTCTGGCGGCAGGATGGCTTCACCTTCGACGCCGGCCCGACGATCGTCACCGCGCCTTTCATGCTCGAGGAGCTCTGGACGCTGTGCGGCCGGCGCATGGCCGACGACATCGACCTGCGCGCCCTCGATCCCTTCTACCGGGTACGGTTCGACGACGGCAGCTGGTTCGACTACAGCGCCGACCTCGATCGGATGCGCGCCGAGGTTGCGCGCTTCTGCCCGGCCGACGTCGCGGGATACGATCGCTTCATCACCGAGGCGGCCCTGTGCTACCGGCTGGGTTTCGAGGAGCTCGGCGCCGAGGTCTTCGAGGGGCTGGGCAGCCTGCTTCGCGCGGTGCCCTCGCTGATCCGCATGCGCGGCTGGCGCAGCATCCATGCAATGGTGGCGAGTCACTTTCGCGACCCGAAGCTGCGGATCGTGATGAGCTTTCACCCGCTGCTGATCGGTGGCAATCCCTTCTCGGTCACCTGTGTCTACGCGCTGATCAACACGCTCGAGCGCCGCTTTGGCGTGCACTGGGCGATGGGTGGCACGGGCGCCCTGGTGCGCGGGCTGGTCGGGCTGTTGCGCGATCAGGGCGTGCCGGTGCACTGCAACGCCGAGGTGCGTCGCATCATCGTCGACCAGGGCCGTGCGACCGGGATCGAGCTCGCCGATGGCTCGCGGCACGCTGCCGACATCGTCGTCAGCAATGCCGACACCGCGTGGACCTACCGGCACCTGGTCGACGCCCGCCATCGCCGGCACTGGACCGATCGCCGCATCGACCGCGGGCGCTATTCGATGAGCCTGTTCGTCTGGTATTTCGGGGTGCGCGGCCACTACCCGTCGGTGCCTCACCACATGATGGTGCTCGGCCCGCGCTATCGCGGCCTGCTCAACGACATCTTCCGGCGGCATCACCTGGCCGAGGATTTCAGCCTGTACCTGCATCGCCCGAGTGCCACCGATCCCTCGGTGGCGCCGGCCGGGCACGATGCCTTCTACGCGCTGGCACCGGTACCGCATCTCGATAGCGGCACCGACTGGCCACGCGTCGCCGAGCGCTTTCGTCAGGCGATCGAGCAGCGTCTCGAGTCGACCGTGCTGCCGGGCTTTGGCGCGAGGATCGTCAGTTCGCGGATCACGACACCGCAGGATTTTCACGATCGCCTGCTCGCCTTCAAGGGAGCGGCTTTCGGGCTCGAGCCTCTGCTGCTGCAGAGCGCGTGGTTCCGTCCCCACAACCGCAGCGAAGATGTCGAGGGGCTGTTCATGGTCGGCGCGGGCACGCATCCGGGGGCTGGCGTGCCCGGTGTGCTGATGTCGGCCAAGGCCCTCGAGAAGGTGGTGCCCCGTGTCCACAGTCTTGCCTGACTCCGCGTGGCGCGCGCGTGCGCGCTTCGACCCGCGTGCTTGCCGCGAGCTGATGCGCGGTGGCTCGAAGACCTTCTTTGCGGCTTCGCTGCTGCTGCCGGCGCGTGTCCGCGAACCTGCGCGTGCGCTGTATGCGTTCTGCCGGGTGGCTGACGACGAGACCGACCAGAGCGCCGACCCGGCGACGGCGGTCGCGCGTCTGCATGCACGGCTCGATGCGATCTATCAGGGCCGACCGGGCAGCGCGCTCGCCGATCATGCGCTCGCGGCGGTCGTCGAAAGCTTCGAGATGCCGCGTCCGCTGCTCGATGCGCTGCTCGAAGGCTTTCTCTGGGATGCGCAGGGCAGGCACTACGAGACCCTCGGCGAGCTTCGAGCCTATGCGGCCCGCGTTGCGGGCACGGTCGGCGCGATGATGACCGTGCTGATGGGCGTCCGCGATGAAGCCTGCCTGGCCCGGGCCTGCGATCTCGGTGTGGCGATGCAGCTCACCAACATCGCCCGGGATGTGGGCGAAGACGCGCGCAACGGCCGACTCTATCTGCCCAGGTGCTGGTTGCGTGAGGCCGGCATCGACCCGGATGCCTGGCTGGCGGCACCGCGTTTCGATCCCGCGCTCGGCGCGGTGATCGCCCGCCTGCTCGCGGCGGCCGACGAGCTCTATGCGCGTGCCGACCATGGGGTTGCAGGGTTGCCGCGCGACTGCCGGGCCGCGATCCGGGCGGCGCGTCTGGTTTACGCCGAGATCGGCCGGGAGCTCGAACGGCGAGGGCTCGATGCGGTCGGCACCCGCGCGGTCGTGGGACCGTCGCGCAAGCTCGCGCTGGTGATGCGCGCGATGGTCGCCGGTGGCGTGCGTCGCGGCGGCACGGCGCGATGGGAGGCGCCGCTGCCGGAGGTGGCCTTTCTGGTCGCCGCGGCCGCCGACCGGCGCCGCGCGGCGCCGCGCAGCCTCGATGAGCGCATCGGCTGGATCATCGGCCTGAGCGAGCGTCAGGCGCGCCAGCTTGGCGTGTTCCGATGAACGATGGAAAGCGCCCCGGAGTCTGCGGGATGGGCCCTGAAGCTCGTGGAGCTGCTGCTCGTCTTCGGCGGCGTGATCGCCTTTGGCGTGTGGCAACTGCGCGATGTCGAGCGGGCGCGACGCGAGTCGAAGCGCAGGCGCGATGCCCAGGCGGCGGACGAGCCAGCCGGGCCGCAGCAGGGGCCCCGGTGAGTCGGTTCCCGGTATGTCGATCCCTTGTCGCCAGCCGCCCGGCTGGCGCTCGTCGCGCGGTCAGTGGTCGTTGCGCGGCGACACACCCCTTTTCCCCTCGGCTGGTGGTTGTTGGGGAAATCCGTGGCCGGTTCGTCCGACCGCGGGCAACCCTCGTGCGGGTTCAGCACGGCATGTCGCTCTAGGAGAGCTTAGGTATGGACAATGATCCGAACCGGGTCTGGCCATCGGGCCTGACCACCGAGGAGGGAGAAGAGCTGCAGCGCGGACTGGTCGAAGGCACCCGGATCTTCGGCCTGATCGCGCTGGTGGCGCACTTCTTCGCCTACATCTACAGCCCTTGGCTGAAGTAGGAGGAACGCGATGAACCAGGGCAAAATCTGGCGAGTGGTCAAGCCCACCGTGGGCGTGCCGATCTTTCTGTCGGCCGTCGCGATCGGCTCCTTCGCGGTCCACTACATGCTGCTCACCCACACCACGTGGGTGCCGGCCTTCCTGAATGGTGGCAAGGCGAAATCGGCTCAGGTCGATGCCGCGCCCAAGGTGGCGCAGGCAAGCGTACCGATCAAGCAGTAGACGGGTCTGGGTGCGAACCCAGCGTGGGGCCGGCGTTCGATGAACCCGGCCCCGTTTTCATGGCACCCGCGAATCGTCCGCGGTGGCTTAGCGGGTGCGTGACCAGCCGGTGTGTGATCAGCCGGCGCGAAGCAGCGCGAGCAGGATCATCAGCACGGCGACGAAGGCGAACACCAGCCCGATGGTGTAACGGGGTGCGCGCGTCTTGTGCAGCTGCATCAGCGCCTCGAAACGGGCCCGCGGTTCGACGGGCTGCCGGCGGGCGGTGGTGGGCAACAGGTTGCTCAGCAGCAGCAGGCAGCTGACCAGCATCAACGGAATGGACCAGGGCAGCAGGCTCGAGATGCCGGTGGCGGCGGCTGCGCCGGCGCGACTCGTCAGCAGCAGCGCGAGCAGAAGAAACAGCGCCTGGGCCTGCACGAGCCCCAGTGAAAGCCGGGCGATGCGATCGAGCGCGGCGTCGACCGCATCGGCGGCGGCGTGCTGACCGGCGGAGGCGGCGCGTGCGGTGGCGGCGGCTTCAAAGGCGGCCACCTCGGTGTCGGTGATCGGGGTGCCCCAGGACAGAGGGTTGTTCATGTCAGCGCTCCTCGCGGCAGGACGTTTCGTGTTGGAAGATCGGCGCGGCGGACGATGGACGCCGGCACAGGGGCAGCAGAATGGCGATCGTGGCGGCGAGCAGCACGACTTCGGTGGCGTAGACGGCGGCGTAGCCCGCCGTGGGCTCCGAGCCCGCGCCCACGAGATCGCGCAGCAGCGCCCCGGTCGCAACGCCAACGCCGGCGGCGGTCGCCTGAACCGCCCCCCAGACCCCGAGCGCCAGGCCGACCTGATCGCGCGGCGCGAGGTGCATCGTGGCCGTGAGCGTGCCGTGGCCGAACAGACCGCCGCCGAGACCCACCAGCCACACGCCGGCGCCGAAGAGCATCGGCCACTGCGCGGGCGCGGCGGCGATCACTGCTGCGAAGGCGGGAATCCCCACGAGCGCGCCAGCCGTCGCCATCCGGATCGGATCGGCACCGCGGCCGAGCACGCGCGAGGCGAACCCGAAACCCACCAGGCCGCCGAAGGCGAGGGTGGCGGTCAGGAAGGTGGTTGCGGACACCGTCAGGCCGAGTACCTGTCCGCCGTAGGGCTCGAGCAGCACGTCCTGCATGCTGAAGCCCAGGGTGCCGATGGCGATGGCGGTGAGTCGGCGCGGCGCCTGGGCATGCGCGCTGAAGCTGCGCCACGCGGCAACAAAGCCCGGGTGGGTGCGCCTGGCCGCACCCCGTGGGGGCCGTCGTGTCTCCTGTTTCCAGAGTGACAGGATGTTGAGCGCGATCGTGGCGACCGCAGCCCCCTGGATCACCTGGACCAGCCGTGCCGGCGTGAAGTCGCGCAGCATCTCGCCGAAGATCAGCGCGCTGCCGATCATGCCGACCAGTTGGGACACGTACATCAGGCCGACCACCTTCGGCTGGGCGTGTTCCGGCGCCAGATCGGTGGCCAGGGCGAGGCCTGCGGTCTGGGTGGTGTGAAGGCCGGCGCCCACGAGCAGAAAGGCGGCGCCGGCGCCGAGATGGCCGATCCAGGCGGGCCACTGTTGCGACTCGCCTCCCCCCGAGAGCACGAGCAGCGCGAAGGGCATGATCGCGAAGCCCCCGAACTGCAGCATCGTACCCTTCCAGATGAAGGGCACTCGCCGCCAGCCCAGGGCCGACTGATGGGTATCGGAGCGAAAACCGATCAGCGCACGCAGTGGCGCGAACAGCACCGGCAGCGACACCATCACGCCGACCAGCGAGGCGGGCACGCCGAGTTCGACGATCATCACCCGGTTGAGCGTGCCCACGAGCAGCACCAGTGCCATGCCCACCGAGACCTGGAACAGCGACAGGCGCAGCAGCCGAAGCAGCGGCAGCTCCGGGCTCGCGGCGTCGGCGAAGGGCAGGAAGCGTGGACCGAGATCGGACCAGCTGCGCAGGAACTTGCGACCGAGGGTAGGCACCGCGCGACCTCAGGTGATCCGCGGCATCCGCCACGGCAGCATCAGGCGCACGCTGCGCGAGACCACCCGTGGCAGGCTGAGGCTCTCGTGAATCGAGCGCACGCGCTCGCCAAGCAGCGTCGATTCGAGCAGCGAGCGCGCGTAGAAGGGCGTGTCCTCGAGGGTCTGCGTCACGCGCGCGGCGTCGCCGCCCTCGTTGCGCATCGAGCGCTCGATCCGCCAGCCGGTGCGCGGCAGGCGCTGGCGTGCCGGCGCCTCGAAGGGCTGCGAGCCGCCGTCGGGCCGGAACAGGCGCGCGATCACGCGATCGTCGCCGCGTTTCTGGCGAACGTCGTAGATCACCGCGGTGCTGCCGTCGCGCATCGCCGAGCGCGACCAGTCCCAGTCCCGAAAGGGCCGGTCGATCGGCTCGTCGCCCTCGTTGGCGTCGACGTAGGCCTCGCCCGACCACCGCGCCGCGGGGCGCTCGAGATCGACCTCGATGCGGGCGCAGGCCGCGATCGGTCCCCAGCGGTGGCGTGCACCGTCGTCGAGCGCGGCGACGAAGGGGCTGAGGCCCTGCGGATGCACGCGGATACGGCCGCGCACACGCCGAGGAAGCGGCACGCCGATCTCGTCGATGTCGATGACGAGCGCCGCGCCATCCCAGCGCATTCGGCTCGGCCCGATCACGAAATCGCGCGCCTCGCGGCTGACCCGGGCGCGCCCGCGCTCGGTCATCGTCCAGCGGCGGCCAGCCTCGCCGTACAGCGAGACGTTGAGCGCGCAATGATCGTTCGGGTCGGTGTCGGGATCGCGAGCGAGTGCCCACGCGTAGTACGGCGAGAAGACGCTGCCGACGAAGGCGATCAGGCTGAGCGCATGACGCTGGTCGTCGCTGATCGCGTCGACGTACCACCAGCGGTAGCCGCCTGGCGCGAGCGGATGGTCGAAGCGCGGCGTGCCGTCCGGATCGCGGCCAGCGCGGCCGGTGACCGGCAACCGGCCGCCGGCCGCGCCGTCGGCGGGCGAGCCGGGCTCGAGGTTGCGCATCGTGCGGGCTCCGGCCGATCCGTCCGGCGAGGCTACTTGCGCGGCGCGGCAGCCGCCGTGGCGGCCGGTGCGGCGGGTGCCGGTGCAAGCAGGCCCGGGTGCGACGCGGTCATCGATACACCGAACAGCGGCTTGTAGGCGCCCTGGTGACAGGTTGCGCACGCAACCTTCGGGCCATCGCCCGCCGGTCCGCGCTTGTCGGTGGGCAGCACCGAACCGAGCGGCTCGAGATAGGCGTTGTTGAGATCGACGACCATGCGGATGCCGTGCCACGCGGTGGTGCGCTGCGGTGAGCTCTGATCCCAGGTGCCGAAGGAGCGGCTGTTGTGGCAGAAGGTGCAGTTGACGCCGAGCGCCGACGACATGTGCATCATCAGCGCGTAGGTGCCTTCGGTTGCCTGGATCGACGCGACATGATCGGTCGGCAGCGAGGTGGTCCCGGCCACGCGGATCGCCTCGGTCTTCTTCAGGTAGGGGCTGAAGGGATCGGCCGGTAGCGAGGACAGGCCGACCGACGGCGACGGAGCGTTCTGGCCGTTGCGCTGGCCGAGATAGTTGCCGCCAGGCTTGCGGACCGGATCGCTCCAGACCATCGATGGCACCGGTTGCCCGCGATGGCAGGTGTAGCAGGTGACGCCGGTGCCCGCCACGTGCTGCTTCCAGTCGGCGTTGATGTGCTGCGTCATCTGGAGCATGCGCCGCGCCACGATCTTGGTGTACTTGCTGTCGTCGGCGAAGTTCTGCGCATCGTGGCAGTAGGTGCAGCCCTCGTTCGGCGACACCCAGGCGGTCATCGCGGTCATCAGCGAGGTGAATTCCGCCACGCTCAGATGACCCAGCACCTTCACGTTCTGCAGCGCCGCACCGGCGCGAGGGCCCTCGGTGGGCGCGGGCGGCAGGCTCGGTGGCACCTGGTTGCGCGCCTCGAGTTCGGTCACTGCGCGGGGGTTGTAGACCTGGACCATGCCGGTGCCGCGATAGCCGGACTGCACCGAATCCATCGGGGGGCGTTCGCAGCCGGCGAGCAGCAGCGCCGCGCCGGCGGCGGCCACCAGGGAGGAGACGCGCGTCAGCGGACTCATGGCTTGACTCCTTGGGTGACGGCGGCCGGGTCGGGCATAGGACCGTAGACCGCCGGATAGGGGGGCGCCACGCCATGGTCGACGGCCCACAGGTACCAGTTGTCGACAGCCGTGCCGCTGAGCAGGATGCCGATGCCGCCGGTCAGCGGGCACAGCACCGCGAACCACCAGGCCCAGCGATGGATCGACTCCATCGTCGCGTTGAAGCCCATCGTCCAGCGCCAGAACAGCGCGGCACGTTCCGAGGCGGTGCCGCGGTCGGTGATCTGCTCGAGCTCACGCTCGCCGCCGAAGCGACTGACGGCGAGGATCGTGGCGCCGTGCATCGCGAACAGCAGTGTGGAGCCGTACAGAAACACGATCGACAGCGCGTGGAACGGGTTGTAGAACAGATTGCCGTAGCGCAGCGAGAAGGCGGCTGTCCAGTCGAGGTGCGAGAAGATCCCGAAGGGGACCGCTTCCGACCAGCTGCCCATCAGCACCGGGCGGATGAAGCCGAGCACGAGGAACAGCCAGATCGCCGCGGCGAATGCCCAGGCGACATGCGTGCCCAGCCCGAGCGCGCGGGCGCGGGTGTACATCCGTACCCACCACAGCAGGATCGAGATCGTCAGGAAGAAGCCCGACATCAGCCACCATCCGCCCTCCGCGAGCGGCGGGATCTTCAGGCCGTAGGCAGGCGACGGCGGATCGAGCGACAGCCAGAACAGCTGCTTGACGAACTGGATCGGATCCCAGCCCACCGAAGCCAGCATGTTGAAGCCGATGATGACGAAGCCGAGCGTGCCGAAGAGCAGCGACACGAGCCCGAGGGGTCCGAGGTAGATCGGGCCGATCTGTGACATGCCGAGGCGACCGAACAGATGCACGCGCAGCGGTTGTCCGGTACGCGGGCTGTTGCCCGGGCCCAGCGGCACACCCATGTGCGGCGGGCTGTCGGCCTGCACGGCCGTGAAGAGATTCTGGTATTCAGGCATGGCAGTCTCCGCGGTTCACTTCAGGGGCCACTGGCTCCAGATGGGCATGTTCAGCCACCAGCCCCACCACTCGGGCCAGCCGCGCGTCCAGAAGGGACCGCTGATCACGATGCAGACCGCGCTGAAGAACACGGCGGCCAGCGCGAGAAAGAGTCCGAGACGGTGGATGCCGAGCGAGCCGACCGAGTAGCCGATCGCGTCGCGAAAGAACGTGTCCTCGGAGTCGGTCGTCTTCACGGCTTCCCCGCGCGGCGGATTGGACGCCGACAGGATCAGCCCGCCGTGCATCGACAGCGCCAGCGTTGTCGTGAAGAAGAAGGTGATGGCGATCATGTGCGCCGGGTTGTAATGGAAGTGCAGATACTGGTAGCCGACGTTCGACACCCAGTCGAGGTGGCTGAAGATCCCGTAGGGAAAGCCGTGCCCCCAGGCGCCCATCAGCACCGGCCGGATCACCACCAGCGTCACATAGGCGAGGATCGCGAAGCTGAAGGCCACCGGCACGTGGTACTGCATGCCGAGCTTGCGGCAGATCTCGACCTCGCGCAGGGCCCATGAGCCGAACGCGCCAATCGCGCACACGGTGATGATCTGCCACAGACCGCCTTCGCGAAGCGGCGCCAGACGCAGGCCGTACGACAGGTCGGGGGGCGCGATGTTGATCTGCCAGGGGTTCCAGGTCGGGCCAAGCGCAGCCCCCCAGAGAATCATCGCGGTGCCGAGCACCGAGAAGAAGATCGTGGTCACGCCGAAGAAGCCGACGTAGAAGGGCCCGACCCAGAAGTCGAAGAGGTCGCCCCCGACCAGCGTACCGCCGCGGACGCGGTACTTGCGCTCGAAACTCAGCATCGCCATGTTCGTCACTCCAACCGCCCGGGGGTCGTCTGGCCCCGCTCGGCGTGATTGCGGCGCGAAGCGGGAGGTGCGGGGCGCGTTGCCCCGGACCACCCGACCTCCGGCCGCGTGTCGCGGACCGGAACTACTTCTTGACCTCGGTACCCGAGGCGGCCGGCATCGAGGCCTTCGCGGTGGGGACCGCGCGGGCGTTCGGGCCGTCGAACCAGTTGTACTTGTCGGTGCTCAGCAGGATGAGATGGATCATCGCTGCGAGGCCGAACAGGAAAGCTCCCTGCACGACCATGGCTCGAAGGGGGTCGTAAAGACGCCAGATTCTCCACATGATTCCTTGGCTCCTAGAGAAGATGGGACATTGAGGTGTAGACGGCCGACTTGACGCCGCCGAAGAGCGACGGGGCTCCCTCTGCGCCCGGCAGCCAGCTTCGCCACGGCCATCCGAACAGCTGCCCGACGAGGGCGGCTAGCAGGAAGACCACAAAACTGATGGCGAAGATCGCCCCGTGATCGCGGGACTGATGCGCCGCGTGGTTCGGGGTTGCTGTCGATGCGTAGCGGGCCATGTCGTTCCCCTGGTATCGGGTCGAACCGTCGGTTAAGGTCTCAGAGCCAGGGGCGCCAGATCCAGACGAGCATGTGGGCGGCGAGCGCCACTGCCGTGAATCCAACAAACCCCTGGATGTAGTACCTGTGGAACTCCTGGGCTTCGTCGTCGGACAGGCCCGAGATCGAGCCCTTGCTTTCAGCCATCGGATATCTCCTTCAGCTTGGCCTTGCGGCCGACCACGCACAGTGCCCGCGCGGGAAGGGCAGTCGC
>Ga0315900_10005848_pt1 | contig 16748 bp, 16 predicted proteins | sample LakEriMetagenome_FD_203521 | JGI IMG/M metagenome (GOLD analysis project Ga0315900, IMG submission 203521) | Freshwater fungal communities from buoy surface, Lake Erie, Ohio, United States - Buoy 12 MA114 | ecosystem: Environmental > Aquatic > Freshwater > Lake > Lake biofilm | place: USA: Lake... | reverse complement strand
GACTTCTCGTTCAAGCCGGGGCAGCCCTGGCCATCGGTGCCGGACCCGTCCGCGCCCAGGACAAGCCGGTCACCATCGTGGTCGGCTTCGCCGCCGGTTCGGCGCCCGACATCGCGGCACGGTTCGTCGCCGCCCACTTGCCTGCGGCTCTCGGTGGCCGCAACGTCATCGTCGACAACCGGCCGGGCGCGGGCGGACAGCTCGCCTTCGTCGCTCTGAAACAAGCGCCGGCCGACGGCAGCGTCCTGTCCTTCGTTCCGTCGAACCTGCTGACGATCTTCCCCAGCATTTACGCCAAGCTGCCCTACGAGGCGAAGGACGTCACGCCCATCGCCACCGCGTGCACCTTCGACTTCGCACTGGCGGTCGGCAACGACCATCCGGCCAAGACGCTCGGCGAGTTCATCGCCTGGGCCAAGGCTCACCCGAAACAGGCGAGCATCGGCAACCCAGGGCTCGGCACACCGCAGCACTTCTTCGGTTGGACCTTCGGCAGGACGGTCGGTGTCGAGTTTGAGGCCGTGCCCTACCGCAGCACGCCGCAGATGGCGCAGGAGGTGGCCGGCGGTCAGGTTGCTGCCGCCATCGCCGCACAACCGGTGTTCATCGAACTGGTGCGTGCGGGCAAGCTGCGCATGCTGGCAACGACCGGCGACACCCGGAGCACCGTGTTCCCGACCGTGCCGACCTTCGTCGAGTCGGGCTACCCGTCGTTACGCAGCGTCGAGTGGTTCGGCTTCTTCGGCCGCGCCGGCACAGCGCAGCCCGTGCTCGTTGGCTTCGCGGCTGCCGTGCGCCAGGTCGTGCAGCGCAGCGACGTGCGCGCGCAGTTGCAAGGCATGGGCTTCGCCGCCGTCGCGCACGACGCGCAGTGGCTGAACAACAGCATCCGCACCGACTTCGATCGCTGGGCCGAGGTCGTCCGCCGCACGGGTTTCAAGGCCGAGTCGTGAGCTTCCTTCGCAACACCTGGAACGCCGCAGCGCCGAGCCCCGTGGTGGACGGCGCTGACCCGGCCGCTCGTTCGAGCCCTGGCCATCATCATCGCCGAGAGGTGCTTGGGCTGTTGACGCTGGCCGCCCTGTCGCACGGCGTTGCTGCACAGCAGCTGGACGCGTACCCGTCGCGTCCGATCAAGCTCGTGGTGCCGGTGCCGCCGGGCGGTCCTGCCGACACGTTTGCCCGGGGCCTGGCGGAACGACTGCGCGTCGAACTCGGGCAGCCGGTCGTCATCGACAACCGACCAGGCGCGTCGGGCATGCTCGGCACCGGCTACGTGCAGCAGGCCGCCCCGGACGGCTACACACTGCTGGTATCGCTGCCCTCGGCGCAGATCACGGCGCCGCTGCTGCTTGACAAGCCGGCCTTCGCTGGCACGACGGACTTCACGCCCATTGGCCGCTTCGCTCGATTCACGGCGGTGCTGCTGATCCATGAGAGCGTGCCCGTGAAGGACTTCGCCAGCTTCGTCGACCACGTGCGGCAGAGGCCGGGCCGACTGAACTATGCCTCCACCGGCACTGGCAGCAATCCTCACTTGGTGATGGAGTCACTGAAGATGCAGCGCAAACTGCACCTGGTACACATTCCCTACCGCGGCGGTGCACCGGCCATGCAAGCCCTGGTGGCCGGCGAGGTGCAGACCATGTTTGGCGAGATGACCACCGCCATGTCCTGGATACGGTCGGGCCGCGTGCTGCCTCTGGCGGTCGTCGCCGAGAAGCGGTCCGAGGCACTGCCCCAGGTCCCCACCCTCCGTGAAGCCGGGATGGCCGATGCTCCCGTCGAGTCCTGGATGGCGCTTGCCGGTCCGCGCGGGCTGCCGCCCCCGATCGTGCGCCGCTTGAACCAGGCGCTCGAAGTTGCCCTGCGCCAAACCGGGCTGCGCCAACTGATGGCCACGTCCGGCGGCGAGGCATCCTGGAGCAGCCCGGACGATCTGCAGGCGCTCTGGGTGTCCGACCGTCGCCGTTGGGCCGAAGTGATTCGTGCCCATGGCATCCGCGCTGACTGATTCATCCACCAAGAGGCACCTGTCATGAGAGCAGCCCTTCTGCCAGCCTACGGCGATGTCGACCGGTTCCGCGTCGAGGAAGTCCCGACGCCAGTTGCGGGCCCAGGCGAGATCCTGATCCGCGTCGAGGCATCCGCAGTCAATCCCTTCGACCTCATCCTCCGGCAGGGTTGGATGGCACAGATCATTCCGCTGCCGCTGCCGGCGGTGCTGGGCTCCGACGCAGCCGGCACCGTCGTCGCGCTTGGCACGGGTGTCAACACCTTCCGCGTCGGCGACCGCGTCATCGCCGACCTCCCTCACAACGGGCGCGGCGCACACGCCGAGTTCGCCGCCGTGCCGGCCACGGCGGCCGTACAGCTACCCGCCAATCTCAGCTTCGAACAAGGCGCCACGCTGCCGAAGGCAGGCCTGATGGGTCGCCAGGTGGTGCAAGCGCTTGAAGTACGAGCCGGATCCCGCGTGCTGGTGTCGGGCGCACTGGGCGCCGTCGGGCGCGCTGCCGTGCAGTATCTGAAGGAAATCGGCGCCGTGCCGGTGGCCGGCGTGCGGCTCGAGCGACTCGAGGATGCACGTCTCGTCGCAGCCGAGGCCATCGACATCGGCGCTTTCCCGGCGACCGCCGCTTTCGACTTGGCCATCAGCACGGCGGCCCCGGTGGCGGCCAACGTGCTGGCACACATGCGCCCGGGCGGCAAGGTGGCAAGCATCGTACGCATGCCCGAAGGCACCGCCGTGCCCGAAGCTGTGCAGCTCATCGAGCTGTATCACCGTACCAATGCGGCCATGCTGGCCGACGTGGCTGCCGCCGCCTCGCGCGGTGCATTGCATATCCCGGTGGCGCAAACATTCAGCCTTGAACGCCTGAGCGAAGCCCACCTCGCAGTTGCCGCCGGAGCGGCCGGCAAGGTGCTCGTCAAACCGTGAAGGCAGCGGCCGGCTCCAAGTGACCGGTCGGCTGGCCGACGATCGACACCGGCGCGCCGGAGAGCCGGAGAGCCGTCAGGCCAGCTTGCGTCGTTTGCTGGCGACAGGTGCGGCGGGAGGCGCCAACATCTCCATCATCGCCGCGACGTGGGCTTGTGCGAAATCTCGGTCCAGCGACATGTGCTGCATGATGAGCCGCAGGTAGATCGGCGCGTACAGGATGTCCATCTGCAGTTCCGTTTCCATGTCGCTACGGAACTCACCCTTGCGTCGCGCCTCCTCGACCAGTTCGCGCACCACCGCCCGGCGGCCGTACCAGAAGCGCTCGCGGAATTCGCGCAGCACGGACGGATCGCCCTGCCCCTCGGCCAGGATCTGCGCCACGATGTGACCCGAGGTGGCCGCGTACTCGTCGACCAGCAATTGCATGTGGCGCGCGAGCGCCTCGCGGGGGCCCATGCCCTTGGGAACCGAGGTGTGGCTGACGTGGTACTGCACGAAGGCCTCGATCACCACGGCGGCTTTCGAAGACCACCAGCGATAAATCGTCGCCTTGCCCACGTCCGCCTCCCGGGCGATCGACTCGATCGAGATTTGCTGCAGCGGCATCGTCTCCAGCAGCTTCAGCGCCGCGCCGAGAATGGCCACACGCGACGCATCACTGCGGGCGCGACCGGGCGTGCGCTTGGCTGATACAGCCACCGTGCGTGGCCCAGCGGCAGACGTGGCTGCCGGTTTCGCGGTGCGGGCCGCGGTTGCAGTTGTGGTCGATCGCTTGGAAGCAGCGTTGGCGGCCAAAGCGCCCCCTGTCAAGTTCGAGTGTCTGATGATGCCAAGCATAACGCGACGGCTCGTTCAGCACGCTGCGGAGTGGCACGTCTGCTCGGTCAGGTCTGCCCCTGAATGGCCTCGGCGCCGAGGTATGCAGCCTGCACTTCGGGCCGCGCGCTCAATTCATGGCCAGCGCCTTCCAGCGTGATCCGGCCCGTTTCCATGACATACCCGCGGTCGGCCACCGACAGCGCGAAGTGCGCGTTCTGCTCGACCAGAAGGATCGTCGTGCCTTGCGTGCGCAGCCGTTGGATGATCGCAAAGATCTCGCGCACGATCAGTGGCGCCAGCCCCATCGACGGTTCGTCGAGCAGCAGCAGCCGGGGCCGGCCCATCAGCGCGCGGCCCATGGCCAGCATCTGCTGCTGGCCCCCCGACAAAGTGCCCGCCAGCAGTCGCCGTTTCTGGTGCAGCACCGGGAACATCGTCCAGATCGCGTCCAGGTCGGCTGCCACCGAGGAGTCGCGGGGCCGGCACATGGCGCCCAGTGCGAGGTTGTCTTCCACCGACATGGGGCCGAAGACCTGCCGCCCTTCCGGCACATGGCAGATGCCGGCCTGCACGCGACCCCTCGGGCTCGCGCCCGTCATGTCGCCAGCTTCGTACAGCATGCGCCCTGCCGTCACCGGTTGCACGCCGGAGATGCAACGTAGCAGCGTGCTCTTGCCCGCGCCGTTGGCCCCGATCAGCGCGACCAGTTCCCCAGCCCGGACCTCCATCGTGACACCGTCGAGTGCCTGGATGCGCCCATAGTGGCTGCCGAGGCCCTCGATGCGAAGAAGCGCCGTCATGCTGCTCCCAGATAGGCTTCGATGACTGCCGGATCCTGGCGCACTTCATGGGTCGCGCCGAACGCGAGGCGACGCCCATGGTTGAGGACCAGCAAGCGCTGCGAGACGCTCATGACGAGTTTCATGTCGTGTTCGACCAGTACGATCGAGACGCCGCGGTCGGCGATGCCCTGGATCAGCCGCGCGATCTCCAGCTTCTCGGAAGGATTCAATCCCGCCGCCGGCTCATCCATGAGAACCAGAGCAGGCTCACCAATCAGTGCGCGGGCAATCTCCAGACGCTTCAACGAGCCGTAAGAAAGCTGCCCCGCCATCGCATCGCCGGCCGACCCGAGGCCGACGAACTCCAGCAGCTGTCGCGCCTTCGCGCGCCACTGCGCCTCGGATTCGCGCAGAGCCGCCGTCTGCAGGATGCCGGCGAGCAGTCCATCATTCATCTTCAAGTGCGCGCCGATCAACACGTTGTCCAGCGCACTCAGGTTCATGCAGACCTGCAGGTTCTGGAACGTACGGCTCATCCCGAGCCGCGCGATCTGCTCCGGCGGTCGGCCGTTGACGCGGGTCCCGAAAATCTCGATCGAACCGCCATCAGGCACGTAGTTGCCGGTGAGCAGGTTGATCAGCGTCGTCTTGCCGGCGCCATTGGGCCCCACGATCGCCAGCACCGTCGAGGGCGCGACGTCGAAGCTCACGTCCTCGATCGCATGTACGCCGCCGAATGACTTCGAGAGTTGGCGTACGTCGATGACTGCACTCATGCGCTTGGCTCCCGATTGACCTCAGGCTCGGTCTTCGTTACCGCCGCACGCATGGGCCACCGCAGCCGCATCTGCCGATGCAAGGTCGGCACAATGCCATCCCGCATGAAGATCAGCGTGCCGGTGAGGATCAGGCCCATCACCAGCGTCTCCCAGGCGCCGATGGCATGCAGCAGTTGCGGCAGCACCATCACCAGTACCGCGCCGACCACGGATCCGTAGATCGACGCCATGCCACCCAGCACGACCATCATCAGCAGATCCACCGAGCGCCCGAGCCCCGTTGCGGTAGGGGTGATGAAACCCGCCTGGTGGGCCATCAGGCTGCCCATCACGCTGGCCAGCACCGCCGAGAGAACGAAGACCCGGGTCTTGGCGCGGGCCACGTCGATGCCCGAAAGCCGCGCCGCCACCTCCGAGCCGCGGATGGCCTGCAGGGCGCGGCCGGCCGGCGAGCGCGCGAAGTTGCTTGCACCCCATGCCACCGCCAGCAGGCAAACCGCCGCGACCGCATACCACGGGCGCTCTCCCTCCAGCGTCCAACCGAAGAGCGTGAACGGCGCGACGGGCATGCCATCGGAGCCGCCGGTCCAGCGCGCCTCGTTCGTGCAGACGATCGTGACGATGAATGCGAGCGACAGCGTGGCCATCGCAAGGTGGTAACCCGCCAAGCGCAGGATCGGCCTTGCAATCGCGAAGGCCAGCAAACCAACTGCGACCGCGCCGCCAACCATCGCCGCCAGCGATGGCCAACCGAAGTGCGTGGTCAGGATGGCCGAGGCATAGCCGCCAAGCCCGACAAACGCCGCGTGGCCGAGGCTGACCTGGCCCGCGTAGCCGAACAGCAGGTTCAGCCCGATCACCACGACAGCCGTGAAGGCCATCCGCGTTGCGAGATCGAGCACGAAGCTGCTCGGGCCGAGCAGTGGCAGCACGAGCAGGATCGCTGCCAGGACGAACAGCCCGGCGTGGGTTCGAAGCGTGTGTCTCATACACGGTCCGCCGTCTTGCGGCCGAACAGTCCGCGCGGCATGAAGATCAGTACCAGCAGCAGCAGGACGAATGCCACGACGTCCTTGTACTTGGACGACACGTAGCCGGCCGTGAGGGCTTCGATCACTCCCAGCAACAGGCCACCCGCCAATGCGCCCGGACCGCTGCCGATGCCCCCGAGTGCGGCGGCCGCGAAGCCCTTGAGTCCTAACACGGTGCCAGCCTCGGAACTGGTGAAGGTGATTGGCGCCGTCAGCACGCCGCCGAGCGCGCCGAGCGCACCAGCCAGCGCGAACGACAGCATCAGAACACGGGACGTGTCGATGCCCATCAGCTGCGCGGCCAAGGGGTTGTAGGAGGTCGCCAGGATCGACTTGCCGCCCAGCGTGCGTGCGAAGTACCAGGCCAGCAGCAGCACGACCACCCCAGTGCAGCCCATCACCCACAGGCTTTGCGGAGCCAGGGCCGCGTTGCCGAGCCGGATCGGCGCGTCGCCGGAGAACGCAGGCAGGCTGTAAGTGCCTTTGCCGAAGGCGAGTTGCACCGCACCCTTGATGATGAGGCCGACGCCCATCGTGATAATCAGAAGCGTCACCATCGGCGCGCCATGCGCCGGACGGATCGCCAGCCGTTCCGTCAGCGCCCCGACGAGCAGAGTGAGCAGCACCGCGCCGACAAGCGCGAACGGCAGGGGCACGCCTCGCTCGACCAGGACAGCCGCGACGACCGCGCCGACCATGATGAACTCGCCCTGAGCAAAGTTGACCAGATGGCTGGCGTTGTAGATCAGCGCGTAACCGAGCGCTGCCAAGGCGTACATGGAGCCGACCGTCAGGCCGGCCAGAACGAATTGCAACAGGTCGCTTGCCACGTCGCGGTCCCCTGCCTTCGGCGCCTACTTGGTCAGCGCGAAACGCCCGCCGCGCACTTCCAGGATGCGCAGCGAATCGACGCGCAAGCCGTTGTGATCGGCACTGGTGATGTTGTAGATGCCCATCAGCCCGACGAAGCCCGTGGTGGCCTCGATCGCGTCGCGCACCTTCGCCTTGTCGGTGCTGCCGGCACGCTTGACGGCGTCGACAGCGATGTTGAAGGCGTCGGCCGTAGGCCCGCCGAATGGCATGGCAGGCACTTTGTACTCGTCGCGGTAGACACGGTGGTAATCGAGCGCGGTTTTCTTCTGCGGATCGCCATCGGGAATGGCGTCGGGCACCACGAAGGGCTGCGCCGGGATGCGCACGCCCTCAGTGGCCGCACCACCGGCCCTGATGAACTCCGGGCTCAGCACAGCGGAGGGCATGTACACCGGCTGCGTCATGCTCAACTGGGTGTAGTTCTTCATCGTCATCGCGCCGGCCGGGCCGGGGCCGCAGAAGAAGATGAGCGCCTGGATGTCCTTCTGCCCACGCAGCTTGGTGAGTTGCGGCACCACGTCGCTGTCGCGCGGACCGTAGGTCTCGTCGCCCAGCACCTGCAGCCCCATGCTCTCGGCGACCGACAGGATCTCCTTGCGCCCCGATTGCCCGAAGCCGCTGCTCTCGGACAGGATCGCGATGCGCGAGAACCCGCGATCCTTCACATCCTGCAGCATGCGCTGCGCCTGCAGGCGGTCCGACGGCGTCACACGAAAGACCCACTTGCGCACCGGATCGACCAGGGCCTGCGCAGCGCCGGTCGAGACGTAGGGCACGCCGAGACGCTCGGCATGCGGCGCCATTGCCATCGCGGCCGGCGAGATGGTCCCACCGAGCAGCACGTCGACCTTGTCCGATTCGAGCAGCCGTTTGGCGAAGGTGTTCGCGCTATTGGGATCGCTCTGATCGTCGTAGACGGTGAGTTCGATCTTGCGGCCGAGCAGGCCGCCGGCTTCGTTGACGCGCTTGACCATCACCTCGAGCGTCTTGCGCTGCGGATCGCCGACGAAGCCGGCAGGCCCCGTGGCTGACACGACCGCACCTATGCGGATGGGTTCGCCCTGCGCATGTGACAGGCCAGGTAGGACGGCGCTGGCGAGCAAGGCCAGCGCTGCGGGCAGGGTCCGGATCGCACGAAAGATCATTGCAGTCTCCTTTGCTTTTGGTTCACTCGGGGTGGCGGCCGATAAAGAACGCCTCGTCAGGATCGGCGGTCGGGGCTAGACCGGCCGCTTCGAGGCCGCGTCGCAGCGCCACCATGTCGCGTTTGTGCAAGCGCGGGGTCGGGTGCGGAATCGGGCCGCCGTTGTAGCCCTGCAGCCAGGCCTGGTACTTCCAGATCGTGCGGTTGATCAGGCCGCTCATCGCCATCGGCACGCTGGCGAAGGCCTTGCGGGCCGGATCGATGCGATACCACTCCTGCGTTGCCTCGTCGTAGCGGCCGGCCTGGATCAGGCGGTGTACCTTCGGCAGCCACGATCCGTAGTAGGCCGAGTAGTTGGTACCGCAGAAGGGCACGGGCATCACCTGCGCCAGCGGCACGTACTCGTACTCCAGCGGCAGCGAGATGACGACTTCCTTGTGGAACTCGCGGTGCACCTCGACCGCCGACATGATGTACGGCATGCCGCCTTCAGCCTTGATGCAGACCACGTTCGGGCATTCGTCCACGAGGCGCCGAAGCACCGGTACCGGGATGTCGCCCGGGTGCAGGCTGGAGAAGCCCCACGCCGGCACCGGGAACAGGATCACGCCGAGGCGCGTCGCGTCGCAGAACGCCTTGGTGTAGGTGTAGACGTCTTCGAGCGAGTTCGGATGGAAGAACGGCGGATAGCCCAGCAGCACCAGGTCTGCGCCCGCGTCTTCGGCCAGCTTCACCGCTTCGATGTTCTCCTCCAGTGAGTTGAACACCGCGTGGTGGATGACCATGATCCTGCCGCTGGCCTGCTCGGCCATCGCCCGCACGAACTCGACGTACTGCGCGATCGTGATCGCGTGCTCCGACGACGCCAGGGTGCCCACGAACCCGTGGGCGATCGCCGTCTCGATGTCGTGCCGCGCAGCCTTCAGGTTCAGGCGCTTGAAGTCGGACGTCATCGTGGGAATGATGACGTTGGCAATGCCGTTCATGTGTTCGCGCGCCCACTGGCGCGCTTCGTTGCGGTGGTATCGGGCCATGGAAGAACTCCTTTGCCGTAATGGCGTGCGCTTCAGCGCTTGTGTTCGAACTGGATGGGCAATGGCGTGGCGAGGCCAGTTTCAAGGGCGCGCGCCAGAATGACCTCGGCGACGACAACGTCCTGAAGGCCACCGCCGACCGACTTGAACAGGCGCATGCCTGCGGCTTCGACACATGCGCGGCGGCCGCCGCTGGCCAGTTCGTTCAGGCTGAACGCCTTACTGCGGAAATCGATGCCCGCCGCTTTGGCGGCGATCATGTCGCCGGTCTCGGACAGCACCTCCTCGAGGCTGTCGCAGACGATGATGTCGCTGCGCGCGACGACGCTCGCGTCGATCTCACGTTGCTGAGGAATGGTCGAGCCAATCGAGACGATGGTTGCCGTCGGCTTGAGCCATGAGCCGAACAGGATCGGCACCTCGCCTTGCGCGCGGGCCGCCGCCAGCACGATGTCGGCACCGCCTACTGCGGCTTCGGCGCTGTCCGCATCGCGGACGGCCACGCCCAGGTCCTTCGCCAGCGACGCGGCAAATGCACGGCGACGCTCGGGCGTCGGGCTGAACACCACGACTTCGGTCAACGGGCGAACCGACGCGAAGGCTCGCGCGTGGTGCGTGGCCTCCAGGCCACTGCCGAGCACGGCCAGGCGCGCCGGCGCCTTGGGCGCCAGCATGTCCAGTGCGAGTGCGGAGGTTGCGGCGGTACGAAATGCGGTGATCGACGCAGCATCGAGGAACGCAGCGATCTGGCTCGTCTGACGGTCGAAAAGCACGATGACATAGTCGATCCCGCTGGCCACGCCTTGCACGCCCGTGCCCATCAGCTTGGCTCCGAAGTAGCGGCCGGTCGGCGGGATCGCCGGCAAGGTGCGTAACCAAGCCTTCCCAACGGTGGCCACGCTGCGCGGCGGCGTCGCACCGGCCGACTCGGGCAAGCGGTAACTGGCACGCAAGGCCTCGATCGCATCGGGCCATGCGAAGACACGGCGCGCCACGTCGCCGGACACGAAGACTGGGGAGTCGATGTTTGTGGTCATATTCAATCCTGCGCAGACCCGAGCCCGTCCCAGCAGACGTACTTGATCTCGACGTACTCGTCGATGCCGTACTGCGAGCCCTCGCGGCCGAGGCCGCTCTGCTTCACGCCCCCGAATGGCGCGACCTCGGTCGAGATGAAGCCGGTATTGACGCCCACCATGCCCGACTCGAGCGCCTCCGCGGTGCGCCATACGCGCGCGGCGTCGCGGCTGAACAGGTACGACGCAAGGCCGAACTCGCTGTCGTTGGCTATCGCGATCGCCTCGCGTTCGGTCCTGAAGCGAAGCAGCGGCATCACCGGGCCGAAGGTCTCGTCGCGGGCGATCGTCATGTCCAGCGTCACGCCGGTAACCACGGTGGGCTCGAAGAACGAGCCGCCCAGCGCGTGGCGCCTGCCACCGGTGACGATCTCAGCGCCCGCAGCGACCGCGTTACCCAGGTGCTCCTCCACCTTCTCGACGGCCGGCACGTCGATCATCGGGCCGATCTGTACGCCGGCCTCCAGACCGTTGCCGACCTTGAGATCGGCGGTGCGCCGGGCGAGCCGAGCGGCGAGTTCGTCGTATACACCGTCTTGCACTAGAACCCGGTTGGCGGCAATGCAACTCTGTCCGGTGTTGCGGAACTTCGCCACCAGAATGCCCTCGACCGCCGCATCGAGATTGGCGTCGTCGAAAACGATACACGGCGCATTGCCGCCCAGTTCCATCGAACACTTCTTGATCGTCTCAGCCGACTGACGCAAGAGCACGCGCCCGACATCGGTGGAGCCGGTGAACGTGACCTTGCGCACCAGCGGATGGCTGGTCAACACGCCGCCAATCGCGCGCGTGTCGTTGCCGGTGACGACGTTGTAGACGCCCGCCGGGATGCCAGCGCGCAGCGCAAGCTCGCCCAACGCCAGGGCAGTCAGCGGCGTCTGGCTGGCCGGCTTGACGACGATGGTGCAGCCGGCCGCGATCGCGGGGGCAGCCTTGCGCGCGATCATGGCGGCAGGGAAGTTCCAGGGCGTGATCGCCGCGCACACGCCGATCGGCTGCTTGAGCACCACGATGCGCTGGGTGTCGCGCGGCGCCGGAATCACGTCGCCCCGCACCCGCTTGGCCTCCTCGGCAAACCACTGCACAAAGCCGGCCGCATAGTCCACCTCGCCCCGAGCCTCGGCCAGCGGCTTCCCCTCTTCGAGCGTGATCAGCGTTGCCAAATCCTCCTTCGCAGCGACGATCAGTTCGTACCAGCGGCGCACCACTTCTGACCGCACTTTGGCTGTGGTTTGGCGCCACGCGCGGAACGCCGCATCGGCCACCTCGACAGCGCGCTGCACCTCGCCTTCGCGGCAGCGAGGCAAACGCGCCAGCAAGTCACCCGTGGCGGGATTGCGCAGGTCGTAGGCACCATGCGGCGTCGCCGACACCCAATCGCCGCCAATGAGTGCAGCAGCGCGGTACAGGTCCGGATCTTTCAGCAGCGTGTGCATGAGTCCATCGCTAGTTAAGGACATCGACGCATCGACACCCGTTTAAAACGAGCCGCATCGTACCGCAATCAAGCCGCATCGAATCTGGTGAAAACCCGATACGGCTTCCGCCTTGCCACCTCGACTTCTTCGGCATCCAGTGGCACCCAGCGCCAGCCTGCACAGACACGCCCCGGGTTTGACCTAATTTAGGAACGGAACGTATCGCTTAGTATTAAAGCAGCTGCCGCGATGAGCTGCTGCACTTCGCCACCCCATGACGCGGACAGCCGCAGCGCGCGGCGCCGACGGGTGTCGATCCGTCGGATTCAAGGCAGACTCCTAGGAAGAGGAACACATCCATGAACATCATCGGGCCCGACGAGCTCCACTTCGGCGTCGAGGACGTCGCTGCCGGGGAGCGCTTCCTGACCGACTACGGTTTGCGAGCCCGCGGTGCGGGCAGGTTCGAGGCGCTGGACGGTACGGCCGTCGTTGTCCGGCGTGCGGACGATGCCTGGCTGCCACCCAAGACGATGACCACGGCCAACATGCTGCGCAAGACCGTGTACGGCGTGGCCGATGCACAGACACTGACTGCGATTCACGCCGAGCTGTCTCGTGACCGCGAAGTCAAGCGCCTGCCGGACGGTTCACTGGAATGCGTCGACGACCTGGGCTTCGTGCTCGGCTTCAAGGTGTCGCAGCGCCGGCCGATCGGTCTTCCGGCCGAGCGTGTCAACGCCCCTGGCGATCTGAACCGGGCTGTCAACGCCACCGTGTCGGTCTCGTCCGGCCCTTCCCCGCAGCCGACGCCGCGCACGCTGTCGCACGTTGTGTACTTCGTTCCCGACGCCGCGCGCGCTGAAGCCTTCTACGTGCAGCGCCTGGGCTTTCGTGTGGTTGACCGCTTCATCGGTATGGGCCCGTTCCTGCGCCCCGCAGGCACCATCGACCACCACACGCTGTTCATGATCCAGACGCCGCCCCAGATGCAGGGCTGCGAGCACTTCACCTTCCACATGGGTGGGCCGTCCGAGGTATTCACGGCCGGCTGGAACATGGTGCACAAAGGCTACCAGTCCTACTGGGGGCCGGGCCGCCACCGGTTCGGCTCGAACTGGTTCTGGTACTTCAATACGCCGTTCGGCTGCCACATCGAGTACGACGCCGACATGGATCTGCACGACGACAACTGGGTGCCGCGCGAGGTGCCGGCCGAGACCGACATGTCGCAGATCTTCCTGTTCGACTGGCGCGAGAAGTGGGCTCCGGGCGGCCCCCCGCCGAAGATGGCATGAGCGAGTCGGGGCGACGGCGCCTGTTACTCGCGGCCGATCTAGACGACCTGCCCGAGCGCTCGGCCCGCGGCTTCGACGGAGTGCGCCCCGGCCGCGCCGCGCTCTTCATCGTGCGGCATGGCGGTCGGCTCTTCGCGTATGCCGACGACTGCCCGCACCAGCCGGGCAGCCCCATGGCCTGGCGCCGCGATGCCTATCTGAACTCTGATGCGAGCCGCATCGTGTGCAGTGGGCACGGCGCCGAATTCGAAATCGAGTCGGGGCTCTGCACGCTGGGCCCGTGCTTGGGCCAGTCGCTGTCGCGCATCGAACTTGAGTTCAACGCTGACGGCTGGATTTACGCTGCCGGACCGACCCCGGCGACCGACTGCTGACAGCCTGCCGATTCGAGATTCCATGATGCCACCGCTGCGCGTTCTCTGGTTCGTTCCCCCGCCCCTGGCCGTCGTGGCCCAGGCAGCATCACTGTTCGACGGCGTGCAGATCCAGGCCGCTCGCAACCCGTCCTCCGATGCACAGTTCGAGGCTCTGCGCGACGGCACGGCCGACGCCGTCGTCACGGCGATGGACAACGTGATGGACTGGAACCTGCGCAAGGGCCCGCAGGACCTGCGCATCGTGGCGCAGATGGAGCGCACCACGCCGCTGACGCTTGTGGCGCGGCCTGGCGTCGCGGACCTAGGCGACCTGCAGCGTGGCCGTGTCCTGGTTGATGCGCCGCGCAACGGCTTCGTGGTGGCCTTGCTTGCGCTGCTGGCTGACGCGGGGGTGTCGGCGGACGAGATCAAGCTGCTGCCCGCCGGCGGCGTCAGCGAGCGCTTCGAGTCGCTGTGCGCCGGTCACGGCGACGCCACGCTGCTCGGCCCTCCGTTCGACACCAAGGCGATCGATGCCGGGCTGGTGCGTATTGCGCGCATCCAGTCGTCCTACCCGGATTTTCCTGGGCAGGGCCTGGTGGTCAGTGCCTCCGCGATGGATAGGTTGGGCCGTTGTCTGCGGACCTGGCTGGCTGGGCTGGATCGAGCCCGCGACTGGATGACCGAGGATCGTGCGGCCAGCGCCGAAGCACTGAAGGAGGCGGGCTTCCCGCCGGGTGCCGTGGACGGCCTCCTCGCTGGAACACCTCGCTCTCTTGTACCTGATCGTGCGGGTGTCGAGTTGCTGATTCGGCAGCGCCGCAGTGCGGGCTTGCCTGGCGCTGAACTCGCCTACAACGATCTGGTCGACCTGCGCATGTTGCCATCAGTCTGACCACCATGGAGGCCGGCCATCCCAGGTCGTCGCCCGCGCCAGAACGTCATCAGCCTGGCCCCCAAACGCATGTGTCTGCGAGTCAGGCCTGACTCCACGCCAGGCCCATGACCGAACACCAGACCATGCCAAGACTGATGAGCTTCGTCTGCGCCCCCACGAGGCCTCTCAACACCGACACAGCGCAAGCGAGAATCTTTCGTCAAGGCAGATTCATCCTCGCCTTCGCCTTCCTTTCCGGGCGATGCGCATGACGTGCAGACAAGCTCGAGGGTCAGCTGTTGGACACCTGAGCAGCCACTTCGATGTCGAGCAGTACAAAGGCCATGCGGCACGGCTTGCCGGACCGGTTTGACCAGCTGTGGTTGGTCGCCCGCTGGATTAGGATGTCGCCCGGACGCATCAGCGTCTCACCCTCGTCCATCAGAGCGTAGATCTCACCCTCGAGCACGATCGCGTAGTCGAGCGACGGCGTCTTGTGGAACCAGAAGTGTCGGGCTCCCGACCCGTCGCGCACGCCGTGCTCGTCGAGAAAGCGGGCCAGTTCTCGTTGGTCGTACTGCTCATCGGGCGGGAAGTCCACGACGCGCAGCAACGATCCGCCCCGCGAATGGAATCCGAACTTGTGGCCGGCTGGTGCTGGGTCCGGCCCGCCAGCCACCGCCTCCCCGGTCACCCAGACGACCTGCGCCGAGGGCGAGCCTGGATCCGTGGTGTGGTTCGGCGTCGGGCCGTCAGAAACGATCACCGACCGGCCGGCTGCGTTCTCGCCGGTCACGATCCTCCGTACCGGACGAAGGCGATCGGCTCGCGGGTCCCGAGTGCGTTCAAGGTGGGTTCCGTTTGTCACTGGTATTCTCTTAGCGGATGGTCAATTGCGGCCTGGGACCCGTGGTCCGTGGCGCCCGGGAACTCGCCGAGGGCTACATTGGTCGGCCGAGATACTGATAGGTTTGCAGCAGCAGCGCGGCGGTACGGCCAGGATTCGGCACAGGCTCCTGTTCGTACTGGCACAGTTGGAGCGAAGCGTCGAAAACGGTCTTGACCCGGTCGTACCGACGTTCGCTATGCGCCGCCAGGGCCTCGGGCACCGTCGCGTACTTCTCCAGGCTCTCCGCCAGCACGACGGCATCCTCGATCGCCATGCCGCCGCCCGAGGTCATCTGCGGCGTCGGCGAGTGCGCCGCGTCGCCGATCAGCACCACGCGGCCGCGGTGCCACGGCGCAGGAACAAGCGTGATGTCGAACGGGCGAAAACTTGCTTGGGTCGGCTCCTTCAGGTGGGCGAGCGAATCGCGAATCACCGGCGCGGTGAATCCCTCCAGCCGCTCGCGCAGCAACACGTGCAACTGATCGTCTGGCATGTGCATGTGCTCCGCACTGTTCTCGAGGAAGAACAGGTAACAGGAATCCTTGGATGTCGGCAGGGCGCCCACCGTGCGTCGGCCATCTGCCGACCGGTACAAGCAGAAGCCGTCGACCTCTGCCGGGCGTGGCGCGTTGAAGCGCCAGGCGCTCTGACCGGCGAACCGCACGCCAAAACCAGGTCCGAAAACGCGTTCGCGCACCTTGGAGTACGCACCATCGGCCCCCACGACCAAGTCGTAGCACGCTTCGCGGCCATCGGAGAAGGTGACATCCACGCCGTGCCCGCGGTCCACCAGGTTGCTGACCGTGACGCCCTTTTCCAGGCGCGCACCTGCCGCCTGCGCTGCACCTTCTAGGATGCGCGCCAGTTCGGGTCGCTTCATGCCACAGCCCGGCGGCGCGGGGTTCGAGGCAAGCAACTGACCGGTGTAGTCGTACTGCTTGAACACCTGGAACGGCAGTCCGCTTTCCAGGCAGGCCTGGGCGAGCCCGATCCTGTCAAGCGCCCGCATGGTGTTGTGCAGCAGGCAGATCCCCGCACCGGTGGTCGGCGTCGATGGCTTGATGTCGACGCAGTGGACGTCCACGTCCGCGCGGCGAAGGGCATACGCGAGCGTGGCACCACCGATGCCGCATCCCACGACGAGGATGCGCTTTGCGCTTTTCATGTGTCTTGCTCCTCCAGAAAGTCGGATGGAAGGCCGGCTCAGACGAGTCGGGGATCGACGCAACGGTTGCGTTGCGCGCCGAGCCCCTCGATGGTCGAATCGACCACGTCGCCGTGCCGGAGATATCGGTAGTAGTGAGTGCCGTTGCCCGCTGGCGATCCTGTGGCGATGAGGTCGCCCGGCCAGAGCTGCACATGTCGTGTGATGTATTCGATCTGCCGCGCGACGCTGAACAGCATGTCGGCCGTCGACTCGTTTTG
>Ga0315900_10005846_pt1 | contig 16755 bp, 28 predicted proteins | sample LakEriMetagenome_FD_203521 | JGI IMG/M metagenome (GOLD analysis project Ga0315900, IMG submission 203521) | Freshwater fungal communities from buoy surface, Lake Erie, Ohio, United States - Buoy 12 MA114 | ecosystem: Environmental > Aquatic > Freshwater > Lake > Lake biofilm | place: USA: Lake... | reverse complement strand
TGGTGGCCATACATATTCCACGTTGAGTTCATATTATTTTTTACAAAAGATTTATATAATATCTCTTCCCATAGCGTAGAAGTTATTTTGCTATCATACAGTTCATGATGTTTTATAATGCGATTCTTTATTTCTTCTATGACATTATTAGTCAACAATAAATCAACTTTTTCTACCGTTATCATGTGCGTCTCCTTTCACAAACTACACTCCTGAATGAGGATTGTCAAGCAAGACAAAACCCGGAGAAATCCGGGTTTTTTTCATTTGCTACTTTTATCTTTTTTCTTTTCTCTTACAGGCTCATGAGCAAGCTTTGGATCTGGCCTTGTTTTTACGACAAAAACATTTTCTCCAACATTATTTAGATATTTTTTTATTTTTACTTGTAGCTGTTTTTTCTGTTGGCAAGTAGCTCTAAAAACACTGGCTTCTTCAAAAGAAGAAAAAACTCGTGCTGAATCCCAAGGAGGACCATCTTTATGTTCGTCTTTTTGTTGCTCTGTCATTTCTGCTCCCATTTTTTATTGAAGTTTGTTATTTTTGCTCTGTGCTGATGAAATAATACAAATAGTCGTTCTGTGTCGTCTTGTGAAATATTTATTGTATCCCAGTGACCATATTTACATTCATAACCAAATATATATTTTACTGCTATCCATATTCTTTGTAGAATATTTCTATACTGATGCAATTGTAAATGAAAATACAGTTGTGGTGGAAAATCATCTTCTGCATCTTCTGATGTTACACAGAATCGGTGTTCATCAGAACCACAGTCACATTCAAAATAATCTTTTTTCATTGTGGTCTTACCCATTTTTCTAAAACAAGATTATCTTCAGTGCTAACATCTTGGAAACCAAGCCATATTTGATTATGGCTTTTGATAAATTTGAAAATATCTTCAAAGTCTCCACTTACAAGATAAACACGACCAGAAATATTATTTTCTACAAAATATCTACCACAATCTTTTTCTACCAAAAGAGGAGGTAGAATAGGCTTTGTATATCTATCCATAAACACATATAAACTATACATTATTTTCTCGTTTTCAAAAACAGTTTTTCAACATCAGTTTCAATTGTTTTTTTGTTGGCTTCAAAGTCTTTGTAAATGTTTTAGGCATATTTTTACAAATAGACTTTACTCTTGTTGGAGAAATTTTAAACCATTTTCTTTTTATTTTTGCTGCTTCATATCCCAAAACATAGCTGTTTGATTTTTGTATGTAAAGTTCTTTATCAAAATAAAGTTTGTATTTGCGTATAAACTTCAAAGCACGCTTTTCACAATCAAGTTCACATTTTTGTATGAGCGTTATCATCTCTTCTATCGTCAAGTCGTCTAATTCTATTTCTTTTTCTATCCACTCATCAAACATATTATATGCGTCTATTGTTTTTTCGTCAATAAACTTTTTTTCTTTCCATTGACAAAAATGACCATATTCATGTGCCAGTGTTGTAAGCCACTCAGAGTTCATTATGGCTACTTGAAGTTCTTTATCGTGATCTGACCAAAATCCAGACACTGATATTCTTTTTGAAAGGTTTATTTCTGTATCTGGATGAAAAACTAATTGAACTCCGCTCTCTAAACAGTCTTGCTGAACCAGACGTAAGAAATCAAGAACAGAGTTTTTCATATTAGTAAATAGTCATAAGTGAAATATTGGTGGACCTGACGGGGTTCGAACCCACAACCTCCAGAATGCAAATCTGGCGCTCTCCCAATTGAGCTACAGGCCCATATATGGCGGACAGGGTGAGATTCGAACTCACGATAGGCTATTAACCTATGCCGGGTTAGTAATCCGGTGCCTTCAGCCACTCGGCCACCTATCCATTATTTATTTTATTTGTTCGGAAATACCACCTTTACAATAACTAGTTTGTATTCGTCTTTACTGTCCTTTGCCCACAATAAACCATCAACTAATCTTCCAAACCAGTTTCTTTTTACTATAGTGATGGCATAATTCTTTTTTATCATATCTCCTTGTTCTGGAGTTAGAAACTTTTCTGCAACAAGTCCATCAACAAATCCTTCTTTTACCATATTAAAGTTGATAGGCAGGCTTTCATCATATTGAATAAGTTGCGACATCTTAATAATATCCTATTGCTTGGTGACTCCAGCGAGATTCGAACTCGCGTAGCAAGATTGAAAGTCTTGCGTCCTAGGCCACTAGACGATGGAGCCACAAAGCCGATTTTTAGATCGGCTATAAACTAACTATATCTTTGTTATTTTCATTTGTTTAGTAGTTTTTTTACTGCAAGGCCAGCAACTACAAGTAGACCAAGAACTACGGCTACTGTAAGTGCTACTGGATCATCTGCAGAGACTGCCAGAGAAGTTTCTCCATCTGATACTTCTACAGTGGAAGCATCGGAGGCTGTGGCTTCACCTTGTTCTACATCAGATGAGACTCCAGAGTCTGTTCCAGCAACAGATTCTGCTGGTTCTGATTGTACGAGTGTTTCTTTGACGGTTTCTGTTTGTGTTTGTGTTGTTTCAGTCATTTTTTCTTTCCTCTTCAAAATAAGATAGAATACCATATTGTCTTATATACATACGATATTCCAGTCTTGTGATCCCTAAAAAGGCGGCGGCTTCGCGTTCTGTTCGGGTCGCAGAGGCAGCATACATCAGCACCGCCACTCTGACAATAGTTTTCATCGCCCGATATATTGGAAGACCATAAATAGGAGCACCTGCTGCCTTGTTTGCTAACTCCAACTTGAGAGCGATCAACTCTTCTAGTGTTAGCGAGTTTAGCATTATTTCAAATTGATCTGATGTTTTATTATCCCTTCTCAATTTTTTTGAGAGTGAATAATGTTCGTATTTCCCTTCAAGTTTTCTTTTCTTCTTCCAAGTCACTTGCTATTCCCAATAAAGCATAACCAGCAATGTCGCGATAAGGACTTTCTCCAAACGCATTTTTTCTGGTTGCTATGCGAAACAGTTTATCTATTATTCTTGTGATTGTTAATAGGTCGCGATAGTTTTCTGGCTTTACACCATTTGGATATAAAATATTTATTATTTTTTCGCTTTTTGAAAAACTATCGCCGTATGCTTCTTGCTTTTCTTTTACAAGAGAACCAATATCTTTTGCTATTCCAATGTAGTCTTTCATTACACTGGTTTATCACAAAAGATATTGGCTGTAAAGATCACATTTGTGGTGGCGGTTCTTCTGTCGCTGCCATATCTGCTACACCGGCTGTTTGTTCTGGTGCAGTGTCAAGTTTTTGTTTTTCTTTTTCGTATTCAGGTGTTGATGGTTCTTTGACATTTGTTTTCATTTCATTGTCAAAAATATCCATATGTAGTTTTAGATTTGTTACAAGATAATCTTTGAACATTTCACGATCTTTTGGATCTGTGAGGTTTTCATATGTATTTTTTATTTTATTTTCTATTTTTCTAAAAGTTGTTTTAGCAACATTGGCACCGGTTCTATCCAAACCTTGTATAGTAAATGTATCTACCGGTTCTTGTTTTACTACTTGTGGTTTTTTGATTGGAATAAAACGTGGATCGGTTGGCTGGCTTGGATCAACCACTTCTTGTTCTGTTATTTCTTCCGCTCCTGCTTCTGGTTGGTCTTTGAGTCCGTCTGCAGACTTGAAAACATTTATTACTCCATTTAGAAGATGTGCTCTAAATGATTTTACTTGTTCTGGATTTGTTGTTAGATCTTTATAGTCGTCTTCTATTGAAGGAACAATGGTTTTCAGGAGGTCTTTTAGTAGATTGATACCAGTGTTTGCGTGTCTTGGTTCATCTTTTTGTTTTTCGTTGAGAAGCTTGCGAATAACCAAGCGAAGTTGTTGTTCTTCTTTTAGAACACTTTCTTCTCTTTCTTTTATTTTTTTCTTTATACCTTCTCTTATTATTTTGCGAAGTTGTATTTCTTCAAGAAAATCTTTTCTATCAACCATATATTGTTCCTCTTCTCTAAATAGTATTTTTATTTTTTCTTTTTTACTTATAGAATCATCGTCATCGCGTTTCTGAGAAGAACCAAAACGGGATTGATAAGTAAACCCAGAACCAACTCCAGGTCTTTGTAAAAAAATATTTTCTTCTTGTTTATCTGTGCTCGGCGCACCGTGAAGACCACCGCCTCCTGCTGCTGATATTTCTTCCAGTTCTTGCTCTTCTTTCATGTGCTTGAAATACTGAACTTGTTTCTCTCTTTTTATTGCACCAGCACGAGTTGGATAACAGCCAAGTTTTTTTCTTTTTCCATCTTTAGTTTTCTTTTTAGAAAATAAACACCATTTGGTGCCAGATTTTCTAATAACTTCATCCAGTGAAGAACGGGAGATAGGTTCCAAAACTTTTTTTTTGCCATCATCAACAACTTCTATTCTGGAACGGATAAGATTCATCAACTCAACACCTTCGTCAAGTTCCATACGTCCAGCAATACCCTTCATAAAAAAGCCTATATCGCCTTGTGTTGCAGCTTCTCGCATCTTACTTGCCGACATACTGGCTGCACTTTCGCCTTCGTCTAAACGCTCTCCTGCTGACAATATTTCAATATTTTCAAAAACATATTCTTTGTTATTATATTTTTTTAGAACTTCAAACTGCTCTTTGCGATCAGAACCAACAACTATTTTTAGATTTGTATATCCATTTTCATGGAAATACTTTGCTGCTTCAAAAATAGTATTAATACTTTCTTTATTTAGAATATTGTGTTTGTATTCTGGAAATAGTTTGTTTAGATATTTTATTTTTTCTTCAATATTGAGTGGGTTTTTTTGCTTATCAACAGTTTTTGTAGGAATGATAAAAAAATCAGCATTTTCATTTACAGCAAGATCATTGGCTGTTTTGAAAACTATTTCATGACCAATAGTGGGAGGATTGAAACGACCCCAACTGATAACTGCAGTTTTATTTTGTGGTTTTATATTTTCTGCAATATTGATTGGCATCATATTACCACGCTGATATTTTGTCATACCAAGAATCTGGTTGAGAGGAGAAAAGAAACCAGTCATTTTATAAACATCGCCATTGAACTTGAAAACAATACCTTCGCATGTTAGGTTGGTGTTGTCAAAGTTTTTCATTCTGGCAAGCTGATTGTTTATAAAAGTTTTTGCCTGAATATCATTTGACATATTTACTGCAGTTATAATTTCTTTTAGTTTTCTCTTGATCCGGATATTTTCTGTTATTGGATCTTTGATAGAGAAACTACTAAACTCATTCAATACACCGGCACCATATTCAGTTATAACTTCTTCAATAGGACTGATACACTTTTTATGTAGTTTGCCTTCATTATCAATAATATTTTTTACTTTTTCTATTAGATGAGAGTTATTTGTTTCATTTAGAACTTTATAAACATTTTTAGCAGTCACTTCTTTTACTTTCATAAGTCGCTTTAGAAGAATAACTTTTGCTTCTTTTGTTAGTTCTGGAACTATATTTGTTATTTCCCGATCCATTCTTTCAAGAATATATTCTGCCAAAGAACTTTTGTCAGTCATTTTAGAAACAAGCATTTCACTCTGAAGTTTGTGCATTGCTGTTTCATAACAGGTTTTATTTTTTAGTGGCTGTATATTTCTAATAGGATTGATTGTTACAACAAACTTATCTGTTATATTTTCAGTTATGATCTGTTTATTAATAACTTCTTCTAATCGATTAAACTGATCTGCCAGTATATCTTCAGTGATAACACCATTATATTTGTTGTTTAATAGATGTCCAGTTCTATGAATACAGATTTTTTTTGTATCATACTTGAATACATTGCTATTGTTCGGATCTTGTAGTTCAGTATTATAATAATAGTTTGTATTAGGACCAAATATATCTATTTGTTCTTCTAATGATAGTTTCTTTACTGTTTCTTCAAAAGAAGAAAATGCTTCCATTATTGATTTTTGGAAGTCAATGTTTTCAGCAAGCTCATTGATACGGTTAGAAGAAATACCACCTTGTAACAGGTGGTTATTATTACGAGCGGCTTTTGTCTTACCTTCAGTTACAGAATATGATAATAGCAAGTTCTGCCCATCACATTTTTCTGTGACAAGCATTTTTCCATCATTTATTTTCTTGAAGATCTGTTTTATTTCTCCAAAAGTTATTGATGGGTTTTCATACAAGTGTTGAAGATGCCCCGCTTTTCCGCCCATGTTATTTCATTCCTTTGTTTCAGTCTTGACTTCTGGCTTAGATTGTTCTACAACTTGTTCCTGTGATGTTTCTGCTTTTTCTTTTAGTTCAACTAAACCATTTTTTTGAAGCTTTTTTTGCTTGGCCGCTGCTAAACTTGCGGCTGGATCAGATACTACCACAGTTTGTGGGGGCGCTGCAACTGGCTGCTCTGGTTGTTTTACGGCAACTACCGGTTGTGCTTCAACTGGTTTTATTACCACTGACTCAACTGCATTCTGTTTAGCTAAAAATGCTGCCCATTTTTTTCTTTGTCTTGGTGAGGTCATCCTATGTTTCCTTCTTTCTTTGTCGGTTTGATAAATTTATCCATAAGTTTTTTATTCAACCTATTTCTTCTATCTTCAAACATGTCATTTACTTCTTCATTGTCTCGTAATGTTTTTTTAGTTTTTTCAACTTCTTTGTGTTGTTTGTCTTCATTTTCTAAAAGCATTTCTCGTTCTCTTTCTTCTAATGTGTCAGTCCAGTCACGGACAAGCATACCACCTTCCATATATGCTTCTTTTTCCATTTCTCGCATATGTGGATCGTTTTGTGCATATCCCTCTTGTGTTGATACTTCTTGACTAATATCTCCACGACAATGCTGTGCATGATGTGTTAGTTCGTGAGCAAATGATCGCAAAATATCTTTTGGATGTCTATTCAAAATAAATAATGTAACACTTTTTTGCTCTGGATTATAATAAGCAGTTTTACCAAAAGGATCTTGAGAATTTGCCATATCGTTTGTTATGTATCTTATTTTTACTGGTTCTTCAAAGCCCAGTTTTGTTTTGGCAAAAGGATAAAATGCTCTAATAAGATTTTTTATGCGTTCTATATTCATACAATATAAATAGCATTATATTGCATTTGAACCACTAAACTTTATTTTAGTTCTAATAATAAACTTATGTTTATTTTTATCCCAGGAATTTACCAGAGAAATATGTCGCTGTCGTAGACTCAGCACTAGATACCTGGATTACTATCGGACCAAGTGGTTTAGAGGTGTCTACTTCGGTTAGTAATAGTTTCGGAGTAACACTTTGACCTGCATTAAGCGATACCTGAGCAGTATGATACACATAGTAAACAGTGGCGCCGGCAATGGGCACGGTTACAATGTCAGGTTTAACTGAGCCTGTTACAAGTGAAACTGTAACGTCGCTCGCGCCGTCGTCGAAATCAAGCCCGACTTGCATCGAAAAAGGGCCACCTTGACCGCTACTTGTTATAGTTACACGGGCACCGAATGAGAATTCATAGATACCTGTGGTCGGCGCTGTATAATATCCTTTTGTGGTTTCAAAGCTATTGGCACTGTCGTATATCTCGCTTGAGCATACTATTGCGTAAGTCAATTTAGTTGTAGTGACGGAACTGATAAGTGGTATTGTTCGGTCGGAGCTTCTGTATGCAAAAAAAGTTATACCAGTTGCTGCAGGGCCGGCTGGACCTGTTGGTCCCGTGGCACCAGTTCTTGACTTGGAAATAGAATAAACTTTATCTATTGTTACGCCGCCATAGACTGCTCTAAGAGTAAATGTCGCATCATTGGATGTCCAGCTTGGACTTGCACCCGAAAGAGAATAAACTCCTGTGCTTGAATTAATCGACATGGTCAGACCACTGATTGTAGACGAACCTACAACAGAATAAACAGTACCAGAGCCGGTAGTAACATCTGTTGTACCAGAAAATACCCTAAAAGTACCTCCTGAATTGGTTAAAACATACCCTGTGCCGGAAGAGTTAGCAGTTACGACATGGCTTTCTTTTGTCAAGAAGCCGTTTATTGCATCAACACCATCTTCACCAGCAGGACCAGTTTCACCAGTTGGACCAATTGGACCAGCAGGACCGGTTGCACCGGTTTCACCAGTTGGACCAATTGGACCAGCAGGACCGGTTGCACCAGTTTCACCAATTGGACCAGCAGGACCGGTTGCACCAGTTTCACCAGTTGGACCAATTGGACCAATTGGACCAGCAGGACCGGTTGCACCAGTTTCACCAGTTGGACCAATTGGACCAGCAGGACCAGCAGGACCGGTTGCACCAGTTGCACCAGCAGGGCCAGTTACACCAATTGGACCAGCAGGACCGGTTGCACCAGTTTCACCAGTTGGACCAATTGGACCAGCAGGACCAGTTGGGCCGGTTGCACCTCCGGAAATCGGTCCAATATATTGTGAAGCAGAAATAGTTCCAACTGATAAAAAAGAAGCAGTAACACAATTATTTACAACATCTATTATAAGGGTGTCAGGATATCCTGGTGCTTTATAGCCACCGATATAAAATTTACCAGAAATATCTGTTGAAAATTTTACACTTCCACTTTTTGTTTCAAGTATAATTTGATCTGATATCAGACGAGATATGGTTTCGGTTGTTTTTTTCATTTTATATCAAAAAATCACCACTTACGACAACTCCAATACCGAGCTTTTGTTTTTGGACCCGGATTGGCACAGTTGTGTCTGGCTCTAAATGATTTACGACGTTTTGGATTGCTTTTTTTGATTCTCATCTTTTTATCGCCGAAATTGACTTTCTTTATATTCCCTGTGCTTGGATCTCTCACAAACACTTTGAATTTTTTTACATCTCCACGCATTGGTTTATTTAGTTTTACTGTTCTGCCTTTATATTTTGCTTCTGCAAGAAGACCGCACATAGTGCAATCACGACATTCATTGCATTGCTTTTCTTCTTCCATTTCTTCGTATTCTAATTCTAATTGACAACTTCTTCCCGCTTCATCTATTCCTTCGTGACAGCCACTGGCTTCTTCTAATTCTTCTTCTGTAAGTTCTTCTTCGTCAAGAACTGAATATGGAACGTTTCCAACTGATCCGTCAGCAAGACCACCAAAACTCATATTGTTTGCTTCTTCCATTTTTGTTGCAGTGGTTCCGGTGGTCCCGGTTGTTGCCGGTCCAGTATTTGAAATCGCAGTTTGAGACATTTCTATTTGCTTTTCTCTTTCTAAAGCATCTTGGTTGGCAGCTACTTCTTGTTGTGCTAACTTGAGTCCAAGTTCTGCTGCTTCTTTTTGTTTTTTAGCACCTTCCATTTTTGCTTTTGCATTTTGTAGTGCCAATTCGGCAGATTCAACGCTTTCTTGTATTACTTTGTTTTTATATTTCTTCCATTCAGTGAGGTATTTTTTCATTTTCATTCTTCCTTTTTAGATTTCCAAGAAACTCGTTTTGAACTCTTTTTTCTTTTTGTTCCAGCTTTAGTGCAAGCAGAAGGAGTTGGTCTGCAAGCAGGATATTTGCTTCTTTTTTCTCCTTCACCTCTTCCACAGCTTTTACAAGTTTTTTTACCGGTTTTTTTATCTTTACGACAAGTATTACAATCTACCCAGCCTTTGCTTTTTCCCTTGCCGCCTTGACGAGAAAACCAGCCGTGTAAACCGCTTTCTTTTTCTTTTGAAAAATTATCTTTTTCATCAATTTGAGACAGTTCTTCTATGACATCTTCATCAAGTTCTATTTCTTCTTGTGTTTCTTCTTCTTTTATTTTGCCTTTTTTCTTTCTACATTTTACAAGATAGCCAGAGGCATAAGCACTCGGCCATACTTTATATTTTGCTTTTGCTTTATAATAGCAAGCATCTTTTTTTGCTTCTTCAATAGTTTCTTGTAAAGATAATATTTCTTCTTCTATTCCCATCTGCTTATCAGCAGATTGAACTTTTAAATTTGATAAAGTTTCTAAATAGCCACCATTACGAAGCATCTTGAACACAAGATTCTCTGTTGAATACTCACCTTCATCTTCAAGACCAGCCTGACGATATTTTTTTATTTTTTGTCTGATATTATCAGCACCTGCTTTTGCTTTTTGGAAGTCTTTTTTAGCAAAAAGTTCGCTTATTTTATTTATTTGATCTATAAAATATTCTGTTTTTTCAGAAACTTGTTCATATTCAATATCTTGCTTTGTAAATGTTGGTTCTGTATTCCATTTATCGTTCATTATTGAATAAACGCCAGTAGAATAGTGAGGCTCATTGCTGTCTTGTATATAAAGTTCAACTTCATGACCTAAAATACTAATATTGTGAGTTTTATTCCAAACCTGTTTTTTAGCATCAAAATAATCTCTAAATGCTTCCATATATTCGTCTGGTATTTCGCTAAAATCAACTAAAACATGCAAATCAACATCAGAATACTGAGTCCAGTTATAGTTTGCTATTGAACCTGTAAGGATAATGTCTTTTATTTTTAATGGATATTCAAACCCTGCCACAAATGCTTCGGCTATTTGTTTTAGTTTTACGCTGATATTTTTATTCAGTTTTTTTGTTTCTGTGTCCCAAAACTTTGGATATAAGTCACCCTTTGGCGACAGAATACTTGGGTCTATTGTTGGCTTGTATGTATTATCCATGTTTTTCTATCTTTTTTAGTTTTTTATAATAATTAGGATCTTCACTCAAATGATCTTTTGCTATTTCTTTAGCAATTTGTTCATCCTTTGTGTGTTCCTTCTCAATTTTTATGCCATTTTTGAGTTGTTCTGCGTCAAAATCGCTGTCTGGGCGTTTATCTCCTAAACCACCTTTGATTTTTTCGGATTCTTTTAGTTTTACTTTTATTTTATACATATTTTTATCCTTGTTCTGGTAAAATACGAGTTATTTTTCCAAAAACTGGCGTATCATCTGATTTTATTTCATCAATTTCCCACATAACAGAGCAAACTGGTTCATTCCCGTAAAGTTTTGCAGATTCTTTTTGAAAATCTGCATATTTTTTAATATTTCTTGGACTTCTATAATCACACCAGTATATTTTATCTTCTTTATCTATAAAAACACAAACAGCATGTGAAGAGTAAGACTTGTCTTCGCCAGTTCCTTTCATGGTAAAGAAAGAAAACCATACTTTTTTTGCTATTTTTGATTTTTTTATAGCAGAACACCAATAAATGGCGTGATCATCACAATCTCCAAACTTTGTCTCACTTTGTAAGCGACACTGGATAACGCTGGGGTGTATAAGATAATCACTTTTTACTCCAGCTACGATGTCGTACTTGTATAAGCTTCCTTGACCCAAGGCATTTTTTATTTCTTCAACATTATTATAAATTGGAATAGAACATTTTTCTAAATTTTTACTAAACAACATAGTAAAAGTATACCAAATTTTTGAAAACCAAGTAAAATTGTAAGAAAACTGAATAAGTTTATCTTTTAGTGTCATTTATTTTCTCCGAAGTCTCTGCAACTATTGATAATAAGTCTGGAACTATTTTATAGTTAGATAAGTTTTTCGGATTTATCCACTTAAAGTCATCGTGCTCAAAGTCCAGTTTTACTTTTCCACTATATTTTGTTGTATAATAAAAAGCATGTTCGTTTTCAATACTACACTTAGGTAAAAACACTAAATCTTGTGGAGATATATCAAGGCTTGTTTCTTCCTTACATTCGCGGCAAAGACCATCTAATATATTTTCTCCAGTTTCAATTTTGCCTCCCGGCAAGCCATAGTGACCCGGCATCCAATCATCGGTACTACTTCTCCTTAGAACAAGAACATTTTCATCATGAACTATAACAATATGTGCGCTTTTATAAGTTTTTGTATTTTGTAGCCTTACAAGTATTTTAGACATGAAAAAACCCCGATAAACATAAATAGTTTATCGGGGCTGTGTTGTGTTTTATATTTTATTTATATATTGTTCGTGAACATCTTTTAGATAGATTTGTTCTTTTTGAAGAAGAATATCGTATAGTCTTAAAAGTTTTTTTACTTTTACGATAATCGCTATTTCTGGTGGATTATATGTTGTTAGGTGGACCAAATCTCCAATTTCAAATGGTTTATTAAGTTTATTAATCATCATCATCTCCCAATAAATCCATATAATAATAATGGTCTATGTTGGTTGTGTTGTGATAGCTTCCACTATAACTATAATAGTCATAATAAGAATCATAGTTGTCGTCGTTATTTTGTTTTGTAGGTTTAAGATCCCATTGATTTGGATCATCTTCTTTTTTTTGTGTAGAATGAACTTTTTCTTCTGGTGGACAAAATACTTTTTTCAACATTTCGTGAGTTGATTTCTTTTTAAAAGCCTCCCACTCTTGTAGTTCTTTTCCGGCCTGAATCATATTGCTTTGCAAAGCGGCCCTTGATTTAGAAGATAAAATAAGATGATAATCGCGGAACCACTCATAATATTCACCAGAAGCAAGGTTGTTCAATCCATCTGGGAAATCTACTTTCACAGAATATAAGTAATGACCATCTCTATCATAGTCTTCACATATGTTTACTATTACTCCAATTTTAGAACGGAAGCAGTCATAGATATCTCTTGATGTGGCCCAAGAGTTCCATCGTAGATCGGATTGCGGAGTTATTTCTACCCAGTCACCTATTTTTAGCATTTCATTCTCCGTTTATTTTTGTTCTATATGTAATGCGACATTTAGGGCACTTAGATAGAAAACTTCTCTGCTCCATTGACACAATAAGAGTTAATGTTTCTTTTGAACAAGTTCCACAAATTGGATTTGCAAAAACATTGTCATTCATGTAATAAGGTTCTATATTGTTGTCTTCGTCATCTACAAAAAAATCTGTATACTGATAGTTGTATTGTTCCATGTATTCTTGCCAAGAAATATTTTCTTGTTTTTTCTTTTCATCATCGTCCATGTTATAATCCATAATGTATTTGGGTGATACTCTTATGTCATAAGAGAAAGCAAGAGAAGCAAGCAAATTATTCAACATATTTACCACCTTTACTAAATAAGTCCAGAAAAATCATTTTTCATTTTTATAACTGCTAAATTTTTTCCCTTTGCTTCAACATCAACATCAACAATATTTTCAATCATAACTTTTTTCTGTTGCTCTGGAATATAATGAATATAATAGCTGTGTTTTCTGCGTTCTGTAAACGAACCGGATTCAAGACCTGGTTCAGTATTACTCAAATGTTGAAGTGGTTTTACACTTCCCCAAGTTTTCATAGTTTCATTACACGCCTCATTATAATCCATTCCACCGGTATTGAAGCTGTGATGGTGACTGTCCCACACAATGGGCGTTTCTGTTTTTTCATGGATTTTGAGCAAATCTAATACGCTGTATGAACTTTCATCGTTCTCAAGAGTGAGGCGGCTTTTGGTTTGTTCGGGCAGAGAAAGAATGGTGTCAATAGCCCTGTCAGTGTTTCCTTTTTTGCCACCGTGGATATTAATAGCATAATATGAAGTTCTATCAAGCCCCATCTGGTCAAACATCCAAGCATGATAGTTTAGTTCTTTTACACTATTAGCAATCACTTGATCACTATCGCTACTAATAACAGCAAACTGTCCTGGATGACAAGAAACACGAATATTGTTTTCTAAAAATAACTTTCCAAGAAACTGAAACTTATTTGTTATTTCAGGTGTCTTGGCAATGTGTTCGCAAAACTCAAACAGAGGCAAAACATTGCTTGACATGCGAAATGATTTGATATTTTCTGATTTAAGTTTTGGAATCAACTTTATCAATTCATTAATATTGTTGATATAAACTTGTTTGACATATTCTTCTGTATATTTGCCTTTTCTAAAAGCACCAAGTTGAAGCAATTTTTCTTCAATTGAATTTTCATATACAATAGAGCCATCGCGTTTTGTGCGCGGTTCAAGCCACTGACAGCAGACAGACAGGGACATTTGACCTCCGAGGAAGCCAACCATAGCACGGACCTTGTGCCGGTTCAAACCCTTACTTGCTGACGCTATAGTGTTTTATGTAGCCATCCATTATCATTTTTCGCAATGAAGAGTTCATTATAGAAGTTTTTCTATATTGTTGCAAATAACTTTCACCATCTGGCATCCACTCTATAGTTGAAATGTTGTTTGAAACATCTACTATTATGCCTCTGCGATTTATTGTTTGTGTTATGTTTGTGGGATCTGGAACCTGTTGAATAAGCAAATCGCCAATTGATATATTTTTAAAATCGTGCATTTGATTATGCCTTATATTGCAGTTCGTATATTTCAGATAAAACTTTTATCTTTTCAGCAGTTAGTTTGATAAGTTTATCAGTATATTCTTCTGTTCTTGTTTGATCGCTTTCGTATTCTTTTTTTACTTCTTCCCATTTTTCTTCAAGTTTTTCAAACTGCAGTTGTAATTCAAGTATTCTAAAAGGTTGCATTTTTTTATTCATTTTATCGCCTTATTTTACAACAGGATAGTATCCAAATATTTTATTTTCAATACGCCACTTTATTATAAACTCGCTTATTTGAGTTTCACAAGACATGTCGTTCCACATTACCATATATACATATTCTTGTTCGTTTTTATCGTAAAGAATTTTTGTAACCAAACCAAGAGATAAATTTAGACCATCTACAAGTTCTGTAAACAAATCTCCTACTTGGAATAGTGCTTTACCTTTTTTACGCTTCATTTTGCTTTACAAGAAACATTATTTTTTTTCTATTTATTGTTTGTTTTAGTTTTCGTGTCATTGTTGTTTGAGAATATTCATCATAAAGACATGAACGGTTCCAGAATATTTTAAATTTTTTCATTTTTGTTTCTATATCTGCAGATAAGAAAATATCTTCTACAGAATATATTATACCTATGTCATGATGTTTCTGTTCAAGATCATCTGGGCAATAAACCAGAAGATCTCCAGAAGCAATACTATTAATTATTTTTTGCATTTTATAATCTCGCAAATCAAGATTATCCCCAGTGTCATCCCAAGTCAAGTCGACAAGCGCAAAATATTCTAAATATCTGTTTCTTCTCTATCTTTTATTTGTTCATCTTCTGCAAGATATTGAGAAACTGTGTGAATATAATCAGTAGCAAGAGAAATATACGATGAAACCCATCCTGGAAGTTCATCGTTGTCATTTAGTTTTTTATAAAGAAATATAGCATTTTTTATCATATCGCGAAGTTCTCCACGAGCCATACGACCTTCGTGATCGTCTTCTTCCACTCTACCTTCTTCGCGATCAGATATTTCTTGCTCTATCATTTCCAATAATATTTTATTATGGTTTGCCATTTTGTATTCCTATTTGAAAGGCCAAAAATCAGTGGTTCCAAGCATTCTATCAAGCATGTTTGCTTCCTGTTCTATTTCTGCTTTCATCTTCATCAGTATTGGAGCGTCGGCACCTTGTCCGGTCATAATGCTGTTGAGATAATCGGTTTCCATTTTTATTAGTTTTACTATTTGTGCGATCAGTTTTTTATTACCAGACATTTTTATTTTTGTTGGTTTGCCAAGAAGGCGTGCAGAAACAGCAGTTTTTATTTTGTTCTTGTAATCTTCTATCATTGCATCAAGTTGTTCTTGTTCGCTTTTGTGAACTGAACTTGCTGAATCTTCGCCTTCCGCCATGTTATCTATGGTACCAACGCGAAATCCATCACGATTTCCGGGAGAGTGTTGCATTTTATCAAAATGCATTGCATCTGATAGTTCTGGCTCTTCGTTATATTCTATAGCATTTCCCATTTGATATGGATCATTGTGCTTTCTCATTTATATAAACTCCAAATATTCACTTATAAATATGCCATAACTATTTATAATAGCAACCATAAATGAAAAAAACAGTAACCAGCAAATCAAGAACTATAAAAAGAATATATATTGTCATATACGATCAGCAAGAATTTATGGGATATGACACAAACGTTCCAACAAAAGCATTCAAAAGCAAAAAATCTGCCGAGACATATGCTTCAAGCAGAAACTTTGAATTTCAAACAATATGCTTACACGACGAAGAAGAATATGAGAACTATGTTCTTGATAACAACTATTCAGATTTCATCATTTCAATGAGCGACTTTAGAGATGCATATTCTTATATAAAAGAAGAAATGTTGAGATTACAAAAGAATGGAAGAAAGCCAGACATATGGGAAATCTTAGAAAAGATTTGTCCATTCAAAGTTATGCCAATTGAATATGTAACAGAACTAAAGCACGCTTGAATATATTCTAAGCCTCAAGTTGATCAATAATATGAGTGCTATTGAATGAAAGTTCGCGGTATAGTTTTTTCAGCATTTTCTTGGTAATATCAGCAATTTCTTTTTTATTTTCTTTATCACGCAACAGTTTTTCAAGTTCATCGCGAACAATTTTGCGGATTTCATCTTTTGTTATGTTTTCGGTTAGCGTTCGGTTTTCTGTTAGTATAACTTTTATTTTGTTATCTTTTGCTATATTATTTTTTGTCATGTTGTTTGTTTCCAAGCCTTCAGTAAAAATATCAGCAACAGAGTTATTCAATACTCGTAACGCATATCTATATAGTTCGCCACTCTTATCAACAGACTTGATATCACGGAATAGCTTGCTTGGCTCAACATATTTATATAGTTTATAACTTTTTTCTATATCCTGTTCATTGGCTTCAAGCTTTGAATCAACAAATATTTTTACCATAACTCGTTTTATATTTTTTATAAGTTCTGGTTTATCGGCAAGAGCATCGCCATGTTG
>Ga0315900_10005845_pt1 | contig 16757 bp, 16 predicted proteins | sample LakEriMetagenome_FD_203521 | JGI IMG/M metagenome (GOLD analysis project Ga0315900, IMG submission 203521) | Freshwater fungal communities from buoy surface, Lake Erie, Ohio, United States - Buoy 12 MA114 | ecosystem: Environmental > Aquatic > Freshwater > Lake > Lake biofilm | place: USA: Lake... | reverse complement strand
GTATTTCGGTTTTCACCGGAAACACGCACGACTCTCGGCGTTTCGCCGGTTTTCTCGTCGTGCCGTCGGCGTCGCTCGACTCGTCACGTTGGTCACGAAGTGCCACGTTTTGACGGGTGCGGCCGGCAGTTAGTGCAACATTTAGTGCAACGGCGGAAGCGTCGTCGGTGCCCGTCGCCCGGGCCGCTTCCGGCCGCGCCGCAGCCGTCGGCAACGCGGGCAACGCGGCAAGTGCCCCGGCCACGTCGAGCAGCCGGGGGTCGGTGTAGAGTTGCATCGTCAGTTCGAGCGACGAGTGCCGCAGGGCCGCTTGTGCCGTGCGGGGGGCAACGCCGGCGGCGACAAGGTGAGTGGCGAACGTGTGCCGCAGTGCGTGCACGTCGACCGTGCGGCCCCGGTCGTCACGCTTGGGGATGCCGGCGGCGGCAAGGTCACGGTCGAGAATCTTGACGAGCGCGGCCGGAACGTAGAACAGCGGCGCGTCGGCCGGGGCTGCCGTCATGCCGACGACGCCGGCACGCTGCCGGCACACCGCTTCGGCTTTCTCGGCAATCCATGCCCGCAGTTCGGCAGCCACGTCGGCCCGTAGCGGCAGCGTCGCCCGTTGCCCGTTTTTGGCGTCAGCGGCCGGCAGCACGACGACGGGCTGCGGTTCGTCGAGCAGCACGTCGGCGACGGTAAGAGCCGCAAGTTCGCCCTTCCGCAGCCCCGTCGAGACAAGCACGGCGTAGAGCAACGCCCGTTCCCGGCCGTCACGTTCGAGCCGCGCCACAACGTCGGGCCGAAGCCGGGTGCGGCCCCGCTCGGCGGCAGCGACGACGGTGTCGAACGTCAGTTCGCCACGTCGCCACGTCGCCCGAGACTTTGCCGGCCGGGCGTCATCGACAACCCGCAGCGTCGGCCGGCCAAACTCGGCGACGGGCCGCAGCCGAGCCACGGTGAGCAGCCGGCGCAGTTCGTCGGCCGTCAGTGCCCGCCGCTGCCGCCGCACGTCGTCGGCTTCGTCGAGCTTGTGGAGCCGCGCAAACGGGTTTGCCGTCAGCCGGCCCGACTCGACGAGCCAGTTGCCCCACGCCGTCAGCGTCGCAAGCCGGGCGTTTATCGTGCGGGCAGCCGGCCGGGCGGGTGACACCACGGCCCCGGCTTCGTCGAGCACGTCGTCGTCGGGCAGCCCGAGCAGCCGGTGCACCCACCGCTCGACGGCGTCACGGTGCAAGTCCCGCAGCCGCCGGAAGCCGCACTCGGCGACAGCCAGCCGCAGCGTGTGCGTGACGTTGGTGACGTGCCGAGCGGCAACGGTGCGGTGTGCCCCCTTGCCCCGCTTGCGGGCCAGAGCGTCAACGTAGGCTTCGACGTGCTCGACGACGGGCGTGTCGGCATGTTCGGCGACGTTCACTTCGGCTTGTGTGACGATGCCGGCACGCACTTTCTCGGCACGGGCTTCAAGGTCGGCGAGCACGGCCCGGGCGGCGTCGAGCGACTTGCACCCCGTCGGCACCCGCCGCACGACGCCGGCCCCGTCACGAAACTGTGCCGTGTAGGTGCCGCCCCGCACCCTAATACGGGGCGTGTCGCCGGCCGTCGCCGGAGCTTGGCGTTTCTTGCCGCTGGCGTCAGTCCACACGGCGACACGCTTGCCGGCCCGGGTGACGAGTTGTGCCCCGTCGGGCAGCGGCCGGGTGACGAACGGCTTGAAGACGGTGCCCATGAGTCAGCCCCCTTTACGCTTCGGCTTCGCCGGCATGGTGCACACGATGCCGAAGTAGTCGGCGAGTGTGTCGGCCGACGCCAAATGAATCGAAACCTGTTCGCCCCGCATGAATGACGCCAGTGTTTGCCGCCGCACGCCCGTTGCCTTCTCAATCGCATTGAGCGACGGGGCTTCGAACAGTGCCGCCCGCAAGAGTTCGGTCATGGTGCCGGTCGTGATTCGTGCCATGTCGTTTACCTTACATACCCTATCGGCCGGGTGCAAGCGTTTTCTTTCGCCCCGAGTTAGTGCGTGTGTGACGCACACGGCATTGTTCCTTATGGGATAGGTCGCACCCACGCCACCGAGAAACGTAGTGAAATGCCACCAAGCAACGTCGCACCCACGCCACCCTACTTCACCCGGTAAGTCGACACGCCCCGCCCCAAGCCGCCCCGCCGCACCACGTCGAGCCGGCCCCGCTCGACGAGTAGCCGCAGTGCCCGAATGACGGTACTACGGTCGCCCCCGATACGCCGGGCCAAGTCGGTGACGGCCGCGCGGGCCAGCCCGTCGGGCTTGGTGTCGCGCCACAAGCACACCCACGTCAGTGCAGCCGCCCGGGGCAGCGTGCCCATGACACCGTCGACGAAGCCGTTGAGCACGGCGAACCGCCCGTAATGCCGCTGGCGACGCCGGGCGTGCGTTCTCCCGCCCTTCCGGCCGGCCGGGCGTGTCGGTGCCCCCGCGTCGGCATCGGGCGTCACAAGGGGCGGCAGCACGGCCCCCGGCGGCAGCACTTTCGACGGTGTCATTCGTCACCCCCGTCGTCGGCGACGGCGTCGGGTGGCGCCGCTGGCGTCGACTTCCAAAGTGCGGCAAGCCGCTCGGGCGAAAACTCGGGGTGCGGCGTCGCCCCCTTCGGCTTGCGTCCCCGCTTGCCCCGAGCCGGCGCCGGTGCCGGCCGGGCGTCAACGGCATCGTCGAGCAGCGTGAAGGCTTGTCGTGCCCGGTCGAATCGTAGGTCGACAGTACGCTGTGCCCCGTGCCGGCACTTCAAGTGCGACAGCCGCACGACGTTCGGGTCGGCATCGTCGACGGGGGCGAGCAGAAAAGCGTCGTCGGCCCCGTATTCGAGTTCGCCCGAGTCACGAAACGACGCCAGCGACATACTGCCCGCGGCGTAGGTCGAACGGCCGGCGTTGTCACGGCTGCGGCCGACGGCCGACAAGGCGAGCACGGCACACCCCTGCCCGGCGAACTGCCGCAGCATGCCCATGACGGCGTTCGCCCGCAGCCGCGGGTCGGCCACGTCGCCGGGCGGCATGATACGTTGCAAGTAGTCGAGCACGACCACGTCGGCACCGTGGGCATCCGCAGCGTGTGCCACGTTCGCCAAGTCGAACGGCGGTTCAAGAAATGCCAGCCGGTCGGCAAACGACTCGACCGTCGCAAGCCCGGCGTCGAGCCGGTCGGCGTGCTCGGCAGTGAAGCGTCGGTGCCGTATCACTTCGGCTTCAATGCCCGACAGCCGGGCGAGTTGCCGGTCGAGCAGCGCGGCCGGGGACATTTCCACGTTGGCGACGAGTGCCCGCAGCGTCGGTGTGTGCCGCAGGGCTTCGACGACGCACGCCATGACGAGTGCCGTTTTCCCGGCCCCCGGTGCTCCCCCGAGTAGCGCGACGTGCCCCGGGCTTATCTCGGGCACCGGCAGCGTGTGCGGAAACACGACGGGGCCGGTGCCGGTAAGCACGCTGTCATGCCAACCGGCGAACACGGCTTCGCCGGTGACATACTTCGCCGTCGGCGTCGACTTTCGTGTCACGACGCTCCCCCTTGCGGCGCGGCCTGCACGACTTTCGTAACGGTGCCGCCGAACACTTCGGCCGCATGGGCCACAAGCGGGTGAGCGCGGGCGATGCCGTTTTCGATTGCACGCTCCACGTCTTTTGGCGGCAGCCCTAAGTCGAGAGCCGGTTCGGTGAGCAACGCCCGCACAGCCGACGGCGGGCAGCCGACTTCGGTGAGGTTTGCCGCAGCCGAGTACAGCCGTGGGTGACGTTCACCGACTTCGACTTCGCCGTTGAGAAACGCCCGCGTCTTTCGGTTGACGCCGATGGCCCGTTCACCGTTGGCAATCTCAACGCGCCGCTGTTCCGCCGCCGCGGCTTTCTCGGCGACAGCCCGGCCGGCCCGCTCCCACACGGCGACTAGCATGTCGACGCTATCGACACCGTCGGTGCTCGGCAGATCGAACGCTTCCGGCGCGCCGGCCAGCGACAGCACGCCGTTGACGGTGACGGTGTCGAGAATCTCGACGGGTATGAAACGCTTGTGAAGCCCCGTTTTCGGGTGCCGGCTGTTCGGTGCTCGAAACGCCCGCACCCGGTCGAACACACCGGCGTCAACGGCGACGCCAGCGGCAGCGGCGACAGTCTCGGCGAACTGCCGGGCGACGGCATGAAAGTCGGCCGACGCCGTCGGTGCCCATAACGCCGTCGGTATGCCAAGGTGAAAGCCCTTGCCGCCCGACACGAACGGCACAAGCGCGCACCGGGTCACGCCGAAGCGTTCGTCGAGCGTGTCGACGAGCCGCTTGGTGTCGGCGAGCGCCCGGGCTATACCGCCGGCCGACTCGTCGCGGTCAACGTCGAGCCACACGAACGGTGCCCACGTTGAGCCGGTGAAGCCGGCCGGCGAGCCGGTGCGGGCAAGGTGCTCGGCGAAGCCGTCGTCGAACTGGAAAGCCGACAAGTAGGCTTCCCGGTCGATACCGGCCCGGGCGTCGCAAGCGCAGTACGCTTGAAACGCCCGGGCGGCATCGACACGCCGACGGTCGCCCGTGCACGGCCCGACGATTCGGAAGCCGTGCGGGTGCGTCGTCGTGCTCACTCGTCACCTCCTAACTCGTCGCCCGCCAGAGGCGAACCGAAGTCGTCGTCGGCCGTGGGGTCAGCGAGCAATTCGACGACAGTGAACGCCGCGACACGGTTCCGCTCGACGCCGTCGTCGTCGGCACGCACGACGACTTTCACGTCGCACACGATGCCCGCCGGCAGTGGCCGGTCGAGCATGTCGAGCGATGTGATACCGAGCCGGGCAAGGTCGCGCTTCGTCATGGGCAGCGCGGCCGGCGTCAGCCAAGCCGAGTGCCACAACTTGCGGCCCTTGTGCTCACCGTCGTCGACGGTGAACGTCAGCGTGTAGCCGGGCGTACCGCCCTTCGACGTGACGAGTTCGCCGTCGGCAACGCGACACCGGTAGGTGCCCCGCGGCAGCGGCAACATGTCGCCGGCCGCTTCGGCTTCGGCGAACTGGCGGGCGAGTTCGTCCCGCGAGGTGCCGGTGAGCACGTCGACGAGGCTCTTGCGGGCATGGGTGCTCATCGCTCCACCCCCGGCCGCTTGCGGCAATTAGGGCAGCCGTCAGCGATCCAAGCGCCGACAGTGGCACGCGACCAGCGAACACAACCGCCAAGCCGAATAGGTGGTGGGCACTTGCCGGCGTCGACAAGCCGGCGGACGTGGCGATCGCTCACGCCGAGCATGTCGGCGACGCCGAACACGTCGATCAGAACAGGCGTCGGCGCAACCCGTCGGCCGTCGGCGGGATTGCCGGCGGAACCAGGCGTAATAGACATGGAGGATTCTCCGGGGGCGCGATGGCCGAGCGGCGCCCGAAGTTGAGCGCCGTTTGTCACCGCTAGCCCGAATCTCTCCTGGCTTGCCAAGTCCCGTAGGGGTCTATGGTCACAACTTTTTTTCGACGACACGTTTACCGCTGGAAACAAAGTCTTTTGGCGCTTGCATAGGCTCGCGTTGCCCCGCCGCGCGTCACCAATGCCGGTAGTACCTTCCGGCCTAGAGCCGGTTACTTGCCGAGCCGTTCCGCAGCTCGGGCGAGCACGTCGAGACGGTCGGCAGTTTCGCGGAAAATCTCTTTAGCCCGGTCGGTGAGAAATCCAGGCGGCTCCGGTAGTGCGTCGCCCCGTCGCCCCGCCTGGCGTCGTTCTCCCGCGTAATTCGTGGCTAGCGGCCGGCGGCCCGTCATTTTTCGGCTCCTGTCGCGTGCAAGGCATCTTCCAGCGTAGCCGCCGAGGCGACGCCGGTGTTGGCATCCAGCGACCATCGGGCTTCCGTTCACCGGCCGTAAGCGCGACCGGGGGCATGCGGTCTTGGCCGGCGAAAGCCCTAGAACCGACCACCCTTTTCGGGGTGGTGGTGGTTCGATTGTGTTGCCCGTTCCCTTCGCGGCCGCGCCGGTGCCGCGAGTTCGGCTACACGCTGGCGTCGCCGTTGCGCCGAAGATTCGCCCACGTTCGCCCCCGGCGAATGTCGGTTACTTGTGTCAACGACACTACGACCCCTTTCTCTGCGGCAACTCGGGCCAAAATCCGGGTCGATTTCTCGCCCTCTGCAATCAACTCATGTATCCGGCCTGCCACTTCGGCCGAAATTTTGGCCTGGTGGTTTCGTTCGCCACTCATATCCTTGCGGCCGCGATTTCTGTTGATATTTTCTCGAAGCGTCAACACCTCAAGGTGGGCTGGGTTGCAGCAGAGCGGCTCATGGCACCTGTGACTGACCGTTAGTTGTTTCGATTTTCGCCGCGCGGCAAGCCGGGGAAAAGCTAGATCGAACGCCACTTGATGAGCGAAGAAACGCTGGCCGCAAAACGATACCTGGCCGTACCCGCGAGACTTAGACCGAGCGGCCCACAGCCAGCAATCGTTCGGCCCACGCGTCGCCACCTGAGCGGCGAGCGCGCATGACAGTGAACAGTATTTGCGATTGCCACCAGCGTCTTGGATGACAACGGAACACTGAACACACGTGATTACTTTCCGGGGGCGCCGGCGGGCGCGATTCTCTGCCCCAGTTACGTGCGAGTAGGTTTCCCCCCTCCAGAGTTTCCGCACCACCGAAACCGGGACTCTCGCTTGCCTCGCGGCAGCGGCAGCAGACGGGATTGCGCCCTTCATGGCGTAGATTGCTACTGCCTGCTCGTCTGTGATTTTTGCTGCGGGGTTCACTTGCCCCCGTAGCCGCCCTCGCTTGGTAGCCTTTGACTTTGTAGCTATTGAGTAGGCTTGGCCATTCCATATCCGCCACACTGTCGCGGCGGTGGTGGCGAAGCGACTAGCGACCGAAGCAGCGGGCTTTCTTCCCTTGAGCCGGTAGATCGCCTTTGCCTGCCTATTCGTCAGCTTCGCCTGGGGGGATCGCTCTCCGGCCACTACGCCCGATCGGGCCTTGTCGGCCATATTCTCGGCCGGCGTACCGAGTTCTAAGTGCTGAGGATTACAGCACCGCGTATTGTTGCACACGTGCCTCACGACCATCCCGGCCGGTATGTCGATACCCTCAATCCGAAGCGCCATGACATGGGACTTGAGTCGCACCCCGCCCCATCTCGCATGGCCATATCCATAGGTGTCGACCGCAGCGTTCCAAAGAAGGCATCCAGTGCGGCCGCACCTTGTGGTTCGGCCTCGCATGTAGCATCTCGCGGAGCAGTACGCCGCGTTGCCATGCGACGGCGTAAAAGCCGACTTGCAGGTCTTACAGTGCTTGCGATTGCGGGAAGAGGTCATATGCATACTCGCCTGCAGCAGCCCGAAACAAAGGTGTTGCGACCCAGCGCAACGGTAGGCCGACCGAATGCTTCCGGGGCGTGTCGGCTACGCCCGCAACAGCCGCCACCCCTCGCGGCCACCCGCATCATACCTTTCACGAGGGGGGCTGAATCCCGGCGATTGCCGTCAGTCCCCCCGATTCGCCGTCCCCAGTGACAGGCTGCGCGGCAGTTCGCTTTACCCTGCCACCGACCCGCCGACGATAGCCTCCAGCACGGCCGTCGCCTCCTCGACCGGCAGTCGCATCGCCGCCACCAGTTCGACCGCTCGGGCCAGGATTTCGACCTTACTCGGGGATTCGGTGCAACCAGTAGTGCAACGCTCGGCGGGGCTTGCCGTAAGTGCTTTGTTTTCAGCACTTACAACGCCAGTGCTTCCGCCTCCGGAGCTGAAGGTTACAGGTTCGATCCCTGTCGGGAGTATTTCGGTTTTCACCGGAAACACGCACGACTCTCGGCGTTTCGCCGGTTTTCTCGTCGTGCCGTCGGCGTCGCTCGACTCGTCACGTTGGTCACGAAGTGCCACGTTTTGACGGGTGCGGCCGGCCGAGCCGCTGCTCACGGCCCGACGGATCGCGGGATTCTTCGACAACTGCTACGTCCGCCGCCCGGGAATGATCCGCGAGTGGGAGCGTGACGAGGAGAATCCTGTCCAGGAGCCCACGGCCAACGACGAGCAGCGCGACGGTGTTCCCGCGGCCTAAAGGGCCTGAAGCCCGGGCAGAAAATGCTCTTTCAATAGGCCGCTCTTTGAGGATCGAATTGCCGATGACTAGGGTGGGATTTGCCCACCCGCCCACCGCGGCGTAGTATTGCTGGTGCCATGACCACCAAAACGACCGACAGCAAGGGCCGCCTCACGCTCGGCGAGCGGTTCGCGAACCGGACGGTCATCGTCGAGGAGATCGACGAGACGGAGGTTCGTGTCACGCTCGCCCGGGTCGTTCCCGAGCGTGAGCTGTGGCTTCACGAGAACCGCACCGCAAGCGCGGCCGTCATGCGCGGGCTGGCCGACGCCAAGGCGGGCCGCGTCTCCGCCGGCCCCGATCTCGCCGCGGACGCGGCGCTGGCTGATCGGTTACAGGACTAGCCGGCGTGTTCGCGCTGCGCTGGACCGACGAGGCGGCCGCGGAATATGCCCGTCTCAAGGCGAAGGCCGAGGCCGCCATCGCGCGGCGGCCAACGAAGGCCCGTCAGAAATCGACCCGCGACGAGGGCCTTTTCAAGCAGGTTCACAAGTGTGTCTCCCTGCTGGCGGAGAACCCGAGGCACCCGGGCCTCCACACCCACGAGTTCCGCTCACTCCCGCATCCCTTCGTGCCCAGCGAGAAGGTCTTCGAGGCCTACGTCCAAAACCGCACCCCCGGCGCCTACCGCGTCTTCTGGTGCTACGGCCCGGATCCCGGCGTGATCGCGATCCTCGCGATCACGCCCCATCCGTGAGCGGACACACGGCCGCGCGCTGCACTTTTCAACCGGCGTTCATAGCCGCTTGCCGTTTCTTGAAATCCGCTCCCGTCCCCGATTTTACTCGCGGCGCTTGCGGCGCCGCTCCTCGCGGCGACGGGCCTTCTGGGCCTCCATCCGCTCGATGGCCGCGCGGGCCACGCGGCCCTGGGCCTCCCGCAGTTCGGCCTCGCTCGCCACGCCCATCTGCAGCAGCAGCGTGAGCCAGCCCGCCTCGTAGCCGTGCAGCCGGTTGTGATGCGGATCTTTCATCGGTGCCTCCTGGGTGTCGGGTTTCCGGGACCGTCGGCGGAGAGTGTCCCATGAGCCGCGGACAACCATGGTCCGCGGAAACGCAGGCCCACGAAAAATGGCGGTTGACCGCCATATGCTTTCAATGGGCCAGCGGAGCGACCACGGCAGGCTGAAGGTGCAGCCATGACGACGCATGAGATTCATCACCAGCAGACGACCGGGGGCGATCCATCCGCCCGCAGTTGGCGGAAGTGGTTTCCGGGACTCGACAACGACCACCTCACGCTCCGCGAGGCGCTCGCCACGCTGCCAGCCGCGCCACCGCAGGCCATCCCCTGGATCGTGCGGCTCTTCGAAAACCCGCAGGGTTGGCTGCGGCTCCACGGTGCCGTCGATCTCCCCTGCCACGACATGATCCACGTGCTCCTCGGCCGCGGCCTGCTCGGCCAGGACGAGGCGTTCGTGATCGGCTTCACCATGGGAAGCACGAAGGCCGTCTCGCCCGTGGAGCGCTGGTTCTTCAAGACCGTCGTGGCCCACGTCTACCCGGAGCCCTACCGCATTCCCTGGCGCGTCCTCGCGGCCTACGACCTCGGGCTGGAGGCGGGACGGACGATGGGCACTCGCGACATCCACCGCGCCGTGGGCCCCGCCCTGCTCGACCAGCCGCTCGGCGTTGTGCGGCGGGCACTCGGCATCGACACACGGCGGCTGCGGGAGTTCTACGCCCGCGAGCGGGCCGCCCTGCCCGACACGCCCGCGAGCCTGCGGCTCCCCGTCACGCCGCCCCCCGACGGCCGCCGTTCCCGGGCGGCCTGATCACGCCGCGCCGTCGCCCGCCCCCTATCGCGTCTCCTTTGACTCGCACGAGTCGCGAACACGCTGATGGTTTTCCGAGGGAGTGGGAGGCATTCCACGGCGAACCCAGGTGAGCGGATCAGGCCCGACAGTCCCGCCGATTTTCCCGTGAAGTACCCGGGGAAACCGCCGCCAAACCGGCGCTGCGGCCGCCCGGCCGATTGCTCATACTCCCCCGCGACCGGCCGGGCGCAGCCCGAAGGATTCGATTGTGATCCGCGGCACCGTCTAGGGATTGTGAGGATGTCTTCGCTGTCACGATACCGCCGCTGGCTCGGTCACCGGACACCGCCGGCTCTTCCGTCCGGGTTTGTCCCGATGGGAACGTTCGTCGATCGCGACGTCTTCATCGCGGGCTATCCGAAGTCCGGAAACACCTGGCTGCAGCTCATGATGGCGTCGCTCTTATATGGGCTCGACCCGAGAAACGCGCCCGACACGCTGGTTCAGGAATTGGTGCCGGACGTGCATTACAAGAATTGCTTCAAGCGATTTCTGCAGGCCATGTGCTTCAAGACCCACTCCCTGCCACAGCCGGAATATCGACGCGTCATTCGTCTGGTACGAGACGGCCGTGACGTCATCTGCTCGTACCATCACTTCAACGAATCAAGCCAGGCAGGCGGTCCCCTCGACAGCCTCGTTGACGGTGCCACGCCGCTCCCTTTCGGCGAGTGGCAAGACCATGTGCTCGCCTGGGAACGAAACCCATTTCGTGCCGACACGATCCTCGTTCGCTACGAGGACCTGCTCGACGACTGCGTCGGTGAATTGAGCCGCATCAGCGACTTTCTCGGAGTTCACCGCAGTCCGGCAGAACTTGCCGCCATCGCGAAGGGATCGCGGTTCGACTGCATGAAAACCCGCGAGGCCGCCCACGGATGGGACAACAAGGCCTGGCCCAAGGACAAGCCGTTTGTTCGCCAGGGCCGCAGCGGGGCATACACGGCCGAGCTCAGCCCCGCACAGATAGCCCGCTTCACCTGCCGGTCAGCTGCGGCGTTGCGGCTGCTCGGCTACGAACTCTGCGCCGGCGCCGCTTGAGCTTTTTCTTGGGACAGAGGCCTCGCACATGCTTTCAGTACGACTGGGAGGCCTTTGGCGGCAGCCGACGGAGCGATCCTCGTATCCGGCAGACTTTGCTCCGGAGGTGACGGCGCTGTGCGATGCCGTGCAGCCGTACACGATGACGGGTCCCGAACGAATCTTTGCGCTTCGGCAGGCAGTGCTCCATGTCTGCCGCAACAGAATTCCCGGGGCAATCGTCGAGTGCGGCGTCTGGAAGGGAGGCAGCATGATGGCGGCCGCCACAACATTGATGGAGTGCGGCGAACGGCGTCCGCTCTACCTGTGCGACACCTTCGACGGGATGCCGCCGCCGGCCGACGGGGATCGCGACATGGCTGGAGTGCCCGCCGCCGCGGCCATGGCGCGTGAAGACAAGGCGACGAGTCCCATCTGGGCGTACGGCCCGCTCGGCGAGGTGCAGTCGAACATGCGGTCCACAGGCTATCCGCCCGAACTGGTTCACTTCGTGATCGGTCGTGTCGAGGAGACCCTGCCCCAGGCCGCTCCCGACGAGATCGCGATCCTCCGCCTCGACACGGATTGGTACGAGTCCACGCGACACGAACTCGAGCACCTCTATCCGCGGCTCAGCGTCGGCGGAATTCTGATCATCGACGACTACGGCCACTGGCAGGGAGCCCGAAAGGCAGTCGATGAATACTTCGCCGGCCGGAGCCCCGCCGTCTTCCTCAACCGCGTGGATTACACCTGTCGCCTTGTCGTGAAGCCTGCCTCCTGAACGCAGGCCCCAGCCGCCAATGCTCACTTTTGCGTTCCCGGGCCGGCGGAGGATCCAGGCGACGAAGCCGAACGCCGCCGGCCTGAAACTCCTGAATCTCGGCTGCGGAGCCCGCCGGCACCCCGCCTGGACGAACGCCGATCTGGCGCCTGCGGGGGACGACGTGCTGCACGTCGATCTCCGCAAGCCGCTCCCGTTTCCGGACCGGGAGTTCGACGCGGTCTACGCTTCGCATGTGTTGGAGCACCTCACCCCCCGGGAGGCGGCACACCTGCTGGGCGAGGTGCGGCGCGTGCTGCGGCCGGGCGGAATCGCACGAGTGGTCGTGCCGGATCTGGAAGGCATCGTGCGCGAGTACCTCGCTGCCGTGGATGCCCTGGACGGCGGCGACGACGAGGCCTGCTGGCGGCATCGCTGGATGACCATCGAACTCCTCGACCAGCTCGTGCGGACCAGTCCCGGCGGGGCCATGGCACGGTGGTGGTCCTGCAACCCCGTGCCCGCCGACGCCTTCATTCGCACGCGTCTCGGCGTGCAGGCTACGGCGGCGATCGAGGCCATCCGTTCACAGCAGGCAGCGTCCGGACAACCGCCGCTTCAACCGATGGAGATTCTCCATGCCCCTCCCACGAGCGACCGGAAGGTGTTTCGTTTTTCCAAGAGCGGTGAACGACACAAGTGGATGTACGACCGCATTTCGCTCGGTGAACTCCTGGCGGCCAGCGGCTTTTGCGAGCCTCGTCGCGTGACGGCCGTCGAGTCCCGCATCGCCGATTTTCCAGCCTATGAGCTGGACGCCGATGTCGAGGGGGCCGTCCACAAACCTGACTCCCTGTTCATGGAAGCGGTGGCGCCCACGGCAGCGCTATGAACATCCTCTGCATTGCCACGAGCGAAACCGGCGGCGCAGGGGTGGCCATGCGTCGCCTGGCCGATGGCCTCCGATCCGCCGGCGCGACGGCGGACACCCTCTCGCTCCAGCGGGCCGACGCCCGAAACACCGATTTCAGCGAACCGCCGCCAACTGACCAGGCGGGGAAGCGGCTCCACCGGCGCATACACCGCAGCCTGCGCGAGTCGCGCACGTCGCTGACCAACACGATCTTCACGTTCGACTGGCCGGCGTGGGACGTGGCCTCTCATCCGGCTGTGGTCGCTGCCGACGTCATCAACCTTCATTGGGTCACGGGGTTCCTCAACCCGGCCATGATCCGGCGGCTCGTCGACACGGGAAAACCCGTCGTGTGGACACTCCACGACCAGAGGGCTTTTACCGGCGGCTGCCACTACACCGCCGGCTGCGAGGCGTTTGCCGCCGACTGCGAAGGCTGTCCCCAACTCACGAAGCCAGTTCGCCACATTGCCTCACAGCTCTTGCAGGAAGCCCGCGCGGAACTCCACGAGGCGCGACTGACGTTCGTGACGCCCAGTCGCTGGCTGGGCGAGGAACTCCGTCGCAGCAGTTTGTTTCATGCATCGTCCCATCAGCACCATGTGATTCCGTACGGCATCGATGTCGTGCACTTCGCGCCACGGCACCACAAGGCGGAGCTTCGGGCTCGGTTCTCGCTCCCGGCCGATGGCCTCGGCATCGCGTTTGGCAGCGTCTCGCTCGATGAGAGCCGCAAGGGCTTCGCCCCCGCGCGAGTCGCCCTGGAATCGCTCGCGGCGCGGCTGCGAAACGCCGGACACCCCGGGCCGCAGCCCTTCGTCATCACATTCGGACAGGGGGCACCGCCCGTCGCAGGAATCCCCTGCCACCATCTTGGCCCGCAGAATGAAGCAGGCGTGATCTCGATCCTGAATGCCGCGGACGTTTTCCTGACGATGACCCGCGAGGACAACCTGCCCCTGACGGTCATGGAGGCGATCGCGTGCGGGGTGCCCGTGCTTGCCACGCGTGTCGGGGGCGTGCCGGAAATGATCGATCACGGCCACGAGGGATGGCTCGTGGATCGCGATGACTCGAATGCGGCAGCCGACATCCTCGTCGATCTCGTCAACAAGCCCGGGCAACTGCAACCGTATGCTCTGGCGGCCCGGCGGCGGGCACAAGACCGCTTCGCCGAAACGTTCCAGGCGCAGCGCTATCTGGCACTCTTCGAGGACCTGCTCTCGGGAAGTTCCGCAACCGCCGCACGCGCCACCGCGAGCGTCACTCCCCTGCCGATGGCTGGCCTCACTCCAGCCATGCTGGAACTCGCCACCGCGCGGACATGGTTTGCCGGCGCCCGCCGATTCCTGCTCGGGTTGCTGGGACGGCTCTGATCGCCCGTGCCTCTCTGGGCATCCTGCCCGGATTCAACGGTCGTGGCATGCAAGACCGCCGGATCGGGGAACGCTGCGGCTCATACGGGTCGCGCGGTCAGCGGAGGCACCCTCGCGGCCGGTTCCGGCACCTCTGCCTCTGGCAATGCCCGCGCGGCCCGCGTGCCCCGGAGGCTGCGCAGGATTCGTTCCTTGAGGCTGCCCGCACGCGGGCGCAGCGCGTCCACAAACCGCTGCGCGTAAGGATTGAAAGGGTCGAGTGCCAGGGCTTTCAGTGCCGCCCATCGTGCGTAGTCATCGTCTGGTTCCGGACGTGATTCCCACGGAGCGCACACCCGAAGCGCGCGGTGCGCCAGCCCCATCCACGCCGCCGCGCAGCTCCTGTGATCGGCTTCATCGACGGCGAAAATCGCCGAGATTTCCAGCGTCTGGCGGAGCGCGTTCCGGATTTCATGAAACTCCTGAAGCGAGCGATTCGACGACCGCGAAAGCCCCGCCGGATTTTGGTAAAACGCCGACACCTCCAGAGGGACATACACTGCCGCCCATCTCCGGCGCACGAGTGCTGCGAGGGCCTCGTAATCTCCGGCCGCCCACCGTCCGGCATTGAAGCCCCCGATTTCACGGAGCTTCGCCGTTCGCCAGAACTGCGTGCAACCGGTGTAGCAGTACATGAGTGCCAGGGACGGATGATAGGGGGTGTGCTTGATGCGGCGGGAGGACGCGTGCCACGGAAAGGGTGCGTTGGCCACGTCGGACCAGACCCAATCACCGTAGGCGATCGCCGCTTCAGCGTGCTCGTCGAGACCGCGACTCAAGACCGCCAGCGCGTTCGGATGGAGCGCGTCGTCCGTGTTCGCGTTGACGAAATACTCGCCCTGGGCAAGGGCGAGGGCACGATTCCATGCCTTGTAGATCGTCTCTCGCGGCGTGCGCTCGTACACCAGCCGGGGAAACGCCGGTCGCATCGCGGCGCACACGGCAGCCTCGTCCTGCTGCGAGCCGCTGTCGATGACGATGATCTCACATTCCGCAACCGCTGTCTGCCGCAGCATCTGCTGCAGACACGCATGCAGAAGCGCGGCCGAATTGTACGTGGAAATGACCACCGAGATCCGCGGGCGGCACGGCACTTCTGGCATGGCGGCTTGGCCTCGCTCAGCACTTTCTCGTGGAACAGGACGCCCGACTCACGCCGCGCCGTCGTCCGAGCCGGACCACCACGGTAGCCCGGCCAACGCACCGCAGATCGTGATCACGATCGCCAGCATCGACCATTCGTTGATCGTCACGGTGCTGATCGCCGCCAGACCGTCTTCCCTTCCTTGATCGTCTCGAGCACGGCGATGTCCTTGATCGTGGTCCGTTCGACCGTGAGCGGGTTCTGCTCCAGGATCACCAGGTCGGCGAGCTTGCCGACCTCGAGCGTGCCCTTCGTCTTCTCCTCCTTGAGCTGGTAGGCGGCCGTGGCGGTCACGGCCCGCAGCGCCTGGTAGGGTGTGATCCGCTCGTCCGGACCGATCACCTGCCCGCTGCCCGACATCCGGTTCACGCCGGCGTCGACGAGCGCGAGAATCGACGGCACCGGCGACACCGGAGCGTCGTGGGAAAAGGTGAAGGGCAGCCCAGCCCGCAGGAAACTCCGCGCGGCCATCGCGCCCGCCGACCGCACCGGTCCCCAGAGCCGCACCACCGCGTCGCCCCCGGGCACGATGCCCGACGGCAGGAAGCTCGGGATCGCGCCGCAGGCCTTGATCTTCTCGACCTGGTCGGGCCGCACCCACGAGGCGTGGACGAACACCGGCCGGTGGTCGTGCATGCCGTGCTTCTTCACCGCCTTGGCGATCGCGGCCAGCGCCTGGTCGGCCGCGGCATCGCCGTTCATGTGCATGTGGATCTGCAGCCCGGTGGCCCAGAACCGGTCGAAGGCGGCGTCGAGCACAGCGTCGGGAATCTGGCGGTAGCCGGCGAAGGCCCCCGTCTTGCCCGGCGGGTTGACGGTGTAGGGCTCGGTGAACCAGGCGGTGTCGAGGCTGCCGTCGAGCCAGAACTTGATGCCGCCGAGGCGGACGCGGTTCACGTACCGGGAGTCGAGATCGGGCCGCGCGGCCCGCAGCTTGGCCAAGGTGCCCGCCGCCTGCGGATCGTAGGCCGAGGCCACGCCGTAGGCGGCCGCGAGCGTCTCGTCCATGGCCGAGTCCTTCGCGGCCACGTAGAGGTCGATGGGGAGAAGCCGCTTGTCGATGGCGTTGAGCACCACCGCCACGTCGTCGTTGCCGAGACCGAGGCCGGCTTCCATCGCGGTCGTCTGCCCGTGGCTGGCCCAGACCTCGGCGGCACCGGTGATCACGCGGTCGGCGAGTTCGCCTGAAAACGGCGGCCGCTTGGCCCGCACGGCGTTGAGGGCGGTCTCCTCCATCGGCCCGGCGAGCGACTTCCCGTCGTCGCCACGGGCGAACTTCCCGCCGGTCGGATCGGGCGTGGCGGCGGAGATGCCCGCGGCGCGGAAGGCGGCGGCGTTGGCCGCCCCGAGGTGGCCGGACGAATCGACGATCAGCACCGGCCGATCGGCCGACACGCGATCGAGCTCCGCGGCCGTGGGCGGGCGACCCTCCGCCAACTGCCGCGCCTGGTAGCCGAACCCGACGATCCAGGCGTCGGCCGGCGTCCGCTCCGCCTGCTTCCGCATCCGCTCGAGCACCTCGGCGACGGTCGCGGCGCCGAAGAGATTGGCGTCGACGAGATTCTTGCCGAAATAGACGAAGTGGCCGTGCGTGTCGATGAAGCCGGGCAGCAGGG
>Ga0315900_10005844_pt1 | contig 16758 bp, 20 predicted proteins | sample LakEriMetagenome_FD_203521 | JGI IMG/M metagenome (GOLD analysis project Ga0315900, IMG submission 203521) | Freshwater fungal communities from buoy surface, Lake Erie, Ohio, United States - Buoy 12 MA114 | ecosystem: Environmental > Aquatic > Freshwater > Lake > Lake biofilm | place: USA: Lake... | reverse complement strand
CGCAGGAAGCGCTGCGCCAATTGCATACTGGTCATCTATCGCGCCGCGATAGATGAGCTTGCCACTGGGGTCAAGCAAGAATGTTTCGGTAGTGGTTTTTGCCGTGAGGGCCTTGGTCCACGTGCCTTTGGGATCGTGCACATAGGGGCCATCTAGCTTCAGGCGCTGGACCAGTTGCTTCATTTCGCCGGCGGACTCAATGGTTGAGGGGTTTAGGAAAACGAACTTCACCCCTCGATCCGAATAGGAATCTTCCAGGGAAGCAAGCGTGGGTTCCAGCTTTTGGCAAAGCGGGCAGGTGACGCTGGAGAAAGCGATGACCGTTCCCTTGGCCCCGGCCACGGGCACAGTGACTTCCTTGCCGTCTAGGGCTACGCCCTTAAGCCCGGTAAACGTGTGTCCAACGTTCAACAGATTGCCCTCGATGGGCTTGCTTTCCCGACTCTGCGGGGCCGAGACAAGTAACCCGGCTCCTAAGGACGAAGAAGCCAACAGAATGAGAAAGCCGGTCTTCATAATCAATGAACCGTGGAGTTCAGACGTTCTAAGCCGCCCAATGTTCAGTAGAACCCAAACATTCTCAACGGCCCTCTTGCAGCTCTTAACCCGGTGCTCACCCCAATTTGGTAGCCTCGGGTGCAAGATGGATTCGCTCCGCGTCGGTCTTGCGTTGCTCGGGTTGTTGATGGCCACTCTCGCCACCAGTGCCCCCGCCCCCGAAAACCTGCGCCTGATGACCTGGAATATCTGGCACGGCGGGCGGGAAAATGACCGCTTCCGGGGGCCGCGCCAAGTGATGGACGTCATCCGGCAGAGCCAGGCCGACGTGGTGATGATGCAAGAAACCTACGGGTCCGGCGAGCTCATCGCGCGGGGGCTGGACTTCCACTTCCAGCCCCGGGGCACCAACGTCTCCCTGCACAGCCGCTACCCGATCGAGGAAGACCTCTCGGTCGGTGAGCCGTTCAACTGCGTGGGGGCGCTGGTGCGCCTGCCCAGCGGGCGGCCGGTCGCGGTCTATTCTCTGTGGCTGCCCTACGGCGAAGACATCTGGATTCCGGCCACGCGCAGCGCCTCCGGCCTAGAAGCCATGCTCGCGGCGTGCCAGCCCTCGGCGGAGGTACTGGAGCGGCTGCTGGACCAGATCCACCAGCGCCTGGCGGGGCCGCAATACGCGGACGTGCCGGTGGTCATCGGCGGGGATTTCAACTCGATGTCGCACCTGGATTACACCGAAATGGCGCGGGAACACTACGGCCGCCCCGTGCGCTGGGCCACCAGCCGGCTGATGACCGGACAGGGCTATCGGGATGCCTTCCGCGAGTTGCACCCGCAGGTCAACCGGGCACAAGACCGCACCTGGTCGCCGCGATTCCCGGAACAAGAGCAAGATCGGATCGACTTCATCTACTTCTGGGGGGCGGGGGTGGAGCCCGTGCGCGCGGAGCGGATTGACACCAGCGCGGGGCTGTTCCCCTCGGACCACGCGGCGGTGCTGGCCGAGCTCCGCCTCGGCGCCCCCGCACCGCCCCGGGATGTGAGCCTGCGGGCCGCGACTTACAACATCCGGCACGGAGCGGGGATGGATGATCGGCTGGACCTGGACCGCACCGCGCGGGCCCTGCGCGCGCTGAAGGCCGATATCATTGGGTTGCAGGAGATTGACGACCGGGTGGGGAGATCGGAGCGAGTCAACCAAATGGCGGAATTAGGTCGTCAGCTGGGCATGCACCCCGCTTTCGGCTCGTTTATGGAGTACGACGGCGGCCTTTACGGCATGGGCATCCTCTCTCGGTATCCGCTGGTGGATGTGGAAGCGATCCGCCTGCCCGATGGCAATGAGCCGCGCGTGGCCCTGCAGGCGCTGGTGCGCCTCCCCTCCGGCGAAACCCTGCGGGTGGTGAATGTGCACTTCGACTGGGTGGACGACGACGGGTTCCGGTGGGCGCAGGCGCAGCGCGTGCACCAGGCGGTGACGGAGGGCGACGTGCCGACGCTGCTGCTGGGGGACTTCAACGACGGCCCCGATAGCCGCACGTTGGGCTTGTTCCGCGGGAGTTTGCAAGAGGTGGCCAAGCCCGCGGGGCAGAGGTTCACCTGGCCCGCCGACCGCCCGACGCAGGAGGTTGACTATCTCTTTGTCGGTCCGGCGGCCCGGTGGCAGGTTGGCACCGCGCGCGTGGTGAATGAGCGCGCGGCCAGCGACCACCGGCCGGTGGTGGCAGATCTCAAGCTGCGGGCCACCACCAAGTAATTCTAGGAGATTGACGCACGATGCCAGAGCAAGATCAAGAGCTTGTTTTTCGCCTAAACATAAACCTTCTGCTGAAGATAACCGCTTGGAATGCCGCTATCGGTCCCGTGTTCTCGGTCATCTTTTGGTTAGTTGAGCGCTATGTGAATGACATCGAGCACAAGGTTGAGAAACTCATCCCTCTTGCAATGATCACGGTCCTTGCTGCCATTCCGATCGCCGGATTGTGGTTTCTGGCTTACAAGGGGTGCCCAGTTATTGTCGGGAGAGAAGAGCTTCGCTGCCTCAATTCCCTCGGCAAAACCAAATCGGTCCGCTGGCAAGATATTGTGAAGACCCGTCAGCGAAAAATCCTCGGTTTCCCATTCTTGCTCGTTTACGCCGAGAACCAGCGCCGCCCCGTGGCCATCCCCTTGTTCTTGCAGGACTATCTCAAGTTTGTCGAGGCCGTCGAAGAGCGAGCAGGGAAGGAAAACGTCCTTGCCATCGCCCTGCGCCGATTGATTCCTAGGCGCGGACGGAATCGCCGCCGCCAGTTACCGAGCTAAAGCAGCCACTCGCCAAAGAGGGCAAGCACCCAGGAGTAAGCCCGCATCCCCCAGGCCCCCTGAACCGTACTTAAAGGGCGATGGGTGCAGTTCTCTTCGGAATCATCATCATCTTTATCTCCATTGTGCTGGGCGGCGTGAACAAGCAGACCAGCGAGAAGGTGAATCTCAAGCCCACCGCCTGGGCGGCAAGGGTGTTCGGCATCTTCCTGCTGGTGGGCGGCATCCTGTGGAGCGGCGTGGTGCAGGTGCCGGCCGGTTATGCGGGCGTCAAGCTCCGGTTCGGGGCGATTGATGGCACGCTCGGCCCGGGCATCCACATCATCGTGCCGGGGGTGCACAGCGTGCAACTGCTCGAAACCCGCACCCAAAAGGAAGAATCGCAGGCCACGGCCGCCAGCCAGGATCTGCAGGTGGTCACCACCACGTTGGCGCTCAACTTCCGGCTGAACGCCTCGAAGGTGGATGAGATTTACGGCCAAGTCGGCCCGCTCTATAAGAACCGCATCATCGACCCCACCGTGCAGGAATCGCTCAAGGTCGTCACCGCGCGCTACACCGCCGAGGGGCTCATCCGCAACCGCGCCCAGGTGAAAAACGAGGTCGAATCCGAGATTATCAAGCGGCTGGCGGCTTACGATATCGTGGTGGATTCGCAGGGGCTGTCGATTGTGAATTTCGACTTCTCGCCGGAGTTCAACAAGGCGATCGAAGCCAAGCAGGTGGCCCAGCAAGAGGCGGAGAAGCAGAAGTACGTGCTGCAGCAGGCCGAACTGCAAAAGCAGACGGACGTGGCGCGGGCGCAGGGTTCGGCCGAGGCCGCCAAGCTGAACGCGGAGGCGCTCAAGGTCTCCGGCGGGGGGCTGGTCATCGCGCGGGAGTGGATCGAGAAGTGGGATGGCAAGCTGCCGCAGGTGTCTTCGGGCAGCGGGCAGTACATCATTGACCTTCAGTCGATCATGAAGCAGGCCACGCCCACGCCTTGATGGACCGGGGCTACGGACTGGTTGCGGGGCTCATCTCGGCGGATGAGGTGGATCGGCTTCTGGGGCAACTCCCAGAGCTAGGAGATCAAGCCGGTTCACGGAGTCTGCTGGAGTTCGCCTGGTGCCAGGTCTTTGCTCATGACCCTCGCCTGCTTCAGTTGGCCCAGGGCTTAGTGGGGGACGAAGCCCAACCCGTTCGGGCGATTCTCTTTGACAAAGTGGCGGGCCGGAACTGGACCCTGGGCTGGCACCAAGACACCAAGATTGCGGTGCGAGAGGCGCGCCCCGAACTGCCGGGCTACTCGGCGTGGAGCGTGAAGGAGGGCGTGGTGCACGTGCTTCCGCCCGTCGAAGTCCTGAAAGCGAGTGTGGCCCTACGGCTTCATCTCGATCCGTGCCCGGCTACCAATGGCCCGCTGCAGGTCATCCCGTTTAGCCATCGGGATGGGCTCCGCGACGACCCCACGGAGGCGGAGATTGCCACCGCCGAGACCCTCACCGCCGAGGTGGGCGACGTCATCTGGATGCGTCCGCTGGTGTTCCACGGGTCAGCCCGCGCGACGTCGGTCGGCCACCGGCGGGTGCTGCACATCGAGTACTGCGCGGCTCGGTTGCCAGAGGGCTTGGAGTGGGCGTGGGCCAATCAAGCCTGACCTAACCCAGTATCCTCTCCTCATGTTCCTCGCGCCCTTGTTGCTCCTGGTGGCGGCCCAGCCCACGCCCACCGAGGTTCTCCTCGCGGCGATTGAAGTCCGCTCCCAAGGCAAGCTGGGGGCCGCCGTAGTCACGGCGCAGGGCGCGCACTACCTCCACCGGGACGACAAATTCTCCCTGCAAAGCGTGATGAAGCTGATGGTGGCCATGGCCGCCCTGGAGCAGGTGGACCGCGGTCCGTGGCGGCTGGACTAATTCTTTGAGTTCAAGCGCAGCGACCTCAGCCTCAGCCACCAGCCCATCACGCAGCGTCTGGGCCGGCGGGAGAGTATTCAGATTACGCTGGATGAGTGCATTGAGCTCATGGTCACCGAGAGCTGCAGTGGCGCGGCCGATTTCATCATCCGGCGGCTGGGCGGGCCGCAAGCCGTCAACGCGTTCCTTGTGAAGCACGACATCCAGGGCATGCGCATTGACCGGCAGGAACGCGACCTGCAAACCCAGATCGGCGGCATCACCTGGCGGCCGGAGTTTGTGGACGAGGACGTGATTGAGGCGGCCTTTGCGGCGGTTACCGAGGCTGAAAGAGACGCGGCCTTCGTCCGCTACCTCGCCGACCCGCGCGACACCACCACCCCCGCCGCCCCCGCCGCCATGGCCAAGCTGCTGCAAAAAGCTGCTGAAAGGGCAGCTGTTTTCCCGACCTCCACGCGCTACCTGCTGGGGGTGATGGAGCGCACGGCCACGGGGCCGGAGCGATTAAAGGCCGGGGTGCCAGCCGGCTGGACCCTGGGGCACAAAACGGGCACGAGTTCCACCCACCGGGGCGTGGCCGGGGCCACCAACGATGTGGGCATTGCGCGCAACAAAGCGGGCGAGTGGGTGATTTTGGTGGCGCTGCTCCGCGAGTCTACGCTCGCTCCCCGCGATCGAGATCGCATCCTGGCGGATGTGGCGCGGGCGGGGTTCCCCGCGCGGCGTTAAGCGGGTAGGGTCACCGGATGGAAGAAGGCACCGCCCCCGAAAAGCTCCTGCTGGCCAGCGTGATGATGGACGTGGAGGGCGATTTTGCCAACCGCGCGGAACTCAAAGTCCGTGATGCGGTGGAGGCCAAGCTGAATTCGCTCGGCATCGGCCAGAGCGTGGGCTCGGGTTCGGGCATGGGAATGATGGACGTGAGCTTCCTGCTGGACAAACCCGATGCCGAAGCCGCCCGCCCGAAGATCGAACAGGCGATGGCGACGGCCTTCCCCGGCCAAGAGTTCACGCTGGACTTCACCGAGATCGAAGGCGACCGCAGCGAGTTCTTGCCCGAGAAGTCCGGGTGCCGGGGCTCGGCGGCGGCCGCTTTCGTCATGGTGTTGGCGGTGGCTGGCTTATTGGCCCCGCGTATCTTCGGCGCCTAGTCCAGCAGGGCTAATTCGTCGGCCGACGCAAACGGGTCGGGCAACTTGGCCCAACTCTCTGGCCCCTCGGCGTATTCTGCCTCGGTTAGCAGAGCGCGGTCCAGCATCTCCGTCAGCCCCGCTTTGTCCATGCCGATCCCGATCAGGACGATCTCTTGGCGTCGGTCACCGTAAGGCTCTTGCATGTTTCCATGGATGCGCAGGCGGCTTTCCTCATCGTCCGGCCAATACTCCTTGGGGGCAGTGCACCACCACGTCCCGGCGTGGCCGTAGCGGCAGGCGGCCCCGGCCTGATGCCACTCGCCGATCCACGCCATGCGGGTGGCCAGCCAGAAGAATCCCTTGGAGCGGATCACACCCGGCCACTGCTGGTTGATGACTTCCCAGAACCGCTGCGGGTGGAAGGGACGCCGCGCCTTATAGACGAAGCTGGAGATCCCGTACTCCTCGGTTTCGGGCACGTGTTCGCCCATCAGTTCCTTGATCCAACCGGGCGAGCGTTGCGCCTTTTCCATATCGAACAGGCCCGTCCCCATCACCTCACTGAGGGGCACCGCGCCGTTTTGGATCGGCACAATCCGCGCCTCGGTGTTAAGGGTGCGGATCACGCCCATCACCTTGCCCAGGGTCGCCTCATCCACCAGGTCGGTCTTGCTGATGAGGATCACGTCGGCAAACTCAATTTGGTCCACCAAAAGGTCAACTACGGTGCGTTCATCCTCTTCGCCTAGGCTCTCGCCCCGGTCGCGGATGTACTCGGCCTCGGCAAAGTCGCGGAAGAAGTTGAAGGCGTCCACCACCGTCACCATCGTGTCCAGCTGCGAGACCTTGCCCAGCGACTGACCGAATTCGTCTTCAAACGTGAAGGTCATCGCCACGGGCAACGGTTCACTGATGCCGGTACTCTCGATGAGGAGGTAGTCAAACCGACCTTCGCGCGCCAGGCGGGAGACTTCCTTCAGCAAGTCATCGCGCAGCGTACAGCAGATGCAGCCGTTGGTCATCTCCACCAACGTCTCTTCGGTCCGTGAGAGGTTGGCTTTGCCGTTGGCCACGAGTTCAGCATCAATGTTGATCTCGCTCATGTCGTTGACAATCACCGCGACGCGCTTGCCTTCGCGGTTCGCCAGAACGTGGTTGAGCACCGTCGTCTTGCCGGCCCCCAGGAACCCCGAGAGTACGGTGACGGGAAGCCGAGCTTTCTTCTTGAAGATCATAGGTGCCCCGCCGCGCACTGCGAGCAGTCCAGCCACTTGCCCTCCGGCAGTCGATCCAGCGCCTCCGGCGACACGCCCCGCTCGAACACCGGTCGGAACAGGATGGCTCCGGTCGGGAACTCGGTGGCGCAGCAGTGGCACTTGGTTTCGGCGTGAATCTCTTCTGGCGTGAAGCCGGTGATCACCCAGCCTTCGTGGCCCGAGTGGGCGGCGAGGGATTCGACAGCGGCCCGGATGGCGAGGGAACGATTCCCACCATAGAACCGATCGGCGACGGAAGCGAGTAGCTCGATGGTGTCGTCATCGAGCGTGAAGTTAATCCTGCGCATGAATACACACGAGTATACACGATGGGTTAGCGAGCGAAGGCTGTCTAGGACCGGATGGTCGGAGGTTCCTCTTGAAAGAGCTAGTTATTCGCCGTCTCGTGCCCCATCAGGTGGCGAGCGGAATACATCTGCCCGGTGTGGTAGGCGATGTGGAAGGCCATGTATTGCAGGGTGTCTCCCCAGGCCCAGTCATCCCGGTTCGGGAGCTTGGCGCTGAAGTCGGGCTGCATCTCCAGGATGCGCGCACGGCAGACTTCGTGGACGCGCTTCACTTCGTCGTAGAGTTCCGTCGGGCTGAGCGGTAACTCGAGCGGGTCGTCCACCGAATCTAAGTAGTAACCCGCGCGGGGCTCGTTGAGGGGGCTCTCAAGTTCCGGATGCAGCCACCGTATCTCGCCGAAAGCCACGTGCACGGCCAGCTCGCCCACGCTCAGCAGGCGGGGATGCGGGCGCACCCACATGTCGGCCGCCGGCATGCCGTCAAAGGCTTCGCTCATCTCCCAAATGGCTAAGTCCATAGGGGCCAGGGCTTCTTCATGCGTCATGCGGTCATCGTGGGCACGAGTGGGTCCGAAGTCAAGTCAGTATCCAGGGAGGGAACGCTTTGATACCCCAAGGGGTATATAAAGAGTATGAGCCCGCAAACCCAGGCCACCCTAGACCGTCGCCTCGCCCGTATTGAGGGCCAAGTGCGGGGCCTACGCCGCATGGTGAGCGAAGACGAGTACTGCGTTGACATCCTCACCCAACTCAGTGCGGTGCGCTCCGCGCTCGATCAATTTGGGGCTGAACTCGCCACCTCCCACGTGGAGACCTGCATCCTGGGGCACGGCACCGGCTCTGCCCACGGCGAAGGGCAGTGCATGTCTCAAGAAGACTTGCTTGATGAGCTCAAGAGCACGCTCTCGCGCCTGATGCGCTAACCGAGGCCACGAGATACCCCGGAGAGTATATGAGCAAAATTCCTACCGCCCCTGAACCCATGGAGATTGATATCCAGGGCATGACCTGCGCCTCGTGTGTGGCGCGCGTCGAGCGATTCGTGAAGAAAGTCGAAGGCGTGGACGAGGTCGCGGTGAACTTCGCCAACCACGTCGGCACCATTCATCACCAGGGCCTCGCCCCGGAGGCCATTATCAAAGCGGTGGAAGCCGCGGGCTTCCAGGCCACGTTGCGCCCGAGCGCCCGCCCCGCCACCAGCCTGCAAGAAGACGCTCAAGCCCTGAAAGACCATGAGGCCACGGCGCAACATGCCCGGCGCGAGCTCATTGGGGCCGCCGGCCTGGCGATCCCCGTCATTCTCATCTCGATGATCTGGCACCTCCGCGCCGAGTGGGTGAATGGTCTCCTGCTCCTGCTCTCCACCCCGGTCATCTTCTACTTTGGGCGGCAGTTCTATCGCAACACCTGGCGGGCGGCGCGCCACGGCTCCACCACCATGGATACGCTCATTGCGGTGGGCACGGGCGCGGCCTGGATCTACAGTGTTTACGGCCTCCTCGCCTACCGGGGGCACAGCCACGCGCAGAGCGAGCACATCTACTTTGAAGTCGGGGCCGGCATTGTGGTGCTGGTGCTGCTGGGGCGTTACTTTGAGGCCCGCGCCAAGTCGCGCATGTCCGGCGCCATCGAAATGCTGATGGGGCTCGCCCCCAAGACGGCCACGGTGCTGCGCCCCGATGGCACGGAGGCCGTGGTGCCTATCGATCAGATCGTGGCCGGTGACATCCTGCGCCTCAAGCCCGGCGAGAAGGTGGCGGTGGACGGCACCGTGCTCAGCGGGAACACCTACATTGACGAATCCATGCTGACGGGCGAGCCCCAGCCGGTCGAGAAGGGCGAAGGCGCCCACGTCACGGCGGGCACGGTCAACCAAACCGGCAGCCTCATCTACCGCGCCGAGCGGGTGGGGGCGGAGACCATGCTCGCGCAGATCGTGCGCATGGTGGAGCGAGCGCAAGGCTCCAAGGCCCCGATGCAGCGCATGGTGGACCGGGTTTCGGGCGTCTTTGTGCCGGTGGTGATGGTTCTAGCTCTGCTGACGGCGGCGTTCACGTTCTGGCAATTGCGTTCGCTGGATGTGGCCCTCATGCGGGCGGTGGCGGTGCTGGTGATTGCGTGCCCCTGCGCCCTGGGTTTGGCGACCCCGACGGCTCTGATGGTGGGAACCGGACGGGGAGCCGAACTTGGCATCTTGGTGAAGGACGGGGAAGCGCTAGAACGCGCCGCCGCCATCCGCACGGTGTTGCTGGATAAGACGGGCACCATCACGCAGGGTAAGCCATCGCTCACGGACTTCATTGTGTGGGGCACGCGCCCCCGGGCGGAGCTACTGGCGCTGGCGGCGGCGGTGGAATCGCCTTCCGAGCACCCCATCGCCCAGTCGGTCATCCGGGCCGCGCAGGCGGAAAACCTGGCGTGGCCCGAGGTGGAGGACTTTGAATCTTTGCGCGGGCAAGGTGTCCGCGCCCGGGTGCAAGGGCAAGAGTGGTACCTCACCAGCCCTGAATCCACCGCGCAGTTCCTTGCGCTCGGCTCTGACCAAATGGTGCAAATCAGCGCCATGCAGGCCGAAGGCAAGACTGTCTTTGTTCTCCACGATGGCCACCTCGCGCACGCGATGATCGCCGTGGCCGACACCGTCAGTGAGACGAGCGCCGAGGCCATCCGATTAATTCGCGCGCAAGGCCTGCGACCCGTGATGGTGACGGGCGACAACCGCCTGACGGCCCGCGTGATCGCCGACCAGGTCGGGATTGACGAGGTGGAGGCCGAAGTGCGCCCCGAAGGCAAGGCCCAGATTGTGCAAAAACACCAAAGCAACGGCGCAGTGGCGATGGTGGGCGATGGCATCAACGATGCTCCGGCTCTCGCGCAGGCCGACCTTGGCTTTGCCATGGGTCACGGCACCGACATCGCCATGGAAACCGCCGGCATCACCATTCTGCGGTCGGATTTGCGGCTAGTGCCCCTGGCGGTTCGGCTGTCGCAGTCCACCTTGCGCACCATTCGGGGCAACCTGTTCTGGGCGTTCGTCTACAACACCGTGATGATCCCGCTGGCCGCGCTGGGGATGCTCAGCCCCATGCTGGCGGCGGGCGCCATGGGGCTCAGCAGTGTCTCGGTGGTTCTGAACTCGCTCCGATTGAAGCGATTCGCGTAACTCTTTGTACAATTGCCGAACATAGGGCCCGAAGTGTTAAGGACGGATGAAAGCAGGGATTGCTAGTAGTTCTACCTGCCTGTATTTGTGCGGAAGGGTGCTAGACTGCCCCTAACGGCTCAGGGCGGCTTGCCTTGGCCATGCCTTTTAGGCGAGGGAAATCCTAATGAACAAGTTGATGATGATCGCGGGTGCGATGGTGGCGGTGACGGCACCGGCTTACGCCGTGACGCTTTATTCGAGCACGTTTGATACGGGCGCTTCTGCGAGTGACTTCAATGTCATCTCCGTGAACTCTGCGGCCGATACGGTGATCTTCGGTGATGACTACGGCGCGCGCGGCGTGGCCGAAGCTCCCAGCACCCCGGGCGGCGCGGCGGCAACCTCCGGTCTCTACATGCAGACCAACAAGGGCGCGACGGGTGTCATCAACGGCATCAACGCTTACCTGACGGCGGGCGGCGTGAACACCTTCACCGGTGATATCACGGTCTCCTTCGACATGTGGATGAACGTGCCGTCGAGCCTGGTGAGCACCACCGAGCAAGCGCTCTTTGGCATCAACACCGATGGCGCCGGCACCAACACGCGCACGGGCTCAACGCAAACTGGCGCGGACGGCGTGTGGTACCACATGGCCAACGAAGGTGGTTACGGAAACACTTCCACCACCCCGAACAGCCGCGACTTCGTTGGCTACGTGAATAACACGGTTCCGACGGGTGCGCGATTTGACAATGGTCAAGAACCGTTCCTCTCGCTCTTCCCGAGCGGCCCGCTCGCGGGTGCCCCGGGCAACAGCTGGGTGCGCGTTGAGATTGAAGAAATCGCCGGCAACGTGGAGCTTCGCTTCAACGGCACGACCATCACCAACTTCGTCAATACGGGCGCGGCCGATGGCTTTGTGTTCCTCGGTTACCAAGACCCGTTCTCGGGCAGCCTTGGCGCCACCTCGCTCTTCGTGGTGTACGACAACCTGACCGTGACCGCGGTGCCAGAACCGGCTTCGATGATCGCGCTGGGCGCGGGCCTTCTCGCTCTGGCTCGTCGTCGCCGCAAGGCCTGAACTTCGGTTCAATCCTGAATCCAAACTCCCTTCGGCCTGAGCCGAGGGGAGTTTTTCTTTGTGCACTGGGCTCGGGTAGGGTGAGCCATGCCGCAGTTCTTGGTCGCCATCCACCACCCCGACGATTACCAACCGGGTCTGGTCGAAGACGACGCCATGCGCCACGACATTGATGTCCTTAACGACGACATGGTCGCAGCGGGGGTGCGTAAGTTTGTGGGCGGACTGAAGCCCGTCGCCCAGGCCCGCTCCATCCCGCCGGGCGGTGGTGAAGTCACGGAAGCCCCCACCATGCCCGGCACCCTGCACATGGGTGGCCTGTGGGTGTTGGAATGCGCCGACCTGGACGAGGCTCTGGCCTGGGGGCAAAGAGCGGCCCAGGCCTGCCGCGCCCCGGTGGAAGTCCGTCCCTTCTACCCCTAAGATTGGCCCCGTCCTAACCTTGCCTTAAACAAAGCCACGCTCGGAAGTGGTTAAACTGCCCCCATGGAACTCAATCGGCGCGACCTTCTCAAGACGAGCCTGGCGGGTGGACTTCTCGGGGTAACTGGCCTTCTCACCCGGGCGTCCCTCGCCAGCCCCGCGCTCCGCCGCGACTACGGTAACGAACAAGTGGGCTACGGTGCCCTGCGCCGCCGCGCCGCCGAGAACACCGGCCAAGAAATTCTGGCCCTGCCCGACGGGTTCCGGTACACCGCGTTCGGGGCCACCGGCGACAAGATGTCGGATGGCTACATCACGCCCGGTGCGCACGACGGCATGGCCACCCTTAATCACCGGGGCAAGATCCGCATCGTCCGTAACCACGAGGTGCGCAATAAGCCCGAGGAGTCGGGTGCCTACGGTTCGCTGGAAACCGCCTACGACCCGCGCGGCGGCGGCGGCACGACGACCCTGATCGTGGACCCCGAAACCCGCCTGCTGGAGCGAGATTTCGTCTCCCTCAACGGCACCATCGTCAACTGCGCGGGGGGGCGCACCCCCTGGGGCACCTGGATTAGCTGCGAAGAATCCACGGCCGGCGAAGGCATTAGCCAGGTCTATCACAAGGACGAAACCCTGGGCGGCGGCTTTGCCCGGCCGCACGGCTATAACTTCGAAGTCTCCTTCCTCGACGACGAGCCGGTGCGCGCGAAGCCGCTCTACGAAATGGGGCGCTTTATTCACGAAGCCATCGCCGTGGACCCCAGCACCGGCATCGTCTACCAAACCGAAGACCACAAGACGGCGGGCTTCTATCGCTACATCCCCCACGTTTACGGCAAGCTGGCCGAAGGCGGCAAGCTGCAAATGGCCAAGGTGAAGGGCCGCGACCTGGTGGACACGCGCAAGGGCCAGCCCAAGAACGTGACCTACGAAATCGAGTGGGTGGACATCAAGAATCCGGACCCGAGCAACGCCTGGAGCGACTCGCTGGCGCTGGGCAACCAAGGCCGCGAGAACGGCGCCATGACGTTCGGGCGACTGGAAGGGGCGTGGTACGCCGAGGGCGCGATCTTCCTCAACAGCACCGACGGCGGCGATGAAGGTCTGGGGCAGGTGTGGCGCTATACGCCCATGGGCGAATCGCGCGGCGAACTAACGTTGCTGTTCGAATCGCCGAGCGCGGACGTGCTGGATGCGCCGGACAACCTCTGCGTCTCGCCGAAGGGTTCGTTGGTGATATGCGAAGACGGCGACGACACGCAGTACGTGCGCGGCCTCAACAAGGACGGATTGATCTTCGACTTTGCCCTCAATGTCTTGAACGGCAGCGAGTTCTGCGGCGCGACGTTTAGCCCCGATGGGCGGACCCTGTTCGTCAACATCCAGACCCCCGGGATCACCTTGGCGATCTGGGGGCCGTGGGAGCGGGGCGCGTTCTAATCCCAGTCGTAGGGGTTGTCGCCCCGCGACCAGAGATAGGACACCAGTTGCCCGGCGTGATACGATTCGTGCCGGGCAATGAAGCTATAGAGCGCGGCGGCGGTGACCGTCTCTAATCCGAGATACCCCGCAAACCCGGCACTGACTTTCACCTGGGCGTTGAGCTCTTCTTCAGTGGATTGATCAAGCAGTTGAAGCGTGAGCGCACGGGTCTCATTCAGCATCTTCACCAATTCGTCCACCGTCTTGGCCGCCCACAGCGGGGCGTCTTCTTCATCCGGGTTGCCCGAGGCCACGCCTCTTAACCGGTCGGTTATGGACCGCTCGGTGCTGATCATCTCTACAAACTGGCCTTGGACGGTGCGCATCCCTTCGGCAGGCGCCCACGGGAGCAAGTCGTCGGTGAGGTGGGGGTAGGTTTCGGTGAGGTCCGATCGCACAGAGTGAAGTTGCGCGCGGAGCAGTTCCTTAAGAGGCATGCATCAGTCTATCCCCTCGTGGCATTACGGGGAAGAGCCTGATGGGAAACCCCTGGCCGAATTCTTGAGTAAGAATGTTAACATCCATGCGGCGCGCGTTCACCCTCATTGAGCTTTTGGTGGTCATCGCCATCATTGCCATCCTGGCGGCGATCCTGTTCCCGGTGTTCTCGCGCGCCAAGGATGCGGCCAAGGCCACGGCGGGCATCGCCCAAATGCGCCAGCTCGCGGCGGGCGTGATGATGTACGCAGGCGACTACGACGACTACCCGGTGCCCAGCACGAACTACGATGCGCCCATCAGTGACCCCAACCGCATCTGGACCGTGCCGATCTTGCCCTACCTCAAGAACAAGGAGATTTTGATCGCACCGGGGGCCAATACTAGCCAGTACGCCACCGACTGGAATACGCGCCAGCGCCAAAGCGTGGGCTACAACGACGTGATGGCGATTTCTTCGCTGGTGGGCAACTCTGCCGACCGCATCTGCAACGACGGGGAAGTGCGATTTGGTTGCTCCGCCTTCTGGAATGCCGCTTCGTTTGGGCAGATGGAAGAGACCGCGCGCATTGGTCTCTTTGCGAACACCCCGCACGGCAACGGCGGCAAGTATCGCGGCTTTGTGTTCGGGGCGGACAATGGCACCGTCTATCGTCCGGACTACACGTCGTTTACGTCGCTCGATCAGGCCGTGCCGCTGGCCTCGGGCGAGGACCTGGTGCAGGTGATGGGGAATGCCCCGTTGAACTTGCAAGCGAGCGAACTCAAGCCAATCATTGGCCGCTACAACCGAGCCGGCAAGGATGGGCGCACCCCGGTGGTCTTTGCGGATGGGCACACCAAGTCGGTGCTCGCCTCGCAGATCGCCAACGGCAGCTCGGGGATTATCTGGCGCTTCCGTTAATCTGACCTTTTGGTGATGGCTTGCAGCAGCAGGTCGGGCCGCTGGCTTCCGATCAGCATCGTCCGGCCGTTGGAGAGAGTGAGCAACACGCCCAGGCGGCCTCGTGCATTCAGAGCGCTGACGCGACCGAATGGAACCGGAAGCACGCGAATGCCCCAGCCTCCGTATTCGCGGATCGGGTCGTACTCCACGGCCATCGCCTTCACAATCTGGTCGATCGGGAGTCGCCAGCGGTAACTCGGAATGTAGCCAAAGTGAACGCGGATCTCCTGGTCGTCCACCTCCGTCGACATACGGAAGAGAAGGAGATACAGCAAGCCAATTGCGGCGGCCAGTCCTGCGAACGCGGCCCAGAGCGTGTCTTGGCGCGCATCTGGTTGCAACATTCCCAGGCCGATACCCAAGAAGGGTACGACCAAGATGAGTTCAGCCCAAAGCGGGAAGCGTTGCTGCTCGCGAAACTTCGTCACTTCAAGTCCATTACGGACCGAAGAAGGGCTTAGGTTGCGGATTCGGTGCCTTCGGCAATCGCCTTGATCCGCCCCACCGCTTCGGTCCACGTCGCGTCCATCCACTCCGCCATCTCTTCGGCGACTTGGCAGCTCACGTGCAGCGTGTAAACATCCGGACCGCCCTCCAGCACGTAGCCTTCTTCGCATCCGGCCCACGCGGCCACCTCGGGCGTATCAAACACCTCTTGGTCGCCCTGCACAAACCCCTTGTGCCGGAACGTCACATGGTGGCCCGCTTCGTAAGCCACCACTTCCGAAACCAAGCCGCCGCGCACGCCATTCTCATCCAGGCCAATGAACCGGACAGTGTTCCCCACGCGCCACGCGCCTTCGTAGAAAGTGCCCACGCAAAACGGTTCACACCATTTGGTGTAAGTTTCGGGAGACTCAATCACTCGCCAGATCGCGTCCCGTTCCCCATGGATTTCAATGGACTTCTCAATCGTGGTCATGACGATCGCCCCAAGATGGCATCCATTGCGTGGGATGCGTTGGCGCACCGCACCAGAGGATAGTGCGCGTAGTAGGGGATCATCTCCGCCACCACGGGGCCTTCATAACCAATGTCAGCGATGGCCTGCATCACGTCTGGCCAGGGCACGTCGCCCTCCAGCAGGTCCACAAAGCCATCAATCGTGCCCACGGCCCGTCGGAAGTCCTTAAAGTGAATCCCCACCACCAGCGGCCCCAGGGTGCGCAGCCAGTCCTGTGGGTGGCCAAAGGGCATCAGGTTCGCCACGTCCACGTAAGCCCCCACGGCCGGGCTTTCCACCGATTGGATGAACGAGCGCATCTCAGCGGGAGAGAGCAGGAACTTGTTCCACACGTTTTCGATGCCCAGCCGCACCCCGCAGGCTTCGGCAGTGGGTGCCACGGCTTTCAGGCCCTCGCGGGCGTGGTTCAGCACTTCGTCGTAAGGCTGCGCGGCGCGATCCGGCAAGAAGAAGACATCCACCGCGCCAGGAATGGTGAGCAGGGTGCGCGCGCCCAGCCAGCCGGTGATCTGCACCATCGCCGTCAGCTCCTCGCGAGCCTGCTGGCGGCTGCCCGCCTCAGCATTGCCCAGCGCGTTGCCCCAATAGAGGCCCGAAGCCACGCTCGCAATCTGCACGCCGGCCTCCGCCGCTTGCTGGAGAATGCGCTGGCAGTCGGCTTCCGTGGTCGCCGGGGTCAGGTCGCCGGCCCCCCCGATGCAGACCTCCACGGCCTCAAATCCATGCGCCTTGGCGTGGGCAAAGAACTCGGTGATCGGCATCGCGCCTTCTAAACCGCCGGGGTACGACCAGTAGTTGATGGACTTGAGAAGCATGGCTGGGTTCATTCTTGCAGAATCGTGCCGCCTCTTGCACCTCTCTTCGCATAATGAATTGTGG
>Ga0315900_10005842_pt1 | contig 16762 bp, 17 predicted proteins | sample LakEriMetagenome_FD_203521 | JGI IMG/M metagenome (GOLD analysis project Ga0315900, IMG submission 203521) | Freshwater fungal communities from buoy surface, Lake Erie, Ohio, United States - Buoy 12 MA114 | ecosystem: Environmental > Aquatic > Freshwater > Lake > Lake biofilm | place: USA: Lake... | reverse complement strand
ATTTAAATTTTAAAAAATAATAACAATGGAAAAACGCTATGAGACGGTCTTCATTTTAACTCCCGTTTTGTCTGAAGATCAGGCAAAGGAGGCCGCAAAAAAGTTTGAAAAGGTTTTAGCAGACCAAGGAGCAAAAATAATCCACCATGAAAACTGGGGATTAAAAAAATTAGCTTATCAAATTCAAAAAAAATCTACTGGATTTTATCACTTAATTGAATTTGCAGGTAAAGGAACAGAAGTTGCTGAACTTGAGCTACAATTTAAAAGAGATGAAAGAATCTTAAGATTCTTAACCATCGCACTTGATAAACACGCTGCAGCTTGGTCTGACAAAAGACGTGGAAAAGCTAAAGAAGCAAAAGTTGCGAAAGCTAAAAACATCGTCGCATAATTGTAAATAAAAAAATTATAAAAAATGGCTAAAAATGAAGTTCGCTTTTTAAATCCTCCAACGGTAGAAGCAAAAAAGAAAAAATATTGTCGCTTTAAAAAGATTGGCATCAAATATATTGATTACAAAGACCCAGATTTTTTATTAAAATTTGTAAATGAACAAGGTAAATTATTGCCGCGTCGATTAACTGGAACGTCTTTAAAGTTTCAACGCAAGGTATCACAAGCAGTTAAACGTGCGCGTCACATTGCTATTTTGCCTTATTTAGCGGATGGTTTAAAATAATAATAGAGGAAAACATGGAAATTATATTAAAAGAAGACCTTAAAGGCTTAGGATTTAAAAACGATATTGTAAAAGTTAAAAACGGATATGGCCGTAACTTTTTAATTCCTCAGAAAATTGCAGTTTTAGCTACTGAAAGTAACAAAAAAATACAAGCTGAGGAAATTAAACAAAGTTCATTTAAAGAACAAAAATTTAGAACGACTGCTACTGAACTTGCTTCTAAATTGTCAAGCATTACAGCCAAAGTAGGTGCAAAAGCTGGAGAATCAGGAAAGATTTTTGGTTCTGTTACAAATATTCAACTAGCAGAAGCTTTGAAAAAAGCTGGTTATGATATTGATCGTAAAAACATTGAGATTAAAGAAGAAACCATCAAAACATTAGGCACTTATTCTGCTAAAGTTAGGTTATTTAAAGAAATAACTGCAACCGTAAATTTTGAGGTTGTTGCTGAATAGTTTCAACTTAAAATGATTTAAAAAAACCTATCATTAAAATGATGGGTTTTTTTATGCTTCAAAAAATAATTAACTTTAAAAAAAAATATGGAAAATAAAGAAGCCGAAAATCAATTAAATATTGAACTTTCTGAAGAAATTGCTGAAGGAATATATTCAAATCTTGCTATTATTACACATTCACCAACCGAATTTGTTGTTGATTTTATAAGGGTAATGCCAGGAGTTCCAAAAGCTAAAGTAAAATCAAGAATAGTGCTTACACCACAACATGCAAAACGCTTGATGAAAGCTTTAGCAGACAACGTGCAACGCTATGAACAAATGAATGGTAAAATAAAAGACAGCGAAATAAATGCCATTCCTTTGAATTTTGGCGGCCCGACTGCTCAAGCATAAATAAAAAAGTCATTATACAAATTAGCTTGTTAAAAACTAAATAACATTTATGAAATACCCATGTTTGCCTCAAGCACTAACCAAAAAGACTAAAATGGGTATTTCAACTGACTATAAAAAACAATAATTTAGAAATATGAAACCTACGACAGCTATTTTATTGCTTAACCTAGGAACTCCTGATAGTCCGAAAAAAAAAGATGTTAGAAGTTATTTAACGCAATTTTTAAATGACCCTAGGGTAATTGATATTGCTTGGATTGCAAGAAAAATATTGGTAAACCTAATTATCGTTCCCTTTCGCTCAAGCAATTCTTCAAAACTATACAAAGCCATTTGGGATAAAGAAACTGGATCTCCCTTATTATTTTACAGTAAACAACTTGCTGAAAAATTACAACAAAAGGTTGGAGCAAGTTACAAAGTAGAACTAGCCATGCGGTATAAAAATCCTAGCATTGAAAATGTTTTGGAGGAAATTAAAAAGCAAGGATATCATAAAATCATCATCTTTCCATTATTTCCTCAATACGCATCAAGCAGCACTGGGAGCGCATTGCAACATGTGATGGAAATTATTAGTAAGTGGTGGGTAATTCCAGAATTAAAAATCATATCACAATATTATACAAATTCAAATTATATCAATTGCATTGTAAATAGAGCTAAACGCTATAACTTAAATGATTACGAACATATTATTTTTAGCTACCATGGCTTGCCAGAAAGGCAAGTTGACAAGGTTTATGAAGATGGCTATTTATGTAAAGATCATGATTGCGAAACGGAAATTAATGACACAAATTATTTTTGTTATAAAGCAGCTTGTTATAAAACAACAGAATTAATCGTTAATCAATTAAATATTTCAAAAGAAAAATACACCACAAGTTTTCAAAGTCGATTAGATAATAAGTGGCTAACGCCATTTAGCGATCAAATTGTGGAGGAGTTGGCTAAAAAAGGCGCGAAAAATATTTTGATTTTTTCGCCTGCATTTACTGCTGACTGCTTGGAAACAATATATGAGATAGGAATTGAGTACCAAGAAATTTTTCATAAAAATGGAGGACAAAAAGTTCAATTGGTTGAAAGCTTAAACAGTGGTGATGATTGGGTTGAAACAATCAAAACCATCGTTTTAAATTAGCATGATCTGGCAAGCAAACATGTAGTGATTATAAAATTCAACAATCTTACATCATAAGTTTGAAAAAAAAATTAATTTATATTTTATGGATGGCATCAACTTATATTGTGGTTGCTCAAAATAAATATAAACTGTCGGTTATGAATACTGATTCTGAAGCGATCTTTAAAAAGATAGATTATAAAAAAGAGTTTCAATCCTTAACAGACCTTAACAAAGAGCTTAATGTTATTTATTTATCACTGTTAGAAAATGGCTATGTGATGGCTAGTATTGACAGTTTAAAAAATGATTCTTTAAATTATTTGGCTTATGTGGTTTGCGGAAAAAAACACACTTGGGTGGATTTACATTATCATCAAAATCAAAAAGAAGTAATCACTAAATTAGGTTACAATGAACATTTCTTTAGTAAACGACCTTTTAGATATACTGAAGTTGCAACATTGATGGAAAAAATGATTGTTTACTATGAAAACAATGGCTATCCTTTTGCATTAGCTAAACTAGATAGTTTACAATTTAAAAATGAAACCGTTTCCGCACATATAAAAGTTGAAAAAAATATTTTTATCAAATTAGATAGTTTAGTAATTGATGGAAATGTTGTTGTGCATCAAAAATTTATCAGCAGATACTTAAACATTAAAAATGGTATGCCTTATAATGAACGTGCTTTTAATTCAGTTTCTTCGAAAATAAAACAACTACCATTTCTGGTAGAATCAAAACCAGCGATTTTAAAATTAACAAACAAGCAAAATAAATTATTTTTATTCTTAGACAAAAGAAACGCCTCTCAATTTGATGGAATAGTTGGTATATTACCTGATAATAAAGGGAAAACAATCATCACAGGAGATTTAAAAATTAAGTTGGTAAACTCTCTTTTAAAAAATGGAGAAACGGTTGATCTTAATTGGCGAAGGCTACAAAGTCAAACACAAGATTTAAAATTAAATTTAATATATCCTTATCTATTTGGTTTGCCTTTTGGTGCTGACTACGGCATTAAACTTTATAAAAAAGATTCTGCTTTCATTGATGTCAATAACACCATCGGATTTAATTATTACTATAGTGGCTTAAATCACGTAAAGGCTTTTTACAAACAACGTAATGCAAATTTAATTTCTACAAACGGACTTTCATCAATTACCGTTTTGCCTGATTATGCAGATATACAAACAAAAAGCTATGGTTTAGGTTTTTTATATGAAAAATTTGATTACCGATTTAATCCAAAGAAAGGATTTAGTTGCAACATAATAGGATCAATTGGTAATAGAGAAATAAAGAAAAATCAAAAAATAAATGATGCCGCATACGCTGATGTGGCTCTAAAATCTTCACAATATCAACTAGAATTTAATACAACAGCTTATCTTAAAATTTATAAAAACAATATTATAAAAATATCAACTCAGTTGGCTTCATTATTTGGAAATGTTATTTACAAAAATGAACTTTTTAGAATTGGTGGGTTGAGAACTCTAAGGGGATTTGATGAAGAAAGCATCTATGCTTCAACTTATGTTATCCCGACCATCGAATATCGCTTCTTATTCGAAAAAAACTCAAATATCTTTATTTTTGCAGAAGGCGCTTGGTACGAAAATAACTCGAACAATAATTATTTAAATGATACGCCTTTAAGTTTTGGTGCTGGCATAAATTTTGAAACAAAAGCAGGAATATTTAATTTGGGCTATGCGCTTGGAAAACAACGTGGAAATAACTTTGAATTACAAACAGGCAAGATACATGCTGGCCTTACGGCATTATTTTAAAATAAAATAATTTGAAAACTAAATTATTATAACTATCATTGTCTACTGATGTTTTGTGAAATTATCTAGACTTGTATTTATATTTTTTCCATTTTTCGCATTTCAGCTGAATGCACAAAAATTAAATTTACAAAAAAATTCGTTTAAGGAAGGCCTTTCTCAATCTACTGTCAAACAAATAGAAAAAGATTTATTTGGAAATCTATGGCTAGCAACCGACTATGGCTTATCCAAATTTAACGGCAAATCATTTGAAATATACACGACGGCAAATGGGTTACCAGATGACAACATATCTTGTTTGCTATTTTATAAAAACACGCTCTTCATAGGAACTCATAAGGGATTAACCCTATTTGATGGAAATAGCATTAGAACAATTTCCAATTTACAAAAAATAAAGGGTGTCGTAAAAAAAATAGTTGCTAAAAACAACTACATACATGTATTAACTACAAGGGGTTATTATGTTTTAGACCATTCAACAAATTATTTTAAAATTGACTCCATTGCTGTACCCTCAATCATATCAAACAATCCAACTGATGCTAAATTTGACGAGGATGGAAATTTGTGGATTGGCACTTCAAAAAACGGCTTATATTTTATAGAGTACAATACCTCCACGAAAATTCAAAGATTAACCCTCGTTAACAATACAAGCTCTTCAACTAAAATAAATAATAAACCTATACGAATCGTAAATTTTAATTCTTCCAATTTACTAAAAAGTGATCAAATTAATTCTATTGAATTTGATGCGAAACAAAACTTACTACTGAGTGATTGGGGTAATGGATTAGCCTTAATTAAACTTGATATCAGTAATAAAAAATTGGAAGCAACTTATTTAAAACTTGATAGTGTTTTGCCAAACAATACTAAAATTTTAAGATATACCAATATTTATAAAGATAATAAAAACCAAATTCATTTGGCAACAGACGGATTGGGATATTTCATCATTCCTTTTGATTTAAACACTCATGAAAATGATTATTATAATAAAAATATAAAAATTATAAATAAGAATAATGGATTTTACGGAAATAACCCACTATGTTTTTTGAACGATGAATATGAAAATGAGTGGATAGGAACATTAAATGATGGATTGATATCAATATCAGAAAATAATTCCATCAATTACGGTCAAAAAAATGGATTGTTAGAAGAAAATATTGTCTCTATGTTTCAATCATCCGATCATTCAATTTGGCTTGGAACGTATGGAGGGGGAGCCTTTAAATTTAAAGACAAAAATTTTTCTCGATGCTTTTGGGAAGATGGAATTAGTGAATCCATTGTTAAATCAATCATAGAAGATAATCATGGCAATATATGGTTAGGAACTGTAGGGGGAGGGATTAGCATTATTTCAAAAGATAATTTAAGTGATAAATTATTGGTATCGAAAGTAATTTCAAAATCTGATGGATTAAGGTCCAATTTTATTAATTACTTATATAAAGATAAAAATGGCGCCATATGGGTTGGATATGAATCACAAAATGGAATTGATAAAATAGTTTTTAATAAAGATTTTACTTATACCATAAGCAATTACTTAATTGCCAGAATTTCTAATTTTACGGTCAATTCAATTATTGAAGACTTAGACAAAAAAATTTGGATTAGTAGTAATGAAGGTGTTTGGATTTTTAATACAAAAAATAATAAAATTGAAAATGAATACAATAATTATAAAAATATCAGATGCTCCTATTTAGATTGGAATGGTAACGTTTGGCTAGGTAGTTCAGATGAAGGAATTATCATTTTAAAAAATAAAATACACTCGAGGTATTTCGATGATAATGATCGTTTAGCAGCAGAAAAAATAAATACAAGCAAGGGCTTAAATAGCAATTGTGTAAATACCATTCTTTTTTCTGATAAAAAAATATGGGCGATCACAAACAATGGATTAAATGAATTAAAAATTGATTTATATTTTAGTAAAATACTCGAATTAAAAGTCTTATTAGAAGGAAAAGGATTTCCTTCTTATGATAATAAGCCTAATAATGCTTTGTTAACAGAGAATAAAGATATCTATATCGGTTCAATAGAAGGCCTCAACGTATACCCAGAATCAAGTAAACAAAAAAATATTAAAATACCACTTGAAACATTTATTAATAAATTGTTAATCAATAACAATGCAATAGATTGGACGAATAAAAATATATTTGAAACTAGAGAATATTCTTCTATAAAATTTGGAGGCTATTATAATTGGTTTAAAATACCAAAAAATTTAGAGCTTGATTACAAACACAATAGTGTTTCTTTTTTATTGAATACAAACTCAATATTAAATCAAAAACAAATTCACTATAGTTTTAAATTAATGGGCTTTGATAAAAAAAGCAACACCCTAACTAATTCTAATGAAATTATATATCGAAATTTACCTCCAGGGGATTTTATATTATCCTATAAAGCTTCACTAACTAACGATTTCTCAAAAGCAAAAGAATATTTTTATCTTTTTACCATTAATCCTCCTTTTTACAAAACTAATTTATTTTATTCTATCATATTTATTGCTATTCTTTCAATATTGTACTATTTTATTTTTACAAGACAAAAAAAACTAAAAAGAGAGAAATTAAAATTAGAATTACTAGTCAAATCAAGAACAGCAGATATAGAAAAAAAGAGTATCGAAATTGAACTTCAAAATAATATCATTCAAGAAATTAATAAAGATTTAACCGATAGTATAACATATGCGCAGCGTATTCAAAGAACTATTTTTCCTGATTTAAATATTTTAAATAATTATTTTGCCGATAAATTTGTCTATTATAATCCAAGAAATATTGTAAGTGGGGATTATTATTGGGTCAAAGAAATAAAAGATAGCATTTATGTAGCAGCAGTAGATTGTACTGGACATGGCGTTCCCGGAGCATTTATGTCTCTTATAACAAACAATATTTTAAATCAGGCTGCTGAATCGGAAATAAGTTCGTATAGTCCTTCAAAAATGCTAGATTACTTAAGAAGGAAAATAAATATTAAATTAAATCAAAATAATAATGAACAAATAAATGATGGTTTGGATATAGCATTGCTCCGTTATGATAAAAAAACGGGCGTCATTAATTATGCTAACGCCAATAGACCTTTATATATTATCTCTAATAATGAATTGACAATATTGCCTTCTGATAACATTATTATTGGCGGATTAGCTGATTTTCGAAAAGTTATACCTTTTAAAACATTAAAATTAAACAAAGGTGATAAGATCTTTTTATTTACGGATGGCATCACGGATCAGTTTGGCGGATCAAAAAATAAAAAATACAATCCTCAAAGATTGCGTCAGTTTTTATTAAATAATCATCATCTCCCTTTTTCAGATTTAAAAATAAAACTAGAAAATGAAATAAAAGATTGGAAAGGTCCTTACGAACAGACTGATGACATTCTGCTTTTGGGTTTATTAATTTAAATTTTATGCTAATATGTTTAGCTTTAAATCCATCCCTTTTTTAAAAATTATTTTCCCATTTATAATCGGCATCTTATTTGTATTAAAATTTGGGCTCATAAAATTCACAAATTTTTATTTTATAATTAATGCTTTTCTTTTTGCAAGTTTATTCTTTTTCAATTACCACTCAAAAATAAACAATCGATTTAATAAAATTGCTTGTGCCATCTCTATCAATTTATTTTTATTTTTTCTTGCTCACATATCTTACTACACTTATGATGCAAGAAATTCAAAGACACATTATACAAATTATATCAATTCTTCTCAGCAAAAATTAGTCATCATGGTTTCTGAAGAACCCATTATGACTGAAAATGGTTTAAAAATAATTGCTGAAATAAAAAATATTTGTCAAAATAATATATGGAAAAATACTTTTGGGAAAACAGTTATGTATTTAAATAAAAATTCTAATAACTCGTATCAGGTTGGAGATTACTTATATTTAAAAACAAAATTTCATCAAATTAACGGCCCTAAAAATCCTAACGAATTTAATTATAAAAAATATTTAGAAAACAAGAATATTTTTAATGTTATTTATACAGATCAAAAACATCTAATTAATTTTCATGCAAAAGAAATAGAAGAAAATCATTTGCAAATTGCTGAAAAGATAAAATCTTTCATCATTAAAAAATTAAGAAATGTTAATCTATCTGAAGATGCCTTTTCAATCTGCTCAGCGCTTTTGGTTGGTTTTGATGATGAAATAAAAAAAGATGTGTTAAACAGCTTTTCACATTCAGGCACTTTACATGTTTTATCGGTTTCAGGCTTACATACTGGCGTTATATACGGATTTATTATTTTTCTCTTCTCTCTTTTTGATAAGGGAAATAAATTCAAAATATTAAAATGCATTGTTGTTATTTTTTCACTATTTATGTTTAGTGCAGTAACTGGATTTTCTCCTGCGGTTCTTAGAGCAAGTCTCATGTTAAGTTTAATTATTTTCGGCAAAACTTTTCAAAAAGAAAACAATAGTTATAACACCCTATTGGTGTCTGCATTTATCATATTACTATTTAATCCTCTATTAATTACTGATGCAGGGTTTTTATTAAGTTACTTTGCGGTGTTTGGAATATTATATCTATATCCCATACTAGATTCTTTTTTTTATATAGAAAATATCATCTTAAAATGGTTTTTGAAATCTAGTTTAATTTCAATATCCGCAACTCTATTTACGTTACCAATAACACTTTACTTTTTTCATCAATTTCCAATTTGGTTTATTTTTTCAAATCTATTCATCATTCCACTAACTTTGATGATCATGCTTTTTTCATTTTTACTCCTTGTGCTATGCAAAATAGTATTCCTAAAAACAGTCCTTTCATTGATAATTAATGCTGGAATTTCATTGATGATTTATATTTCAAACTTAACAGACAATAACATTTATGGATATATTGATTACATAGCATTTGGAATCTTAGATGTTTTTTTTCTAAGTCTAACGCTTTTTTTATTACTCATATTCATTAACAATAAAGAATTTAAATATATGGTCAGTGTTTTAATAGTTTGTATCACTTGGTCGAGCACTAAAATAATTTCATATTACGCTCAATTAAAAGAAAATGAATTAATTGTTTTTCATATTAATCGAAAATCATTTTTTGCAACTAGAATTGGGAATTTACTTTATTGCGATTCTAGTAAATTAACAAAATATGAATTTAATAGAAGTGTGAAACCATATCTTTTAAATTATGGTCATCTTAACATCATTCATTCAAAGAAAAATAAAATTAAATTAAATAAAATTAGTTTTGTAAACCTCGAAAATCAAATACAGCCTAACATAAAAGAAACTATAAATTATGTTTTAATAAGTAATAACTCCTTAGTAAATTTAAATCATTTTAAATCGCATAATTCCGTCATTATTTCCGACTGTAGTAATAATTTTAAAACAGTTAATCATTTAAAAAAGCAATGCAAAAATTATCGGTTAAAATTTTATGATGTGAAAGAAAAAGGAGCTATGATAATAAAAACTAACTAAAAATGAAATTAAGAATTGGAGATACCGTGAGTTTTTTAAATGAAGTTGGGCAAGGTGTTATTACCCGATTTAAAGATAATCATACCGTATATGTTGAAATGTCTGATGGTTTTGAGATTCCATATCTTATAAAAAAATTAGTTCCAATACATACGGAATTAATTATAAATCCAGAAGTTGAACATATAGATTTAGTGGTTGAAAATGTATTAACAGATGTTGTTTATTTTATTATTGAACCAGATCATCATTTGCCAATGCTTGCAACGGATTATAAATTCTACTTATTTAATTCATCATCCTATAATATTGTATTCACTTATTCAGTTAAAGATGACGAATACTTCCAAACACTTAAGCATGGTGAACTTGGAGCATATCAAAAAATATTTTTAAGACAAGTCAAAAAAAACTTTTTAAAAGAATATGCTTTTCATAAAATAGATTGTTTATTTTTTAAAAATATGCATTACAAAATGCAATCGTCAATTTCTGAAATAATTCAAGTTAACGAAAAAACCTTGATACAATCTAATTTGTTAAAGCATGATGAATTTAATTTTTCGGTCTATGCGTTTATTTTGAAAGATGATTTTTCTGAAATTAAAAAAGTAGAAAAAACACTTAACCATGAAGAAATTATGCGGTTAAAATCTATAAAAGAATTTAAACAACCACAAAAAAAATCAGTTGCCAAACAACGAATTAAAAATCTGACCAAAGAAATTGATTTACACATTGAAGAACTCATTGACTCTCATAGCAGCCTTACCAATGGTCAAATACTATCCATACAAATAGAACGTTTCGAAAAAGAATTACACAATGCAATCAACAATGGCATTAAGAAATTAATTGTTATCCATGGAGTTGGTAATGGAAAATTAAAAGGAGAAATAATTGCCATTTTAAATTCTTTTGAAGATGTAACATTTTTCGATGCCTCTTACAAAAATTATGGCTTCGGCGCCACTGAAATTTTAATTCATTAAGCTTCATGTGTCATTAAAAAAAGTAGGTTTTCTAAGTAGTTGCTTTTTAATTGACTCATTTCATTAAGTTTAGACTAAAGTGTTTGCAAAATTCTTATAATGTGTATGTGAATTATACAATTAATTCAAGGAATTGTATAATATACTTCTTTTAGGTTTAGTTAGATTTAACTACTATCATACAAATTAAACATCTTGTTAAAAAAATATTTTTTCCTAGCGAAGAAATTCTAAAATCCTTTCGAGTATTTGTCAATCTAGTCATAACATAATCAGCTTGAGAAATACAAATAAAATAATTCGGTTTAAATTATTAAAAAGTAGGATAAAAGTATTTCTCTCATGATGTTTCAGTATTTGGCAAATCTAATTGTACATTTGTTATTTTTTGGTATGCCTGATCCTATCTATCATAAAAATTATGTAGACGTTATATTCCTTGCTAGTTTAGAAAATCTAAAATAAAATTTGGAAACAATAAATCGAACATGACTACAAATAATTTTAATATAAAGGGCCTTAGCGATGCAGAAGTAATCGTTTCAAGAAAAAAACATGGGGAAAATAAATTAACTTACACAAAAGAAAATGTTTTTATTTACGCTCTAAAAAATTTAGCAACTGATCCAATGATTATTTTACTATTGGTTGCTTCTATTATATATTTTTTAAGTGGTAAAACAGGTGATGCAATCTTTTTAGCAACTGCAATTGTATTGGTGGCAGCAATTTCTTTTTATCAAAATGCAAGGAGTCAACTTGCATTAGAAAAATTAAAAAAATTTACTCAACCAAATTGTAAAGTCATTAGAAATTCAGAAGTTGAAGAAATAAAAATCGAAGAGTTGGTTATTGGTGATATCCTGCTCGTAGAAGAAGGAACCTTGATTTCTGCTGATGGAATTATTATACATTCCAATGACTTTTCAGTAAACGAATCTATTCTTACTGGTGAATCGATGGTTGTGAATAAAGATATAACACAAGCAGATAATCATATATATCAAGGAACAACAGTTTCAGGAGGGCTTGCAATTGCAACAATCAATGCAATTGGGAACCAAACAAAACTCGGAAAAATTGGCAAAAGCCTTGAAGCTATCAATGAAGAAAAAACACCTTTAGAATTTCAGATAAATAATTTTGTAAAAAAGATGGCAATGATTGGTGCCATTATTTTTTTTATTGTTTGGATAATCAATTATTTCAAATCCAATGAAATATTAGATAGTTTGCTAAAAGCCCTCACTTTAGCAATGAGTATTTTGCCCGAAGAAATTCCAATAGCATTTACAACCTTTATGGCATTGGGCGCGTGGCGTTTAATGAAACTGGGTATAGTTGTAAAAAAAATGAAAACAGTTGAAACGCTTGGTAGCGCAACGGTTATTTGTACTGATAAAACAGGAACTCTGACGGAAAATAAAATGAGTTTGGCTAAAATATTTGTATTATCAACAAATCAAATTTATTCTCCGAAAGACCTAGTTGGCGTCAACGAACTTGAACTAATTACTCTATCAATGTTTGCTAGCGAACCCATTCCTTTCGATCCAATGGATATTGCCTTGCATGATGAATACAAAAGTAGCGCAAAAATAGATGAACGTCCAAATTATAAAATGATATATGAATATCCATTAAGTGGCAAACCACCAATGATGACGCATATTTATGAGAATGATAAAAAAAACCTAATAATAGCTGCTAAAGGTGCGCCAGAAGCCCTTATAAAAGTTTCGAACTTAACGGAAATAGAAAAAGAGAATATAACCAATGCTATTAAAACACTAGCGAATGAAGGCTACAGGGTGTTGGGTGTTGGCACAACTAATTTTAACGGAAAAAATTTTCCAAAAGAACAACAAGAATTTAAATTCGAATTTAAAGGCATTGTCGCTTTTTATGATCCACCCAAAAAAAATATTCAAGCTGTTCTTCAAAGTTTTTATAATGCAGGTATATCCGTTAAAATAATAACAGGGGATAATGCGGCAACCACAACTGCAATTGCCAAACAAATAGGCTTTAAAGGTTACGACAAAAACATATCAGGTGATGAGTTAATGGCTTTATCTGAAGCTGATTTACAAATAAAGGTATTAGATATACAAATATTTACACGCATGTTTCCTGATGCGAAACTCAAAATAATAAATGCCCTAAAAGCAAAAAACGAAATTGTTGCCATGACAGGAGATGGCGTAAACGATGGCCCCGCATTAAAAGCAGCTCATATCGGTATTGCAATGGGAAAAAAAGGAACAGAAATAGCAAAGCAAGCCGCTTCACTCATTTTAGTGGAAGATGATCTGTCTAAAATGGTAGATGCAATTGCAATGGGAAGAAGAATTTATTCCAATTTAAAAAAAGCAATTCAATACATTATTTCAATACACATTCCAATCATCCTTACCGTATTTATTCCTTTGTCCTTGGGATGGCTCTATCCCAATATTTTTTCACTCATTCATATCGTTTTTTTAGAATTAATCATGGGGCCAACTTGTTCAATCATTTATGAAAATGAACCCATTGAAAAAAACACGATGCTACAAAAACCAAGGTTGTTAACTCATACTTTTTTTAATTGGAAAGAATTAATAACAAGCATCATACAAGGTTTAGGAATTACATTGGGAGCATTATCAATATATCAGTTTGGAGTTCGACAAGGTTTTAACGAATCTCTTATTAGAACCATGATATTTGCAGTTTTAATAGCCGCCAATATATTTTTAACATTGGTAAATCGATCATTTTATTATTCTATCATAAAAACTTTCACATATAAAAATAATTTAGTGTTAATCATCATAGCTGCTACAATAGCTTTTGTTTCAATGTTAATATATATAAAGCCATTAGCTTATTTTTTCCAATTTCAATCTTTAAATTTTTATCAACTATCTATTTCCTTAGCCACAGGATTCTTGTCTGTTATGTGGTATGAAATATTAAAATGGATAAAACGGTTACAATCGAAAAAATTGATTCTTTCAAATGAATTAAAAAATGCGTGAATCTTGTAACAAAAATAAAATGTTATGTAACATATTATTTTAAACGTTGAACACCTTTGCCAAGTAATAATTCAGTTACACCTTACTTCGCAGGTAGCGATAACAAACCAAAAATGAAAAAATTAAATTTAATAATGACATGCGTGTCAATTACTGCAATAACTTTTTAATGAATTGCAATTCGTCAACAAAAAAAGTTGAAAAAGCTGAAGAAAGATTAGAAGACGCCAATAAAGATTTGCAAATTGCTAACGAAGAATACATTGAAGAAATTGAAACTTATCGACTACAATCAGCAACCAGATTTACAGATAATGAAAAAAATATCGATGAGTTTAATCAAAGAATTGAAGCAAAGAAAAAAGATGTAACTGAAGCGTATAAAATAAAAGTAGCTGAGTTAAATAAAAAAAACAGTGATTTAAAGAAAAAAATTGCAGATTACAAATCAACTACTAAAGAAAATTGGGAATCTTTTAAAACAGAATTCAATCATGATTTGGATGAATTGGGCGAAGCACTAAAAGATTTTACAGTAAAAAACAAAAAATAAATTAATCATAATTTCAATTTAAATGATTATAATATGTTATACGATGGTTATCAATTTTGGGGGATGCATTTATTGTGGTGGTTTGTTTGGGTTATTTTAATCTTTTGGATTTTTGCAACACCTTACGAAATACCAGGTCAAAGAAGGAAAAGAGATTCTTCATTGGAAATTTTAAAAAAGCGCTATGCAGCTGGTCAAATTAAAAAGGAAGAATATTTAGAAATGAAAAGAATTCTTGAAACAAGTTCAAGAAATTGAAGTTAACTATAATATGGAAACTTAAACTAGATGGTCAGTTGATAAAGTGCATAGCGAAATTGGATTTAAGGCAAGGCACTTAATGATTTCACATGCAAAAGAACATTTCAAAAACTTTAATGCTAACCTATACACCTTCGAAAAAGATTTTACAACGGCGAAAATTGATTTGTGGATAGATCCAGCTTCTATTGATACGGGTGATGATAAACGTGATGAGCATTTTAAAAGCATTGATTTTTTTGATGTCAAAAAATACAAAGAAATAACGTTTACTTCAAGCACTATTGGTAAGGCAGATAGTAACGAAAACCACGAATTGTTTGGGGAATTAACGATGCTAGGAATAACTAAAAATATTAAACTAAACATTCTGTTTGGAGGAATTGAAAAAGATCCCTGTGGAATTGAAAAGCTGGATTTACAGTTAGCGGAAAAATAAATAGAAGCAATTGGGGTTTAGCATGGAATACTGTTGTTGAAACAGGCGGTTTTGTGGTTGGAGATGAAATCACAATCTCTTGCGAAATTGAATTATTAAATCTTGGCGAAAAAGATGATAAGATGGAATTGGAAAATTCAAGAAAAAAAACTACCATTTTAAACAATTAATTTATGAAATGAATTATTTCGATTAAAAAAAATGTACTGAAGTTTAATTTAAATGAGTTTTTATAATGATGCGTTTAATAATAAAAAGATGCTTAACTAAACAGCATGAATTTATACAACTGTAAAATAAAACCAAATAAAGATTTTAAACTTTCTAAAATTGCTACTACAATAACTACTGAGCGTTTTAATAAATTAAAGTTTGAAAGCATTTTAGTAAATGATATTGAAGAAATATCGAAACTACAAAAAAATTATTTGCTGAAAATCGGAAATCATTATTGATTATATTTCAAGGAATGGATGGTGCTGGAAAAGACAGTGCGATAAAACATCTTATGCGAGGGTTAAATCCTCAAGGTGTTAGTGTTACAAGTTTCAAACATCCTACAAATTTAGAACTAGAACATGGTTATTTATGGCGTCATGCACAAAAAATGCCAGAGCATGGGCAGATTGGTATTTTTAACCGTTCACATTACGAAAATTTACATATTTCAAAAGTTCATCCCGAAATTATTTTATCCGAACGTCTTCCTGGCGTTACAAAAATTAAGGATGTAAATAAAAAAATTTGGCAAATGCGTAACAAACAAATCAACGATTTCGAAAAAAGAAATATTGAAAACGGCACCTATATCGTAAAAATATTTTTGCATTTGTCAAAAGAGGAACAATGCAAAAGATTTATAGATAGAATTGAACATAGGATAAACATTGGAAATTTTCATCAAGTGATATTGCGGAACGAAACTATTGGGAAAAGTATCAAAATGAATATGAACAAGCCATCAAACAAACCAGTTCAAATATTGCGCCTTGGTATATTGCTCCAGTAGATAATAAATTGTATGCTCATCTTATTTATTATGTAAGCGTTTAAGTCGCAAAGTATTCAACTTTGTTGCGTTGTAAAATTCATTTACAATTTAATATTTAAAAAAAATGGCAAATATAGAAACAACCATTCCTTCATCTGAAAACAAAAAAGGAATTGAAAATCACCACAAAATTGCAACTCATTTAGAGAATGCAGCAACTCATCACAAAGAAGCTGCTAAACACCACGAAGATGGTGACCATGAAAAAGCTGCAGAAAGCACCATTAAAGCGCAAGGACATGCTGCTCTGGCAAATGAACATCATAAAGAAGATTTAAAACAACATGCTTTAGTTAAATAAATTAATAGGATTACTCGTTTAAGTCGCAAATAGTTTTTATATTTGATAAAAATAAATTAAAAATGTTTAAAGGCGTTACTATATCAGAGTTTCATGAGCGATTTAAAACAGATTCTGACTGTTTGGATTATC
>Ga0315900_10005841_pt1 | contig 16763 bp, 19 predicted proteins | sample LakEriMetagenome_FD_203521 | JGI IMG/M metagenome (GOLD analysis project Ga0315900, IMG submission 203521) | Freshwater fungal communities from buoy surface, Lake Erie, Ohio, United States - Buoy 12 MA114 | ecosystem: Environmental > Aquatic > Freshwater > Lake > Lake biofilm | place: USA: Lake... | reverse complement strand
CATTTTGTTTAGATTGAGGGGTTAAAGTTTGGGTTTGCTGACATTTTGTTTAATAGCCTGAGTCTTGCTTTGCTTTCGTACTCTTTCACGTCCATTCCCAGGAGATGTAGTATTTCTCTAGTTCGGGCGTGAGTGGATTGAGTTTTTACGTGTACGTTTCTGCGGATAGTTCCGTTAGCTTTTACGGAGCATACTTTTTGTGCCATAGTTTTAATGTTTAAAGAGTGAGGAGATAGTTTGCTTTTAAGTTTTATATTTTAACCTATTAAGCCATGTTCATTATCTTCAGCAATAGATGTAGCCGTAAAATCATCGTAATACATTTCTTCATACATCATTAAATCGTTACAGATGTAGCATAAATCTAAATCATCAGATGAATAGAATCTATTTTTACAGCACTTACAAATACTATTACTTTTTTCTATAGGCAATTCTATTTTACCAATAACCTTTACTGAATTTTGCATATACTTTTTTTTTAGAGTGAGAAAATAGGGGACAGCGAGGAATCGAACCTCGCTCTACCTTTCGCCTACACTTAGTCTCTGTCCCTTTAAGTATAAAAAAATCTTATTAGTTTACCCAAACAGAAACAGCCCTTTGGTTCGACATCAGGGCGAGTATAGGCGTAGCCTGTTTGTGAGTGAGTAAAAAGATTTTGAGTTGAGTTGTGCCTTAACGTACTTTCAGTTTTACAAGTAGTCACATCTTTACTAAATGATAAATCTAAATAGCAAAGTACTTGCAAGCCTTAATTATCGAATCTGTTTTATGCAGACTCTTCCGGCGGTCCGGTGTATGGGCGGTTTGCTCCGCTTACATCTGTTTTATAGTTCGTTGATTGCCATTAACAGAAAAACTTTTAACATTGCCAGCATCGCAATGGGCTACTTTGTCCGTTCCTTATCTTCGCACACAATTCAGGAATTTAAGAAACGACCTAAACGCAATAAGGCAATAATTTTGCTTAACGAATAAATATAATTTATCCTTTGCCTTATCTGATTATTTCAATGAACTTACAAAGTAACATTTTCGACAAACATAATAAAGCACCGCGCTTTGTTTGACAATATAAGGGAAGCACCGCGCTTTTTACCCCTTAATATTATTATGTCTGTTTTCTATGTGGTAGGTACTTTGCGTTTTACCCTACCTTTGCGCGTCCCTAAATATTCGATATTTCCGCGCGTCTATTTTCAACGCGCTAAGGAACGCACCGCGTTAATTACGCGCTATGAATGTCAGCTAATATATCGCGCGTTAAATTGTCTACCTTGGCACACTTTTCACCACGATAATATCGCGTAATGATATTTTTAAACTCAGTGGGAGTTATGCCTCCGCGGAGCATATTACGTGCGGCTTCTGTTTCTTTAATAAAATCCATATATTCGCGAATGGGTAACTTATAAACATCTTCGACTGAAATATCTTTGCCCGTTTCGGCTGATAAGTTAGCGCAAAAAATTTCAGACTCAGCGCGCGCGTTTTCTTTGAACATCAGGCGAATTACTGACAAATTAAGGAACGAATTTTTTATCGCCTTTGCCATGTCTTTACCCGCGTCATTGGTCGCCTTGCGTTTTTCCCGCGCTAATCTTTTCGCGAATTGGCGCGCGGTTTCGTTTTCTTTCGCGATGTGGTTTAGGGAAATTTCTACTTTTTCATTGGCGATTGATTCGCCTACTTTGGGGCTTTGTGTTGTTGTCTTTTTCATTTTGTTTTGTTTTATGAGTGAATGAATGTTTACAATATATAAACGGATAATGTCGGACAATATTACAAGGTATCTGTTAACGAAACCTTAAAGGATATCATCTGTTATCATCAATAAAGAACTATAACAAATATAGTACATAATATGTTAATAAAAACATAAAGAGCAAATATTTTTGAAACAATGTTGCAAATATCTGTTAAAGTTATGTTAATGGATTACTAAGAATTTAGTTACTAAAAATATTAGTACGTACCGGTACATCATATTTGCAACTATGTTGCATTAAATATATTGCTAACTAATTTAGTACTAAAGAATTTAGCAGAGCAGGTATACCCTAATATACCAAAAAGGAAAAAGGGAAGGAAGGGAGCGGGGTTAACCATTCACCTCAGACGTTCCCTTCGTAACTAATTGATAACTAACGGGAACGCATACACTAAGTTCCCATAAACAGGTAAAATAGGGTACACGGTAGTAATTTGCGTTTCCCCAAACGGTGGCTGGCTGCCGGGGGGTGGGGGTTATCCTGAGCTTCTACGTATTATAGCTATTTTCCTACAAACGCTATGTCTTTGGTAGCTGTTATTTTTAATTTTGTATATAAAATATTACTTAGATGCTTTGTTGGTAGCTAGACATTTGCAGGCTCTTTTTGATGCTGTGTGCAAATCCTGCTAACATATATTTTATACAGAAATTATTTATTTAAAAATATACAGCTTGATGTGTTTGTATGTAACAGATGCGTCAGCGCATAGTATCCCCTTTAGAACGGGCTGAATTTCGTTTACGTTAGTGTTAGATTTATGTCTCAGACCGTACGTTGCTACCGTGGTAGTACACCTTCGTAACAGCCCTATTTTCCTGTCAGCGTCATCCTTATGCTGTACAGCTGTTACCTCTGAGGTTCTTTATGTTCTAACACCATTTTCGGTTCTATCGGGGACACATCGCTGTCTTATGTAGGTGACAGCTACTACCCGACGTCTGGGCTTAGGATTGATAGGGTAAACCTCTATCTCTGGAAAGCCGTACTCACGATGGACCGTGAGGAACCTGTAAAAAGAGCTATAAGTGAACTATTCACTTAACACAAATATACTTATTTAGTTTACAGAAAAAAAATATTTTTTATTCTAAATAGTTGTCGTATATTTGTTAAATCCTTATGCTTATAAAGGTTAAAACCTTTTAAAAAACTCATCCCCACCTTCGGATGGGTTTTTTGTTTATAAGAGAAATTAACTATATTTGTTTCAAAATTATTAAAATGAAAAAACTTCTTATTGTCTTAGTAGTACTATTCAGCGTTAGTGCATCTGCACAAACCACCCAGTCCGTTACTTTCATCGGTTCCGACACCCTCACCAATGCCGACACCATCGTGAAAAATATTACGCTGTCTACTACCGCTAATGGTATTATTTTACAGCCTGTAGTTACCCGTGTATCAGGAACTGCTGCCGGCAGAGTAGTACTTCTGCAAAGCATTGACGGTACTAACTTCATCCGTACTGATAGCATCGCCTTTACTAATGTGGTTACTAATACAGCTTTTATCACTAAATCTCAACCTTTAGCACCTTACTATCAGTTGCAGTTCATTAGCTCCGGCACAACCGTGTTGTGGCCTCAGCTTTGGTATTTCGTAAGAAAAGAAAAGTAATGTGTTGACAGAATAAAAAACAACAGTATTCTAAAATAATTACATTTACAAAAAAATTTACAATGGCATACACTAAACCTCGTTCCAACAGTCAAGGACTTGCGGACACAACTTCAGAACTTGCGCTGTTGAACGGACGCCCCGGATATACAGTGCTAGTAAAAGACTATGGCGTATTTGAATGGCTCGCTTCAGGTACTGCTAACTCAATTGACATATTCGCAGGAGCATCAGGCGTATGGTCTCTTGTTACAGCTTCTGCCGCTGCTGGTGGAGTAGCTGTAAAAGCTTACCGCGCTCTCGTTTCTCAAGCTACAACTGCTGCACCTTCTGCAACAGTTCTTGAAAACAGCCTCGGTGGTACTGTAGTATGGGCTCGTAGCTCTACTGGTACTTACACCGCAACACTTACAGGAGCATTCACTTCTGCTAAGACTTTCATCATTCAACCAGGTGAAACAGGAACTATCGCAGCTATCAAAAACGTTCTTGCTTCAAGAACTTCTGATAACGTTGTAACTGTAACAACAGGAGCAGGTGGAGTATTGGAAGATGCTGTTTTAAGTTCATTCCCAATCGAAATCTTGGTTTATCCATAACAAATAGGTTCATTTTGATTTGGTTAATAGGTTCACAAGCCCCGCAATCCTGCGGGGTTTTTTGTCGAACTTATTTCCTATATTTGCTACAAATAGAAACAGATGAACTACAAACCACTGAGAGGTGAACTTCTTGTTGTTGTAGATAAAGAAGATAAATACACCCACACCATCGCAGGAACCGACATAAAACTATACATCGAAAAAGACTACGGATGGAATGAAAGAGAAAAAAACTCTGTTAACGCTGTAGTTAAATACGGAGCAGCAACAAAACTATCCGAAGGTACACCAATCGTATGCTGGCATAACTCCTTCACAGAACACACACTAGTAGATACTATAGATACAGACGAAGACTCTATATACGGAGGAAAAAAGAAATTATACGTGCATACACTTAGACCAGATAGGGTTTTCTTTTATATCCAAGAAGGTAAACCTGTACCAATGGATGGGTACTTACTTGTAGATAGGATATATTACAAGCCTAAATCCGAAACAATAGTACTAACAGAGGTAAGCGAACAGAAAGAACAAAACAGGGTCGTAGTTACGGGTACACCGTTAGGACACGAGACTTTCTCCGTAGGCGACATACTTATAGTAGAGACTATGGCTGACTATGAGGTTGTGTATGCGTACGAAGGCAGAGAACACCGTATCATCCGTATCAAAGAATACGATGTAATGGCAATAGACAACACATTCGAAATAAACGAAACAATGAGAGTAGGAGTATGACAGACATAGTAAAACTAAAAGAAAGGATTGAAGAGCTAGAGAAGGAGATTGAGATGTACAAAAGTGATGGACTGCAAGGTCTGTACCACGCACTCAACTACCAGCTATCTAAACTATCAGAAGAACTGAACGGAGAGTACGTATCCTTTAAATCCAAAAACGATAAAACATTTGAACGCGTATGGAAAGCAATGGTGGACAGCAAGGATGTAGCACAGAACCTACTGTGGCTCAAAAAGGAACTCAAGATAGGAGTGGAGAAGGAGGAGGAGAAGCAGTTAAACCCAAGAAATCCAATCGAGGCCTTTATAAAAAAATAGAGCTACACAAGATTCCTAAAATTAATGCTACAAAAACCTACAGAGGGAACGAAGTTCGCTCTATAGTAGCTTTCTACAGAGAACAATACTACGCCAAAAACAGAGAACTGCTAAGAGTACAAAAGAGCCTGAAGAAGCACAAGGCTAAGAAAAAAAGCGTCATTGACAAGTATATTGAAAGACAAAAGGAAACATATAGAAAACTTAAAGCAGAAAAAACAAGAACCGAAAATCTTAAAAAAACACACAAAAAGAAGCTGCTGAAAGAAAGAAAAAGAGTAGATGAATTTATAGTACTTCAAAAAAGAGAAATCCGAAAACAAGAGAGGAATAAACTAAAGTACAAATACACAGACCCAGACAGGCATACGAACCCGCGCAATTACAATATAATTACGTGGATTCGTGTTTACACTAAGATAAATACAATTCGTTACAGAACAAAATTAAAACCTCAAGAAGTTTTACTCTTATTGTGGATATACTCAAATGGAGAAGGTAATACCAAGAGTTCGATGTGGAAGAAAGATACAGGATTAGACGCTAAATACGTAAGAAAGTATTCTGTTAGGCTAGTATATTTTAATTTGATAGCAGAACAAAAAGTAGGAACTTTCTATAAATATGATTTAACAGAAAGAGGAAATAAGTTTTTAGTACCAATAATAGAATTTGTAAAACAACAGAATGTAAATGCAAAAAGACTCAAGCGTAAGTTTGTACGGGATAGAGTACGAGCTGCCGAAGCAACCGCCGGCATACAAGATGGAGGGGTCTCAGTACAGCAAGAAGGAGCAGTACTTTAGGTATACAGAGATACCTAGCTCTTTCGAAGAGATAGAGTATGACTCTTTAGGAAATGTGCTGTGGAGTGAAGGGCAATGGTCTTTCATCATGGAAGAGCTTACTAAATGTAGAGACGGATATTGGTTTCTAAATAACGGAACTCCAACATATATAACAGGTAAATACTACTACTTCCTAAACTATTTTACACTAGAAAACGGAGACAAACCTCAATACAGAGACTGCGATAGAAGATACTATCTGTTCCTTGACCACTGCGAAAAGTCGCCTAACATACTTGGTGTAATACGTGTTAAGTCACGTCGTGAAGGTGCTACCTCACAAGCTGCATCAAACCTTATATATACAGCAACTACTACAGAACAAGCTAAATGCGGTATCATCTCAAAGACTGGTGATGATGCCAAATCTGTATTTAAAGAGATGGTGGTATACGCATTCCGTAACCTGCCATTATTTATGAAGCCTGATATAGCAGCAGGTGATGACCCGGAGAAGATACTAAGGTTTATGAAGCAGGTATCCAGGGTAAAGAAAAAACAACAGACATCCATCATCGAAAAGCCTGAAGGTCTAAACTCTCAGATAGATTTCAAGAACACAAAGCTAAACAGCTACGATTCTAAAAGGACGACAAGGCTACTTGTGGATGAAGCAGGTAAATTCCCTACTGATGTGCCAATCCAACGCTACTGGCCTATCGTAAGAAAGACACTTGAAAAAGGTAGCCGTAAGGTTGGGTTTGCAGAGATGCCATCAACAGTTAATAAACTAAAAGATGGTGGCGCAGGATTTAAAACGCTGTGGAATGAATCAAACCACTTCACACATAAAACCACACCAACAGGACTTTACAGATACTTCAAGCCGGCATACGATGGATACGAAGGTTTTATAGATAGGTATGGTATGAGTATTATAGAAAAGCCAACTAAAGACCAGGAAAGATACCTTCAGGAAACAAGCACACTTACGCTTGATGAAATAAAACTAGGAGCAAAGGAATATCTAAGACAGAGGATTGACAAGATTGAGGATGATGAGATGAGACTTGAAGAGAAGCGTATGATGCCTTTCAACGAAGAAGAAGCATTCGCAGCAGATGACTCAGAATCATACTTTAACGTGAGCCTTATCAGAGAACAGCTTGAATACCTAAAAGATAATAAACCGCCAATGCGTAAAATAACATTTGGATGGGATTCTTCTAATAAGGTAGATTATAAAGATGACGCAAATGGTAAATGGCTGTTACTTAAACAACCAAAATACCCAAATGAAGTTATATACGACGACTCAGGTAAAAAGCCAGGTAATACGCACATCTATAAAATAGGCGTTGACCCTTTCGCATCAACTATTATAGTAGGTAAAGGCTCTAATGGTGTTATTGTAGTATATGAACAACTAGATACAACAGACCCTGAGAACAGCGGAATGCCTGTGGCTTTGTATGTAGGAAGACCAAAAACAAAGAATTTGTTTCATACAGAAGTGTTAATGGCTTGTCATTACTTCGGATGCAAGGCTACTTATGAAAATGCGAACGATGATTACTTTGAGTGGTTTATAGATAAAGGATATAAGAACTTTATTACTAAGACACCTAAATCTGTAATAGACCCTAACAGAAAAGGTAAGACTGTTCAGACGTGGGGTGTGTCTCCTAAAGACCCGTTCTCTTTAAATAAGCAACTTGAACTTGCTCAGTTTTGGGTAGATAACTATTCTCATAAAATGTTTTTTAAAGAGATATTTGAGGATATGCTTGACTACGACCATTTCAATAGAACTAAGTCAGATATCACCGTTGCATTTATGATTGCACTGGTTGCAGCAGCAGGAGATGTTAGAAATGTGTTGAAAGAAAAGAAGGAGGTAACTCCATTTGTTATAACGTATGATATTAGCAACATCAGATAGATTTTGTATTTTTGATAAAATACTACAATTTTGACTCCGTTTTATAATCCTACATTGCAGTTTCAACTCAATCTCGAGGGTGTTTCAGACGCTGAGCTTGGCGAGAAAATGGCTAAGTACGTTCATTCAATTGTTTCCAATGAATATTTTGAAAAGCGTAACGTAGAAATATCAAAGAATTATAAGTTATCTACCGGCAAACAGGACATGCGTGACTACATGCAGTTCCTTAATATTGACGGTAAACAATCTTATGTAAATCTTGACTGGACTCCTCCAATGATTGCTCCTAAGTTTATGGAGGTATTGATAGGCGGCTTTATGAAACGTGGTGAGAAGCCTAGATGTACAGCTGTTGACCCGATTAGCATAAAGAGGAAAAAGTATGACAAGGATATGGCAGAGTTCCGTATGCTTGAGCCGGAGTTCAATAAGATGTTGGATGAGGCTACTGGACAGTACAAAGGAAACGATACATTTGAACCTGAAAGCTATGATGAACTGGATATCTTCTTCAACGTTGACTACAGAACCCCCGAAGAAATCCTCATGGAACGGGGAGCATCTATGGTTATGCACAACAACAACTGGAATGATATCAAGCGTAACCTATTATGTCACGTACGTGATGCAGGATATGGAGTCACTTATACAAGAGCTGACTCAGACGGAAGTATAAAAGTAGAGTGCATAAATCCAATAGACTTCTTCTCATCATATTCTGAGAAAAATGATTTAGGAGATGCTTCTGTAATGGGACATCGTAAGTCAATGAAACTGTATGAGTTACGTAAGCAGTTCGGACTTAATGAAGAGCAGTTGTTTGAAATTGCTAAGACATCAAAAGACCTCGTTAATCCATATACTTTTAAATGGAAAAACGAATACATAAATCCCGGCTCCCGACCATATGACGACTACGCCATTGAGGTATTGTTCTTCGAAGCCAAGACTGTACGGCCAATGTTTTGGGTAGAGAAGAACAGGGAGAACCGGAAATACGTAGAACGCAAGAAGGGTAGACCTGAAAATGTAGCTGAAGATAAAGTGGTTATACAGAAAGAGATGGAAGTTATATACAGCGGTGTATTCCTTCCTCAGTCTAAAAGACTTCTTTACTTCAAGCCAAACTCTCCGATGATTAGACCATCTAATCCAAAGGAGCTTACAAGAGCTTATTTCAGTTATTCTGTGTACATGCACAATAACATCGGAATGAGTAATACCCCTATCGCTGAAAGAATCAGCTCTTCGGTGCGTATGATTACGCTTACCCACATGAAGATACAACAGCTGATAGCCAAGATGCGTCCATCAGGTATTGCTGTTGATATATCAGGACTTAAGGAAGTAAATCTAGGTCAAGGAGAAGTAAAGCCTCTTGAGTTACAGAAAGTTTACGACCAGACAGGTAACATATACTATAATAGCGTAGATGAGGATGGGGAAAGACGCAATCTTCCAATTAATGAATTACCAAATATTGGTAACATTAATCAGATAAACTCAGCAATACAGGTGTATAATTTCTACGTAGCCAAGATACGTGATGAGGTTGGTATCAACGAATACAGAGAAGGTTCAAGCGTTAATCCTAAGATGGGATTAGGCGTTTTACAATCTCAAATCCGTGAGTCCAACAATGCTACTGATTTCATCTATGATTCTTATTTGGAGATTACTGAGCAGACGATTACGAAAATAGGTATTCTGCTTCACGACTCTGTAGTATATGGCGGTAGGGCATATAGAGAATTCTTTGGCAATGCTGAGCTGGCAAATATGTACTTTGAGTTTAAGATGGAGATGCTTCCTGATGAAGTAGAGAAGCAGTACGTAGACCAGCTTGTTAATATGGCTGTTACAAACAACCTTATCAACTTTGACGATGCTTTTAAGATTCGCAGACTTGACAATGTGAAATTGCAGGAGCTGTTTTTAACAAGAGCTAAGAATAAGAAGATGAATGAAGAGATGCAGAAGGCTCAGCAGAACTCAGAAATGAATGCTCAAATTCAGGAGCGTTCGGCTCAGGCAAAGATGCAGTCTGATGCGATGATTGAGCAGGAGAAGGCAAAGAATAAAATCGCCATTGAAGAATCTTCGTCAAGATTTAGAAATGATGAAAATATGCAGAAGTTTGTACATGAAGTGTTACTAACTTCGTTTAAGGAAGGTATACCATTGTCAGGATATGTGAAAGATATTGTTGACGGGTACTTTGCTGAGAAGGAAAGACAAAAACAAATGGAAGCAGAAGCTATTGCTCAACAGCAACAAGAGGCTCAGATGGAATTTCTTGCTCAGCAGGGTGTAGGTCCTGAGCAAATAGCTCAGATGAGCCAGCAGATGCAACAGCAGCAAGGCGGCGGAGACCAATCCCAACAAGAACAAATGATGCAGATGATGCAACAGCAACAACCTCAATAATATGTTAGTAAAGAAAAAAAGCGAAAGCAAAGCAAAGTTTACAGCACAAGAGTTTTCTAAATTCAAAGCTATGTACAAGGCTATGGAAGAAGGAAAGGATGATGAAGATGAGGATGAAGAAGAAGAGGATGATATGGAGGAAATGCCTGCTGTAATTACAATGGCAAAGAAGAAAAGCAAAATGCTAAAAAAGAAGTGATATGCCTACTGTCAAGAAGTCAAATATGAAGTGTAATAGTCCTAGGCCTTCTACAAGACCTGGTAAGAAGATGATGGTAAAGGCTTGTCAAGGAGGAAAGGAAAAAATTGTACACTTCGGGGCTGAAGGATACGGTCATAATTACTCGGCTGCTGCTCGTAAGTCTTTTAAAGCAAGACATAAATGCGATTCTGCAAACGATAAGATGGGCGCAAGGTATTGGGCATGTAAGGTGCTATGGGCTGGTAAAGGAGGTTCTACTAAATCTTCGCCTAAGTCAAAGAAAGGTAAGTATTAATATGAGTACAGCAACTAAAACAAATCCCGGATTATGGGAGAAGGCAAAGGAGCAAGCGAAATCCCGTATGGGAGGTAAGCATTCTGCTCGTGCTATGCAGTTGGCTGTTAAAATATACAAGGAGAAAGGCGGCGGATACAAAGGAGCTAAATCATCTGAGAATAAACTAACTAAGTGGACTAAGCAGGATTGGACTACCTCATCAGGAAAGCCATCTGAAGGAAAGAGAAGGTATTTACCAAAAGCTGCATGGAAAGCATTATCTTCGTCAGAGAAATCTGCTACTAACAAAGCTAAGGCTGAAGGGAAGAAAGTAGGTAAGCAATTTGTTAAGCAACCTAAAGCAGTAGCTGAAAAGACAGCTAAATACAGAAAGTAAACATTTAAAAACAAATACAATGCCAACAAAAAAAGCAAAAGCATCAAAATCTTTAATGACACAGAAAGATGAATTTTATCAAAAAATGGCCAAGACTAAGATGGCCCAGACTAAGATGGCCCCGGCTAAGATGGCCCCGGACAAACAAAAAATTTCATCTGGTAAAAATATGCCTGGGAGCACTCCATTAAAAGCTAATGCTTCTAAATATAAAACTGAAGCTAATAAACGCTCATCTAAGGCACTTCAATTAATGCGAAAAAAAAATAAATAAAATGCCAGCAAAAAAGAAAGCAACAAAAAAGAATCCAGGATTCAAAGCTGTACAAGAGAAGATTGCAAAGAAACAAGGAATCTCTAAAGAAAGAGCAGGAGCTATTCTTGCTGCATCTACTCGCAAATCATCACCTGCTGCTAAGAAAAAAAATCCAGCGATGATGAAAATGAAAGGTAAGTCCAAGTATTAATAACAATAAAATAGAAAACAAATGGCAGAAAATCCAAACTCCTCAATGTTTGAGGATTTAATAGAATCAGGTGAAATAAACCAAGCAGCAGAAGGTGCTCTATCTGGCAACAGCGATAACTTGACATCGCAAGATGAGACATCAAGTAACGAGCAAAGCAGTAATGAGCAGTCTTCAACAGGTATTGACTTTGAAGCTCTTTTAGCAGAGAGAACAGGCGGTAAGTTTAAAAGTGTTGATGAAATACTACAACTTGCTGAAAAACCTAATACTCAGGACATTAACTTTGCTAATGAGACGAGTAAGAAGGTCTTTGAATACTTGAAGGAAGGTAAGGTAGATGAGTTCTTAAATGTCTATCAGAAACAGCAACAACTGACCAATTTAGAGAAGTTGGATACGGATAACGTACTGAAGCTGAAGATGAAATACGAGAACCCTGAACTTACAGATGAGGAGATTGAAGATGAGTTCAACTACAAGTATGGAATTGACCAACCCGATATTGATGAGGATTTAGACTCTCCCGAAGAGATTGCAAAAGAGAAGAAGAGACATGAGAGGGAGAAAATCAATATGGAGCGTCTTAAAAAGAAAGACTTAAAAGAAGCCAAAGACTTCCTTAAGTCAAAGAAAGAGGAGATAGTTCTTCCAGATATTGAGACGAGTCCTACTCGGCAAACTCAATCAAATGATGTTGACGAGGCGGAAGTAAAGGAGTTTCGTGACAAGTACTTAGGAACAATTAATACGACCATTGATGACATCGTAGGATTTGGGAATAAGTACAAGGACAGCGAACTGGAGTTTGAAACGACTTATGTGATAGACCCGAACGATAAGGCGAGTCTGAAGGATAAGATGGAAAACTTCACTTTGCAAGACTACTTTGTTCCGCGCTACATTAACGAGGATGGAACCTTTGATACGGAGACGATAGCTCACGACTTATACGTCATCGAGAATTTGGATAAAATAATCGAGGCTCACGTAAGTCAGGCTGTCAACCAAACAAAGTCCATGTTCGTTAAGGGTCTTAAAAACGCTAACTTCCAGGAGCCGGTAAGCAGGCGTTTACCAGACGAGCAACAGACAAGTCAGGATGAGATGGTGAACTTCTTTTTTGGAAATACATAACAATAACAATTAAAAACTAAAAGGCAATGGCATACAATTCAGCCGCTGAGAAACCATCAGCATTTGTCAATCCCGGCGCAGGTCTAACAAGAGGCATTGTTAGTGACCTGTCTATTCTTAAGCCTCAATACTATCCTAAGTTCATCAGCAAGTATGGTGCTCAAAACTACACTATGCTTCTTGAAATGCTTGGATTCAAAGGTCAAGTAAAAAGTAACGTAATCCGTCACTGGGAAGACCTCGGAAAGCTTCACCAAGCTGTACAAGTTAGTGCAAACGTAACTAGTACAAATCCTGGTGATGCTATTACATTTACCCTTACCTCTGGCTCTCATTACGGTCCTATTACCGCAGACAAATCTCCAATTCGTGTTGGTGAAATCGTAGAGGTTGCTTCTACCGGTATTCAAGGTCGTGTTATCAGCGTAGATAAAACAACTACTCCTACAGCTCATACTGCTACTGTTCGTCCTCTGAGCTCTTCTCAGCGTTTTGCTTCAGCTGCTGTTGCAGGTCGTTTGGATGCTAACGAGTGGATTCTCTTCCGTGGACAAGCTGCGGTAGGTGAAGCTTCTTCTAAAGGAGATGCTTTGATTCCTCGCGTTGAAGAAGTTCTGAACTATGTTTCTGAAGTTCGTGAAGACTGGAGAGTAACTGACCGCGCTATGATTGAAGAAATCTGGTTTGGTGAGAACTATTCTTACAAAGGTCTTGAAGATGCAGTTAAGCGTTTCATGAACAACAAAGAGTTTACTTTGATGTTCGGTAACACTATTACTAACACTAACGCATCTGCTACTTCTAAGAACACAATCGGTCTTTTACAGCAGATTGAAAACCGTGGTACTGGCGTATCTTATACTGCCGGCAACCTTGACCGTGCTAAGCTTCACGAAGTAACTCGTGCGCTTGACTTCAACGGAGGTTCTCAAGAGAATCACCTTCTTTCTGACGTGTTCTTACGTCAAGAGTTGGATGACGAGCTGTTTGACCTGTACGATGCAGGAGCAATCCTTTGGGGAACTGTAGGTGGTAGCAAAGAAGCTGCTGCTATGTACGGATTTGGTTCTATCACTATGGATGGTTACACCTTCCACATTAAGAAGTACCTTCCGTTCTCTCCTGAAGCTGTTTACGGTGCAACTCCAACTGACCATCAATACAAGAACTACGGTATCGTTGTTCCGATGTCAACTGGACGTGACCCTCAAACTGGCGAGCGTTACAACTCAATCGAAATCACTTACAACAACGTGAATGGTAAAGACCTTCATGTTTGGGAAACTGGTGCTTTCGCTAAGAGTCCTACAAGCGATACAGCTGAACTTAACGTACACCACCTGTGCTATGCAGGTCTGCGCGTGTTCGGTGCAAACCGCTTCGTACGCATCAGTGGTTAATCTTAACTAACCATAGAAGAAAGCCCCTCCAAAAGAGGGGTTTTTCTTTTCGTATATGTTGAAGATAATCTCGTATCAATACGTATAACTGAACTACTTTTACATCCTTGGATTTAATCTGTTTTCTATTACCAACTCCCCCGATGTTTTTACTTTGGGGGATTTTTCTTATATTTGCATTGTACATTACAAGTTTTTGTTTAGAGTGAATTCACCCTGTTGTGTTTACAACGGGGTTTTTTATTATATTTGTATCAAATAATTACTATGTCAAAAGAAAAACAGATTAAACAAGAAGTCCAATTACCCATTTTGGACGCCATTGACGACACTAAACCTGTCGCTCAAAAGCCTCAGATTAAAGAGTTTGAGGATGATGATACAGTACAACTCAAAAGAATGGCTCAGAAAGTGCAGGAGAAAGTAAAAGCTCAGCAAAGAGAGCCTGAGATGTATGTGTTTAAATTACTTTTAGATGGAGGTCAAAAGCCAAAGGCTTACGAATCCGTTGTAAATGAAATGCCTGTATTTGATACAGCTTCCAACAGCGTTCGTACAATCCGTCTCATCAGAGGCGCTTCCTCTATTTGGATGGATGAGCAGGAAGGGTTTACTCCTCAGTACATTCAACGTAATAAACAGGATATCGTGTTTAACAACGGATACCTTCGTGTGCCTCGCACAAACAGAACTCTACTTAACTTTCTTCTGAATAGCGATGACTATGATAAGAAGGAGAGCCGTATGCGTAACAAGAGGGCTAAATTCACCCTTGTAAACTCAACAGAGGTAGAGTCAGAAGAGTTAAAGAAAGAAGAAAAGCGTTTAAGAGCTATCAACTATGCGATGAACGCGTCTGTAGAAGATATGCTTATCCATGCTGAATATCTCGGTATCGGGATGACGAATGAGTTCGGAGAGCAAAAGACAATGGCTAAGGTGCGTGTAGAATACGCAAACAAGGCTGGTGCTAATCCTGACCATTTTATGAATAGTGCAGGAACTACGGTGTCTAAGGTACAGTACTTCGTAAAGAAGGCTCTTGCTGATGGACATATAGACACAACAGCAAAGAAAGGATATGCCACTTGGAGTAACTCAGATGTTGTTATCTGCGAAATTCCGTTCGGTAAAAAAGCTGTTGAAGCTGTAACCGAATTTTCTATGTCTAAGACAAAAGAGGCTACCCAATTTATGGATAGGGTAAAAGCTATTCTCTCTGCCTGATAATAGGCAAGTGTTGATATAAATTTGGTTATTTCATGGTTTACGTTTAGGCTGCTGTTTCTACAGTGGCCTTTATTTTTTATCTTTGGTCTATGGCTACTTCTAATACCGTATATGAGGAAGTACAGTTCCTCTGCAATAAATACCATCACGGGTACGTAGCTCCTGATGAGTTTGTAAGCACATTTAATACTGCTCAGAGAATATTCATTAACAGGCTTTTAGGTCAGGTACAGGAGTATCAGCCGGGAAGACCTGTGGCACGTACAGGTGGTCACATGACTCAGATTATGGAGGAGAAACTAGCTCCATTTACAAAGAGGGTTACGCTTAAGTCAGTCAATGAGTTGGCTAACGTAAAGACTCAGTTCACAGACTTTCTTAAATTACTCAGTCTAAATACTGAAGATGGAGCAAGGGTTAGGCGGATAAAACACGAGCAAATACATAGTGCGTTGAAATCTGCGATTGACCCTCCTTCTTCTACTAACGCATACTACTACGAGTACGATGCAGGTTTTAGAGTTCTGTCAGGTACAGATGATTTGGATAGGATGGTGATGACTTATATCAGAAAACCGCAGGATATTACTTGGCCTTTTACAACTCCAGGTGGTGTTCCTACTTATGACCCATCAGGCGTAAGTGGTGTTGTAAAGAATCCTGAGTGGAGAGACCAAGAGATTAACGAATTGATTTTCATACAGTTAGGTCTAATAGGCATTAACTTGAAAGATGCGGACTTGATTCGCGTTTCGCAAACAGCAAAACAAATAGGTGAATGACAAAGGCGCAGATGATAGAACTGATACAGAGGGATGTCAATAATGGACTTCCTTTTGATGATGCTCAGATTACAGACAATGAGATTTCTCTTTGGCTTGGTCAGGCTGTGGCTAGTGTTATGGAGCAGAGGTATAAGGAGTCTGCTGAGATGGAGAGCATCACCTATATGAATGATTTTTATTATGCTACTTTTAAGAATCGTGTTGTTAGCAAGGATACGGATACTGGATATTACTATTTATGTTTGCCGCAAGTACCTTTGGGTTTGCCAAGAGGCATTGCGATTTCAGGGGTATATTTTAAGAGTGCTGAGGGGCAGCTAACAGAAACTGTTATACAGGTAGCTCCGCAAGAGATTGATATAATGAGAAGTCTTCCAATGCCTAAGAATAAAATTTACGGATGGGCTGAGGGTGAATTATTCTATATGATGAGCTACAAGAACATCAAGGATTTGAAAGGAGTGGTCAGAATGGTGACATCTAAGTTTGGTGATAGTGATGACATTCCTGATAACATTGGTGTAGCGGCTGCCGACTTGGTTATTCGTAGGCTCAGAGCAAGGACAGGTATGCAAGATATTAGCAATGACGGAACTGACATTAAATAATTGACAGAATGAATACAGCAAGATGGGTACAGTTGGAAGAGG
>Ga0315900_10005839_pt1 | contig 16765 bp, 13 predicted proteins | sample LakEriMetagenome_FD_203521 | JGI IMG/M metagenome (GOLD analysis project Ga0315900, IMG submission 203521) | Freshwater fungal communities from buoy surface, Lake Erie, Ohio, United States - Buoy 12 MA114 | ecosystem: Environmental > Aquatic > Freshwater > Lake > Lake biofilm | place: USA: Lake... | reverse complement strand
CGTCCGCGCGTGCGCTGATACCAAATGCCATAGGCAGTACAGGCAATTAACACCAGAGCGATTGGAAGCAATGAATTCACGGGAGTAGTCTGTACCAATGGCGAAGGTTCTGCTACTTACGAACACACTTGGCGCTAGCGCAGAAGTGCTTCCAGCACTGGGCTTGTTGCAACATCAAGTGCGAATCTTGCCTGCCGAAGCAAGTGTGCTTATTGATGTTCCAGATTTTGATGTTTTGTTTATCGATGCTCGCCGTGAATTACCGGCTGCTAAATCCTTAACAAAGCTTTTAACAACTACCGGTGTTGGTTGCCCCATTGTTGCAATCACAACAGAAGGTGGGCTAACAGCGATTAATGCTGACTGGGGTATCGATGATGTCATTTTAGATACTGCAGGTCCTGCAGAAGTAGATACACGTATTCGTATGGTTCTTGGTAAGCATGCAATAGAACTCGTTGCATCAGATCCTCATAGCGGTGAAATTCGCGCTGGTGAGATCTCTATTGATGAAGCTAGCTACACAGCCCGCCTTAGAGGAGATGCTTTAGATTTAACATTTAAAGAGTTTGAACTATTGAAGTATCTTGCCCAACACCCAGGTCGAGTCTTTACTCGCGCACAGTTGTTGCAAGAAATTTGGGGATATGACTACTTTGGTGGCACTCGCACCGTAGACGTTCACGTCCGAAGACTTCGATCAAAGCTTGGTCCAGAGTTTGAAGCGATTATTGGAACAGTAAGAAATGTTGGTTATCGATTTACAGTTGCGGGTAAAGAAGTTAATTCACAAGAACACGTGTAACAATGCGGCATATTTTAAAGCTACATCGTGATTTAGATGTGCACACTCTGCCTCACCCAATATATGAATTTAAAATCGAAACTTTTAACATTGATCGCCACAAGCAAGAGTGGCTAGACCTAAACAACTTGATCTTTTCTCACCACCCAGATCAAGGTAACTGGGCGATGGCAGATTTAGAAAACAGAATGAGTGAGCCTTGGTTTGATCCTCAGGGTTTCTTTCTAGCTACTTTTAACGGAATGATCAACGGCTTTGTCTGGACCAAAATTCATAAAGATCTAACTAATCAAGACCCTGTTGGTGAGTTATATGTTGTTGGCACCCACCCAGATTATTCAGGCAAAGGGATTGCTCGTGCGTTATCGATTGCATCCATTAATTACTTCGTTAACAAGGGCCTTAAGCATTCGATCTTGTATGTTGATGCAGATAATGAAAAGGGTTTAAAGCTCTATGGTTCTCTAGGCTTTAACTAGATCTGCACACATCTTGTTAAAGGCTCTTGTGTGGGCATCAACATCGGCATTAGTCGTATCAGGACACATCAGCGCCATGTTATGAAAAGGCGTAATTAAAAAGCCGTCATTTAGCATGCGCAGGTGTATGTACTGCTCTAATTCAAAGTCACCGGCGTTATTAGCATCTGCCCCTGTTACAGGTGCGGTTTGGCCAAATATGTACTCTGCGCGAGCTCCCAAGCGATTACAGCTCCAAGGCAGATCAAACTCAGCAATCGCTGCATCAACCCCATCTGCCCAACGTGTGCCTAGTTTGATCATGTGATCAAAGTTTTTCTGGGTTAAGACTTGAGTCAACGTTGCACGCATTGAAGCGAGTGACAGTGCATTTCCTGCCAAAGTTCCACCAACGCCGCCTGTATCGATAATCTCTAACTCCACCATCGACTTTATTTTTTCTGCCATCTCATGAGTCATGCCAAATGTTCCAGTTGGGATTCCCCCACCAATTGCTTTACCTATTGTTAAAAAGTCAGGCTTTAAACCACGATCTGCAGTCATGCCGCCGGGGCCAACTGAGATCGTATGTGTCTCATCGATGATCAAAATGACACCATGCTTTTTAGCTAACTCTTGCACTGCCTCTAAATAACCAGCCTGGGGCAAGACAATTCCAACGTTTGTCATCGCAGGCTCCATCAAAATGGCTGCAACATCACCCTTTGCTAAGGCCTTTTGCATGCCCTTAATGTCATTGAACTCGACAACCCGAGTGGTTTGATCTAAATCAACTGGTTTGCCAATGTTTCCCTCACGGGCAACTGTGTTGCCCTTTTTATCTAAGGTTGCAAAGGTTTCATCTACAGAGCCGTGATAACAGCGATCGATAACGACAATCTTTGATCGCCCTGTAATTAAGCGCGAATAGCGGATAACGTGGCGGTTAGCATCTGTTGCAGAGACTGTGAACTGCCATAGAGGCAAACCAAATCTGTTTGCTAATTCGCCAGAGACTATGGCTGCATCTGCAGTTGGCAACATAGAGGTAATTCCCCTGCCTGCTTGTTCACGGATTGCAGTAACGGTTGCATCAGGTGAGTGTCCTGTCATTGATCCTGTATCACCTAAACAAAAATCTATATATGTATTGCCATCGACATCGCTAAAGCTGGCACCCTTTGCCTGTGAAATAAAGATTGGATAAGCACCTGGCCACTTAGCCATCCATGACATGGGGACACCCCCAGGCATATTTACCTGCCCAGCTTTAAACATCACACCACTTTTTGGATGTAGTTTTAAAAAGCGCTCATCTTCAATAGCGCGCAGTTGCTTTAAACGATCGCGATTAATCATGTGTGTATCTTAGCAATTTCAATTAGAAAATTATTCCAACGATTCAAATACAAATAACGCTTCTATGTAATCTTCACCAGTAATACCTAAGTTTTGTGCATCAGGCGGCGCTGTCTGTGGCTCAATACAGACACCATCAGAGTCCTCTGTATAAACAACCCACCACGGTGCATCTGATTCAATAGAAATCCTTGCAACATCCTCCCAAACAACTGCAGGTGTGCCTTTGATCCCTGTAAATGCATCATCCCAAGGCTGTTGTGTTGGCTTAACTAATTCACCTGTTGGCAGACCGTCACTACCTCGAAGCAACATCTGTGTTGCATCAAATTCAATTTCGGCGCTTCCACCACGATCTAGATCACGAGCAAACCATGGATGAAAACCAAGCCATGCCGGTAGTTCGCAACCATTAGCATCGTATTCAAGTGACCAACGAATTGCATCATCTAATACTTCAATTCTCTGTTCCACAGTTGCATCACCATATGGTGATGGCAAGTGAAGTAGTGATCTACCTGGACCAATCTCTTGCCACGATGAGATCAGACCAAAACCATGTATTGCATGAGGTGGATCGATAGTTGCTGGTAGTTGAATCAAATCGCCAGCTTTATTTTTAATTAGACCTTCTTTAATTCGACCAGCCCAAGGCGCCATGGAGTACCAACCAGATGTGTGAACCTGTCCTCTAAAGGGCACAGCAAACTCATTATCTCTCCATTTAAGTGATGTGATGCGCGCTCCGTTATCGTCATCGATTGCAATCTGAAACTCGGCATCATCAATAAACTGCATTATTTTTCCAACGCTTCTACTAGTTCGTGCATCCGTGGTGGCTGAGCGCCAGCACGTGAAACAGTAATGCCTGCAGCAACTGCTGCTCTGTGTAAAATCGTATTTAATGCATGTCCAACAAGACCTGCCACAGAGTGTTGCATTATGCCCTCAACGAGTATCGCACCGACTGTGTCACCTGCTCCGACAGTATCAATAACATCAACTCGCACGTCTTCAACCTCTTCGCTAGCACTGTGGGTATAGCCGATGATCCCTTTGGCACCCCGTGTAACAACAACAAGAGATGTCTCTCCTTCAAGCCAGCGATGTGCCACTTCATCCAATGATTGATCTGGATATAACCAGGCAATGTCTTCATCAGATAGCTTGACCACAGATGAAATACCAACCCATTTTTCAACAGCCTGGCAGTACTTTTTGCGGTCACCTAGAAAAGAAGGACGCACATTTGGATCAAAAACGATCGGTGCAAACTCGGCGCATTTAACTGCCCAATCAAACAAAACAGATGCCCCTGGCTCCACAACAGTTGCAAGTGTTCCGATATGCAAAACGCTAGGTTTTAGCCTTTCAGGATCTGGCAACCAAGAAGGTGAAAAATCAAATGTTGCAGTCCCATCAATTACAAAGGTATATGTCGCACTGCCTGCGTTATCTAAGTGCACAGTTGCTGTGCAGGTTGGCCTGTCACTTTCTAGTACCAAGCCAAGGCCAACACCATCTCGTTCAAGTTCTTTTCTTGCCATCTGGCCATAAGAATCTGTTGAGATGCCACCGATGAAATCAACAGTATGGCCTAAGCGCGATAGCGCTTTAGCTGTGTTTGCAGGCCCTCCACCAACAACAGGACCAGTTGGAAGGACATCGATTAACACTTCACCGCAGACCCAGATGCTCATGCAAGCACCATAGCTAACTTCATATCAACTCGCCTTTGCGCGCTAAAAACTCTGTTAAAACTTCAACACCCAATAAATGATCTTGGACCTGTGGCAAACCGCTGATCAACAAAATCCCTATGCAACCAAAACCTTTAACATTTAATGGCAAACCTCCACCGTGAATAGCATGAGTTTCTTCTGGCAGTCCTTTGCTTTGATACCAATCAATTCCCTGTTCTTCAGCTAAAACTCTTTCAAACATAGTTGAGTTTCCTGTTGCAAGAACAACTCTGGCCTTACGGGCCATCCACTCATCGTTTTTCGGAGTTGTTCCCGGTAGTGATGCATGAAAGACAACCCATTCCTTTAATCGAACTTCAACTGCAATTGCTAAGCCGCGCTCGAAACCAAAATCTAATGCGATCTCACCAATTTCAATGGCATCTTTTTGCGAAAGAGATTCAAGCTCTAAGGTTTGCGCCTCTAACGCCAATCCTTGGCTAGAAAAGCCCCCCGTTGTCTGATTCATAACCTCATTCAACTCCAATTTTCCGAACCTTGCATCAACCCAAAAAAGTCCTTTAGAAAAGCCTAAAGGCGGCCCCCGAAGGGACCGCCTTTAGTGTCTACTCCGATTTATTTATCGACGTAGAAGAGCCTTCTGAAGGGCTGCAATCTGCTTGTTGATTGATGCGATCAAGGAAACGATTGCCTTGAGAACATCAGCGTTTGAGACAGTTGCTGTACCGCCACCGAACTCAACAGTTGCTGCTGAGGTTTCGTTACCGGCAAATGCTCCTGCCACAACTGTAGATCCAACAAATCCTGCTAGATCAGCATACTGAGGGCTAGTAATTGCCGCTGCAGTTCCCGCATTACTGTAACTACCAGTAAAGGAACCAACAACGCGATTTGTACCAGACTCAGCACCTGTTGAAGTGATATCTGCAGTTACTACACCAGCTATATCTGTATATGCAGTTACTGAAGAGTTTGATCCTGACTGAACTAGGAATCTTCCGACTCCATTTTCAGTTAAGGTCACTTGAACATTTGCTACTGGGTTACCGTATAGATCTGTAACCTTTGCAGTCATCTGAATGATTCCTTCAGCCTTAGTTGAAGGAGTAGATGATGATAGAACAAGCTTACGAGCAGATGCAGGTGCACCTGTCGCGCTTACAGCTCCTTGGGTCCACTTCTGGGTAATTGCACTTGAAGTTTTTCCACCAGATGTAGCTGTGAATGAGTAAGTGGCAGCTAGATTTGAGCTAACTCTTACTGCATATTGTCCACTTGCATCAGTTGTTCCTGAGGCAGCATCTAATGCAAACACTGATACACCAGTTGGCACGTTAAGTGTTACTGGAATTCCAGGTAAGCCTAGACCATTTGCATCAAGGACTGTTGCTGTGTAGGTAACTGATGAAGTTCCATTTGTTGGATTTGCATCGTATTCAATTACTGCATCAGATGCTTGGTTATCAGTCAAAGTGACATTTGCAACTACAGAACCAACTGCATTGTATGTCAAAATCGCAGTCTCAGTTGTACCAGCTGCTACCAATGGATTCAGTTCAACAGTTACAGTGCTTGTTCCAGCTGCAGTTGTTGCTGCTGTATCTGCCAAAGTAATTGTTGCATTTCCTGATGCATTAGTTGTTAACTGCACAGCAGTTGTAACTGGGTTACGTCCTGCAACTGTGTAACTAATTACTCGGTTAACAATTGGATTATCAAATTGATCTCTAACCTTAACAGTTAAAGTAATTGGATCTCCAAATTTCACCGTAGCAGCAGGTGGGTTAACTGATGAATTTGATGTGCTTGTAGCAGGAGCTGCATATGTAACGTTAATCAGAGCATATGCATTTGGGGTACCAGTTGCTGGAGTTCTTGCATCTTTTACAAGAATAACTGAGTATTTTTCACCAGCCGCAGGAGTCAAGTTAGTAACTGCAAATGTTGCAGAACCATCTGCCAAAGTTACTCGTCTAAAGCCCTGAGTTAAATCTGCAGTTGGAATTACGTTAACAGTGCTCGCAGTGATAGCAGCTCCATTATTGGTGCCTGCGTTATCTGCTCCATGAGCATTTCTGTAAACAAATATTCCAAAAGTAGCTGTTGAGGCTGCTTTTGAAAGCGTAAAGTTTACAGTTGGTTGAGCAACATCAACGGTCAAACTAGCTGTTTTAACTGTTGTTAGTGATCCAGAAGCAGTTACAGCAGTTGTGGTTGAAGTCGCATCAGTTAATGTCTGAGTTGAACTTACTCCCAATGTTTCAGCATCAGCTGCTGCTGTTACTGTAGCTCTATTAATTGTAAGAGCAGTGGCTGTAGCAGTATTTGTATAAACCGCACTAGCATCAGTAGTACCAAATTGAGCTGTTACAACAACTGCGCCCGATTGAGCAGCAGTCAAGTTAACATTGAACTCATATGCGCCAATCGATGCAATGTATACACCGGCTAGGTCCTGATCGCCAGCACTGGTTCCTTTAGTGGCATCAACTGCTCCACCTTCACCCAAAGCATATGTCGTTCCGGTTGAGAAGCCTGTTGAATCTATTTCAACAACACCATCAGCATCCGCGGTGGCATCACCAACAGCAGCAACAGTATGAACTGTGCTTACAGTTGTTGAGCTATTACCACCGAGTGTACCTAAGATAGCCTGAACAGTTGCCGTTGAGGTTACATTTACCAAGAACGCTGATTCGGATACAAGTTGCTCAAGAGCATTCGCATCTGGCTGATTTGCACCAGAAACCAATAGAGTTCTGCGATTTGAGGCATCAAGTAGTGTCAAGGTGATCTTGGCAGATGCACCGTCATTAACAGTTGTGGCACTTTGTGATGCGATAATTTGAGTTGGAACCCCACCAGTAACCCATGAAGCAGTTCCTCTAGGTTCTGTAGAATCAACAACACCATCAGCATCAAGATCTGCATATAGAGACATGCTGTAAGAACCAGCAGCTCCTGGTGTCATTGCAATAGTGAGGGCAGACAAAGCAGGCCATGTACCTGTTTCTGTTGCCTGGTTTCCTCCAGCAGTAAGTACAGCATTTTCACTAAAACCACCACTTGTTGGCTGTACTAGTGTTCCTGGCACAATTTTAACTGTTTCTGCCATTGCATCATTGAATGCGGTTCCATTGGCTTGGGAACCTAAGATGCTAATAGCCGAAGCAACTGTGGCTCGTGATGCTGCCGGAGCAGTTACCACAAGCGCCGTGTTTGCATTAGCAACAGGTGCTGACACTACAGAGAATAACCCCGCTGTAAGCGCCGACACTGCAACTACTGCAATGCGTTGTTTCATTGTCTTTGTAGACATTTGTTTCCTTTCGTTAGTCGAGTTCGGGCATTTCCCGATCTCGGCTCGAAGACCTTGTTAGATCTTCTAATTCCAATTCCTCTGACACACACGTGTAATGCCATAGAAACTGGAAACCTAGTTATTTATTGCCCTCTTCTGCCGCTTGCAGCATCGCCATGGTCTGGGCCATGACTGCCACGGATTCCAGTTGGGCCATCGAGATATCCATGTGGTCGTTGAACTCTTCGACAGTGATACCAGATGATTTGGTCGAAACTTTTTGTGCAGGCTCTTCAACAACCGGAGCTGCAGGAGTAACTACTTCCTCTTGAACAGTTGTTGGAGCAGAGATTGCAAGTTCATTGAATTGAACAGTTCCTTCATTGCCGGTCAGTGAGTTAAAGCCAAGGAAGGCTGTGGCAACCAGAATGAAAGAAAGTGCGACCTTGGAAGATTTCTGTGCAAGCTCTGCTGCCTTCTTATAAGAGGTAGAAAGCATGTCAAGGGCAGTAAGCCCGCGCTCTTCATCAACGATGAGTTCGCTAAGAACACGACGAAGAGATGCGCGAGCACGTGAGACTGTGTGACGCACTGCAGTTTCTTTAATACCAAGCTCTGCTGCGATCTCAGAAGTTGAGCGACCTTCCATCTCCCACATAACCAAAGCTGCGCGCTCTGCAGGGGACAACATCGCAAGTGCTTGACGAATAATTGCTGCATCCTCTGCAGCTGCGATAACAGATGTGTGATCGCCATCTACCTGCCATGCAGCCTCAACTTCTGCAGTGGCATCATCTAGAACGACAAGGTTTGGACGGCGTCCTTCTAGACGGAAAAGATCAATACAAAGATTTTCGATTGTGCGGTGTAAATACAAAAGCGCATGATCTGTTGATTCAAGCTCTGGGGCTGCCAACATGAACTTGATAAGCGCATCTTGTGTGATTTCTTCAGCCTTGGCTGAATCCTTAAGAACGCGATTAGCGTGGGTAAGAAGTTCTGAACGGTGCTCTGTGTAGAAAGCACCGAGCTCGGCAACGGTCCACACACGTGGTCCTTGCTCTTGAGCTGTCTTCTTAATAGCCACTTGGATTTTCCTTAACCGGTTTTGTCCCGCAGAGCCGATCGTCATCGCCTCTACTTGCTTTAACGCTATGACTGGTCATATGTCGCGACTTATGGACAAAACGGACATTTCACTAGGGGGAGGTTCAGAAGCCTGGTGGCTTCACAGGCTTAAGTGTAAATGACTGGTCATGACTATCTGACCATATATATAGGTGTGGCGGGTTATTGGTTAAGAGGGCCTAGATGAAAGGGCCTACCACCGAGCTTGAATCCACAGAAGTTCCGGGCAAGCCAAAGGGCGGCCCCTCCGTTAGGAGGAACCGCCCCGTGGGTCTAAGCCGAGTTAATTATCGACGTAGAAGAGCCTTCTGAAGGGCTGCAATCTGCTTGTTGATTGATGCGATCAAGGAAACGATTGCCTTGAGAACATCAGCGTTTGAGACAGTTGCTGTACCGCCACCGAACTCAACAGTTGCTGCTGAGGTTTCGTTACCGGCAAATGCTCCTGCCACAACTGTAGATCCAACAAATCCTGCTAGATCAGCATACTGAGGGCTAGTAATTGCCGCTGCAGTTCCCGCATTACTGTAACTACCAGTAAAGGAACCAACAACGCGATTTGTACCAGACTCAGCACCTGTTGAAGTGATATCTGCAGTTACTACACCAGCTATATCTGTATATGCAGTTACTGAAGAGTTTGATCCTGACTGAACTAGGAATCTTCCGACTCCATTTTCAGTTAAGGTCACTTGAACATTTGCTACTGGGTTACCGTATAGATCTGTAACCTTTGCAGTCATCTGAATGATTCCTTCAGCCTTAGTTGAAGGAGTAGATGATGATAGAACAAGCTTACGAGCAGATGCAGGTGCACCTGTCGCGCTTACAGCTCCTTGGGTCCACTTCTGGGTAATTGCACTTGAAGTTTTTCCACCAGATGTAGCTGTGAATGAGTAAGTGGCAGCTAGATTTGAGCTAACTCTTACAACATATTGTCCGGCTGCATTGGTTGTTCCTGAAGCTGAATCCAATGCAAACACTGTCACACCAGTTGGCACATTAAGTGTCACTGGAACTCCAGCTAAACCTATGCCATTTGCATCAAGGACTGTTGCTGTGTATGAAACTGATGAAGTTCCATTTGTTGGATTTGCATCGTATTCAATTACTGCATCTGATGATTGGTTGTCTGTCAAAGTAACAGAGCCAACAACAGAACCAACTGCGTTATATGTCAAAATTGCAGTCTCTGTTGTACCAGCTACTGCTGAATTCAATTCAACAGTTACAGTGCTTGTACCAGGGGCGGCTGTTGTGCCTGCGGTATCTGCCAATGTAATTGTTGCATCTCCTGCAGCATTAGTTGTTGCCAGCACAGCAGTTGTAATTGGGTTACGACCTGCAACAGTGTAACTAATTACTCTGTTAGCAATTCCGACATCAAATTGATCTCTGACCTTAACAGTTAAAGTAATTGGATCTCCAAATTTAACTGTCGCGGCTGGTGGATTAACTGATGAATTTGATGTGCTTGTAGCAGGAGCTGCATATGTGACGCCCATGCTCACAAAAACGTTCCCAGAGCTGTTAGTAGGAACAACAGCATTGCTTAGTACAAATACTGTGTAGCTCTCACCAGCAGCAGGTGTCGGATTAGTAATGGCGAATGTTCCCAAACCATCTGACAAAGTAACTCTTTGGAAACGACCATCCAACTCACCGCTTGGAATAGTTTTTGTTGCATTAGCACTGATGCTGCCGTTGTTAGAACTTGCCGTTGCATTAGATGCGTTAGGCATTACATACACTCCATAGGTTCCTGTACCGCTAGCCAATGAGAGTGTGAAGTTAATTGTTGGTTGAGCAACGTTGGCAGTGATGCTATTTACAACAGTAGTTGTAGTTGTAGAGCCAAGCGTTGCAGCGGCAGTTGTATCGGATACACCTGTCTGAGTTGAAGCAATTCCCAAGCTTAGGTTAGCTGCTGGTGCAGTTAAAGCAGTCGCTATGGTAATTGTTGCACTAGATGTTGCAGTCAATACGTTTGTGTATACACCCGATGCATCTGTTGTTCCAACCTGTGCAGTAACAGTAATCGTTGATGAAGATGCAGCTGTATTAACGGCAAATGTATACGCACCAAGTCTTGGAACGTAAGTACCTGCTGCATCCTGAGATCCATCAGTACCATCATATGTTCCTGCCTCACCAAACACGTTTGTAATTCCTGTCGGCAAAACTGTAACTTCCATTTCACCAGCTACATCTGGAGTTGCACTCGCCTTAAGAACAGATGCTGTTACTGCCGAGTTACCTGAATGTCCACCAAGTGAAACAGGAATTGCTTCGGCAACTGCTGAAGCGTTAACTCCTACAAGAATTGCTGCGGATGCAGCGTTAACTAACTCAGCAGCAGTACCTGCAACTGTTGATGCACCAGAGTTTAGAAGTGTTCTGCGATTTAATGCATCAAGTGCAGTAAGTGTCATTGTAACTTTCTGACCTCTAGTTACAGAGACAGCACTCTGAGACAGAATCAATTGAGTTGCAGTTCCACCAACAACAAATGAGGTTGAGCCTCTTGGCTCAGTTGCATCAACCACGCCATCAGCATCTTGATCGATATAGATGCTAAAGCTGTGAGTTCCAGCAGTGGTTGGTGTAACTGCAAGTGGCATACCGGTCAAATCTGGCCAAGTGCCACCATCATCTGCTGAAGCGTCGATTACGGCATTTTCAACAAAGTATGTGCTTGTTGAAGGTTGCACGAGTGTGCCTGGCATAATTTTCGCAAGTCGTGCTTGAGCTTGGTTAATTGGGAGACCTCCAACAGTGGACCCAATTAAGTCGATTGTAGTTGCAACACCGTTTCGTGATGCTACTGGAGCAGTTACCACGAGCGTCGTGTTTGCATTAGCAGATGGAACAGCTACTACTGAAAGTAGTCCCGTACCAAGTGCCGTTACTGCGACAAGCGCGATGCGCTTGCGTAGTGTCTTTGTAGACATGTTTTTCCTTTCGTTAGTCGAGTTCGAGCATTTCCCGATCTCGGCTCGAAGATCTTTCGATCTTCTAATTCCGCTTCTTTTATGACGAACACGTGTAACGCCATAACCGAATCGGAAAGTTAGTTATTACCCTCTTCTTTGGCCTGCAGCATTGCCATGGTTTGTGCCATGACTGCAACTGATTCAAGCTGGGCCATAGAGATATCCATTTGGTCGTTGAACTCTGCAACTGTGATGCCAGGGGATTTCTTTACTGAGACCTTCTTTGCTGGCTCTTCAACAACTGGAGCTGCAGGAGTTACAACTTCCTCTGTGACAGTTGATGGAGCAGAGATTGCAAGCTCATTAAATTGAACGCTGCCTTCATTACCGGTTAGTGAGTTAAAGCCAAGGAATGCTGTGGCAACGAGAATGAAGGAGAGTGCGACCTTGGAAGATTTCTGTGCAAGATCTGCGGCCTTCTTGTATGAGGTGGAGAGCATGTCAAGGGCGGTAAGACCACGCTCTTGATCAACGATGAGCTCTGAAAGAACACGACGCAGAGATGCGCGAGCACGAGCGACTGTGTGGCGAACAGTGGATTCTTTAATACCAAGTTCCGCCGCGATCTCAGAAGTTGAACGACCTTCGATTTCCCACATAACCAAAGCTGCGCGCTCTGCTGGAGATAGTTTTGTTAAAGCAAGTCTGATAATGGCCGCATCTTCTGCGGCAGAAATTGATGCAGAGTGATCGCCATCTACTTGCCATGTGGCCTCAACTTCTGCTGTGGCATCATCTAGAACGACAAGGTTTGGACGACGTCCTTCCAGACGGAAAAGATCGATACAAAGATTTTCGATTGTGCGGTGAAGGTATGAAAGTGCGTGCTCTGTTGACTCAAGCTCTGGAGCTGCCAACATAAACTTGATCAGCGCATCTTGTGTGACTTCTTCAGCCTTGGCTGAATCTTTAAGAACGCGATTGGCGTGGGCGAGAAGCTCTGAACGGTGCTCTGTGTAGAAAGCACCCAGGTTAGCCACAGTCCACACGCGTGGATCCTGCGCTTGAGCCTTCTTTTTAATAGCCACTTGAAATTCCTTAACCGGTTTTGTCCCACAGAGCCGATCGTCATCGCCTCTACCTGCTACTACGGATTGGACAAGGACTTGTTGCCCTCAAAAGGGTGAAATGACTGGTCAAGGATTTTTGGCTTTGTATCTAGTTCCGGGCAAGCCAAAGGGCGGCCCCTCCGTTAGGAGGAACCGCCCTGTGGGTCTTTAGAAGTGGTTGATTACTTCTTTAGAAGAGCCTTCTGAAGGGCTGCAATCTGCTTGTTGATTGATGCGATCAAGGAAACGATTGCCTTGAGAACATCAGCATTTGATGTAGCAGTTGAAGTTGAAGCGATCTTCAATGATCCAATTGTCGCTGACTGTGCAGTCACTGTATTCAGATCGATGCTGTATGAATATGCACCCTCTGTGTTTCCAGCTGCAAACTTACATGTCAACAGACCCTTTGAATCGGTAACGCTTGCATCTACACAAGCTCCACCAACTGTTGTAAGCCCAGCTGTACTAACAATAAGACCGGTTGTTAGACCAGGAAGTGCTGTTCCGGAACCGACTGCATTGCCGTAGATATCTTTTACAGTAAGTGTCAGTGTTGCGATATCTCCTGGGGCATACGTTGCCTTATCCCATGATGCAACAAATGAGTTAGGTCCACCATTTGAAACAGTGACACTTTGTGTCGCTGAGTAAATCGATGTTCCAACAGCATTTGTTAGCTTCAAGCGGTATGTGCCAGCACCCTGGAGTGAAGCACCACCGGCTAGAACCATGGTTGTAATTCCATAACCAGTTGCTGCCTGCTGGTATATACCACCACTACCGATGGTATTTCCTGTATAAACAGCTGCACCAACCATTGATCCAGTTGCTGAATCTACTGTTGGCTGTACTGCCAAAGTTACTGCGTTTCCAGCAGCATCCTTTGCAGCATAGATAACATTTCCGATTGATGTTGTAGCTGTTGCTCCATTAATGAAGCCACTCTTTGAGTTTGTTGGGTCAACTGCCAAAGTTGCAATATCGCCAGACCAGTTAAGAGTCTTAGTGGCAATTACTGCGCCATTGAGAGTGATGTTTACAGTTGCTGTTCCTGCAGTATTTGCTACAGGCTGATTAACAACAACGTAGTAAATACCAGCGGCAGCACCTGCAATTACTGTCAATGCAGATGTTGCAGCATATGAGTTTGCACTCGCAGCAGTTGCATGTCCAATGATTGTTCCCGCACTCGTTGTTGCCATGAGTGAGACTGTGCTTGCAGCAAGAATAGGTGATGAGTATGCATCTTTTAGTTCTACATAAACATAGCCAACTAGACCATTTGCAATGCGACTAGTGTCTTCAACTGCAGTAGGTGCTCCAGGTGTTGCACCCTTAGCAATTCCAGCCTGTGATGTGATTGTGCTATCAGCGGCTGAATAGACCTGTGATGCGCTAGCTGAGGCAACTGTGAATGTCCAGATACCAACAAGAGCTCCATTAGTTGGAGTTGTGCCACTGACATTGGCGCCGGTATAGGCAGCTACTGTCATCGTGGAACCAACCACTGAACCAGCTTTAGCAACTACGCCAAATGCAGCAGTAGTTCCAACCGCAGTTGTACTAGTGCCATTGATTCCTGTTCCCGTAGAAGATGTAATTGTTCCACCTGTTACGACAATTGAAGCCGCTGCTGTGGCATCAATACCGAATCCAAGTGAGGCATTTGGGTATACAACTCCCGTGCCTGTTTGGCTAGTTGTCAACTTGGTATAGGCAACATCTGTAAGATCATTTGCTACAGGTGTACCGGTAGTGGTACTCGTTGAAATCAAACCAACGCTCTTGATCGCAGTTGTTCCGATAGTTAGAACAACTCCACCAATTGCGCTTCCGGTTGCAGATGCCTCTGTAGCAAGAATTAGGGTATCCACCGTGCTGAATGAAGTTGCATTAGCAACAGGTGTTGACACTACAGAGAATAATCCCGCTGTAAGCGCCGACACTGCAACTAGTGCAATTCGTTGTTTTATTGTCTTGTTAGACATGTTTTTCCTTTCGTTAGTCAGATTCGGGAATTTCCTGGATCTGGCTCGAAGATCTTTCGATCTTCTAATTCCAATTCCTCTGACACACACGTGTAATGCCATAGAAACTGGAAACCGATTTAGTTACTTACCCTCTTCTGCTGCCATCAGCATCGCCATGGTCTTTGTCATAACTGCAACCGACTCAAGCTGTGCTGTGGAGATAGCCATCTGGTCGTTGAACTCTTCAACTGTGATGCCAGATGATTTAGGTGCAGAAACCTGTGATGTGGAAACTTTCTTTGTTGGCTCTTCAACAGCTGGCGCTGCAGGAGTTACAGCTTCTTCTGTAACAGTTGTTGGAGCAGAGATTGCAAGCTCGTTGAATTGAACGCTGCCTTCATTGCCGGTTAGTGAATTAAAGCCAAGGAATGCTGTGGCAACGAGAATGAAGGAGAGTGCGACCTTGGAAGACTTCTGTGCAAGCTCTGCTGCCTTTTTATAAGAAGTAGAGAGCATGTCTAGGGCTGTAAGGCCACGCTCTTCGTCAACGATGAGCTCTGAAAGAACACGGCGAAGGGATGCGCGAGCACGTGAGACTGTGTGGCGAACTGTGGATTCTTTGATGCCAAGCTCTGCTGCGATCTCTGAAGTTGAGCGGCCTTCGATTTCCCACATAACCAAAGCTGCGCGCTCTGCAGGAGATAGTTTTGCTAAAGCCATTTTGATGATGGCAGCATCTTCTGCTGCAGAGATTGAAACATCTGCTGGGATGTAGTTTTCGAAAGCAATCTCTGCAAGGCGATCTGCAGAAGTATCTGAATCAAGTGCAACAAGATTTGGGCGGCTTCCGCGAGCGCGAATTACATTGAGTGAAAGGTTGTTAATTGTGGCGCGCATGTATGCAAGGGCGCGCTCTTTTGTGTCTAGCTCTGGGGCTGCAAGAATAAATTTGATGAATGCTTCTTGTACTACTTCATTGGCCTCTGAATCGCTGCGCAGCATCCGGCGTGCTTGAGAGACAAGGGATGAGCGGTATTCTGAATATAGGGATGCAAGATCGGCAACGGTCCAATCGTTGGTTGTTGCTTGGCTCTTGGCCACGGGGTGCCCCTTTTCCCAAATGAGTGCAGATATCTGCCTTCATTAGGAAAGACACCCCGGCGGGCAGTATGTAGCGCCGCTTTAGAAGTAGCTTGATCGAAGGTGTTTAAGGGTCCCGAAAATCCGAGCGTGATTTATGGTCATTACAAGTCATTGCCAGACACACAAAAATAATGACTGGTCAAGAATTAAAGAGAAGCTAAATCAGCTCCATTAACTGCGCAGCTTTGGCTGCTTCTTTTCTATCTGAGACTCCGAGTTCTCTAAAGATAGCCATGGTTTCGTGTCTGATGGTGGAGACAGAAAAACCAAGATCTGTTGCTAGGTCATGGTTGGTTTTTCCTTCGACCATTCCTTTCAAAATTTGAATCTGGCGATCTGACATTCGTGGTGCATGACCAGTGCCATTGTTGGCACCCTCTAAATCATGAGAGAAGAATTTGCTGTGGGTGAAATAAAGGCTAGAGAGCGCAGAATAAAGAGTCACAACTTCTAGGGCTTGCTTTGTAATCTCTTGATTCTCATCCCATTCAACTAAGAAAAATCCATAGAGTGATGTGCCCATAGAAAAGGGCGTAACGGTTAAAGATGAATTGGGATCACAGATACAGCCATTTATCGAGATATCTCTGCAGATATTCTCAGTTGAAATCAGGTTTTCGAGCTCTTCTAGTTTGCGTTGGGGAAGCTGAGATGCTGTGAACTTACTTGGTGTTCCAACTTCGGAGTGCAGTTCGAGCAAATTGTTGTTGAGCAAAGAGAAGAGTTGCACAGAAGTGACACCATACCCACGAAGGTAATCCCGACTTAAAGCTGCAAGAACATCGACCGGTTTAGGATGAAGGATTAAAAATGAGGTGAAACGAACAACATCGGCAAGATATGGCATCTAGGG
>Ga0315900_10005838_pt1 | contig 16765 bp, 13 predicted proteins | sample LakEriMetagenome_FD_203521 | JGI IMG/M metagenome (GOLD analysis project Ga0315900, IMG submission 203521) | Freshwater fungal communities from buoy surface, Lake Erie, Ohio, United States - Buoy 12 MA114 | ecosystem: Environmental > Aquatic > Freshwater > Lake > Lake biofilm | place: USA: Lake... | reverse complement strand
CCTCCGCGCTGATCGTGGTGGTGCTCGGTGTTGGTATCAATTTGATCCTGCGGAAGATGGGCCACGCATGGGAGGTGAAGGCCTCGCATCTCGTGCAGGTCCCCGCGGCGGGTGATTTCAAGGCATTCCTCGGCTTCCTGCAATTCCCCGGTGTGGAGCACTTCAGCAATCCGCTCGTCTTCAAAGCCGCGATCACCGTGGCGCTGGTGGCCACACTGGAAACACTGCTCAATCTGGAGGCCGTCGATAAGATCGACCCCGACCAGCGCCAGTCGCCGCCGAACCGCGAACTCGTCGCGCAAGGCACCGGCAACCTCATCGCCGGCCTCATCGGCGGCCTGCCGATGACCAGCGTCATCGTGCGCTCCTCCGTGAACATCAACTCCGGCGGCAGGACGAAACTCAGCGCCATCCTGCACGGCGTGCTGCTCATTGTCTGCGTCGTCACCGTGCCGCACTGGCTTAATGAGATCCCGCTTTCGGCTCTCGCGGCCATTTTGATCACCACCGGCTTCAAGCTCGCCAGCCCGAAGCTCTTCAAAGAAATGTGGACCGAGGGAGCGCCGCAGTTTCTGCCCTTCATCATCACCATCTCGGCCATCGTGCTCACCGATCTGCTCACCGGTGTGCTCATCGGCCTGGGGAGCAGCATTCTCTTCATCCTGCACAGCAATCTGCGCCGCCCGCTGCGCCGCGTGATGGAAAAGCACGCGATGGGCGATGTGCTGCGCATCGAGCTGGCGAACCAGGTGAGCTTCCTGAACCGCGCTGCTTTGGAAAAAGTCTTTTTCAGCGTGCCACGCGGCGGCCGCGTGCTCATCGACGCCCGCGGCACCGATTTCATCGACCCGGACATTCGCGACCTGCTCTCCGATCTGCGTGACAAGACCGCGCCCGCCCGTGGCATCGAGGTGAGCTTCATCGGCATGAAGGATCACAACTTCTTCGACGACTACGTGCAGTTCATCGACTACACGAGCCGCGAGGTGCAGAGCGGCCTCACACCGCAGTCTGTGCTCGAGATTTTGCAGGCTGGAAACCAGCGCTTCCTCGCCGGTGAACGCATCCAGCGTGACTTTGGCCGTCAAGTCACCGCCACATCCACCGGGCAGTTCCCCATGGCCGCTATCCTTGGCTGCATCGATTCGCGAGCGCCTGCGGAGACCGTTTTCGACCTCGGTCTCGGCGACATCTTCAGCGCCCGCGTGGCTGGAAACATCGCCACCGCCGAGCTGCTCGGCAGTTTGGAATACGCCACCGCCGTGGTGGGATCAAAGCTCGTCGTCGTGCTCGGTCACACGAGCTGCGGCGCGGTGAATGCCGCCGTCGATCTGCTCGTCGCCGCGAAGAAAGCCAGCGAGGCAACGCCGTGTGCGAACCTCGACGGTCTCGTCACGGAAATTCAGCTCGCCATCAATCCCGCCACGCTCAAAAAGCCCGATGCGTGGGCTCCTGGTGAAAAAGCCGCCTACACGAACGAAATCTCGCGCCTCAACGTCATCCGCACCATCAAGACCATCCGCCAGCGCAGCACCACGCTCGACAAGCTCGTGCTCGAAGGCAAGATCGCCATCGTGGGTGCTCTTTATGATGTCACCAGCGGCGAGGTGAGCTTTTTCCAGACCGCGGAGTCCAGCACCGGCAAGCTCGGTGTGCCGATGGTGGCGGTGGCGTGAGCTGCTCACTTGTTCTCATCCCACCACTCCATCAGCATCTGGCGGGCGCGATAAACACGTCCTTCGACACCACGCACGGAGCAGTTTATCACCAGCGCGCATTCCTCGTGGCTCAGTCCTTCCATTGCGGTGAGCATCAGCGCGGCGCGGAGTTTTTCAGGAAGCAGGGCAAGACCGCGGTCGAGCTTTTGCAGCTCGCTTTGCAACTCGGCGTTCTCATCTGGAGTGCTTTGCGTGCACAACGGCGGCTTGTCCACATCGTCCAAAGTGATCGTGCTTTCGTTCTGACGTGCGGCGCGGGATTTGGCGCGGTCACGGCACAGATTCAGCGCGATTTGACACAGCCACGTTGAAAACTTCGCGCGCACCTCAAATTCTGGCAGCGCCTGCCATGCGCGCACAAAAGCGTCCTGACATACTTCGCGGGCGTCCTCGTTGGAGTGAAGCCAGCGCGTGCAGAAGCCGAACAATCGCTTCTCATTCTGTTTCACCAGCCACTCAAAAGCCGTCATGTCGCCTGACTGCGCGGCGAGCACCTTCTGCCGCTCCACACATTCCTGCGTCGCGTCATCGGTCACCGTGTTGAGGAGATCAATGGTCGCGGGCAAGGCTGTCATGGGTCCATTGCACCAGTTTTTTCGCCTGCGCGGGACGCAGGTAGCGCTTCATCGCGAAGAAATGATCCAGCGTCATGCGCTGCAGGTCGCCTTGGGCCTTGTTCAGTTTTGCGAGCGCGTCCTGCAGCTTTGCTTCGTCCACCTTGGACTCGCTGATTGCGGCAGCCAAGGCCAGTCCAGCGGTGCGAATCTCCTCTTTCAGACGTGATCGCTGCTTTTCGAACTCCTGCTCGATGGGCTCCAGTTTCTCATGCTGCTCGGGCGTGATGTCGAGATGCTCGTGCATCCAGGCGTGAAAGTCGGTGCCGCCATGATCATGGGCGTGTCCCTCGCCATGGCGATGAAGCGTCCAGTCCGTCACAAGCCAGGCGGTGAGCCCGGCCAGCATGACCGATGAGAGCACGGCTGCGATCATCCATTTGGCACGGGAGGTCATGGTGCGGCCCCCTCGCGGAAAAGGTTCATCGCGGGCGGGGTTGTGTGTGTTTTGTCGCGCAAGGCCAATGACCAGCCGATCACGCCCGCGGTCAGTATTCCGGCGCCGGCGGCCAGGATCAACAGCCAGTGCACAAATGAGCGCCAGCGCCGCATGCGCCCGTCGTCCACTCGCACCCGCGCCATGATCTCGTCTTCAAGCCGTGGCGGCATTGCGGCGGGTCCGGCCGTGGCGGCGTGCTTCAGCATCCGGTTCAGGTCTTGGTCGTTCATCGCGGACATTTTATGCACAAAATGCACTTCTTTTGAATCATTTTTCGATTTTGGGGTTCTAACAAGGAGAACAATCACCGCAGGCCATGAACGCCAGCCTCCACCCGCCCTTCCAGGGATGGAGCCGTGCCGAAGAAAGCCACAAGCACGGCTCAGGGGGAGAAAATTTGCCGCGGATCGGCCTTGTGCTCTCCAGCGGCGGGGCGCGTGGTCTGGCGCACGCGGGTGTCATCCAAGTGTTGGAAAAGGAAGGCATTCCCATCACCGCCATCGCTGGATGCAGCATGGGCGCTTATGTCGGCGCGCTTTGGGCGGCGGGTTTGGATGGTTCGGCGCTTGAGGTGCGTGCCCGCGAGATCAAGGACCGTGCCACGCTCAAGAAGCTGCTCGATTTCATCCTGCCGCCATCCGAAGGATTGATCCGTGGCGACCGCATCCGCCAGCACCTCGAGCGTGATGTGGGATCGAGGACTTTTGCGGATCTCGACCGTCAGCTCATCGTCGTCGCCACCGATCTCGACCGGCTCACGCCGCATGTCTTTGATTCGGGCTCTGTTTCACACGCCGTGCATGCCAGCGCGGCCATCCCGGCGATCTGCGCCCCGGTTCATCTCAATGGCCGCCGCTACACGGACGGCGGCGCGTCCGAGCCGCTGCCGGTCACGCTGCTCAAGGAGCGCCTGCATCTCGACCACATTATCGCGGTGAACGTGATGCCGATGCCGGAGGATTTTGAGGCGCGCACCGATCGCACCTTCGCGACTGACGACAGCGCCGGCCGGCATCTGTTCGGACGTTTGTTCCGCTCGTTCTGGCACAAGGTGAACCTCCTCGCTCACGGAAACGTGCTGGACACCTTCCGCCGCGCCCTGATGGCTGCGCAGCTTCGGCTCATCACCAAAGAGGAGGCTGCAGCTGACGTCGTGATCCACCCGCGCTTCGCTGCCTCGTCGTGGCACGACTTTGAAAATTTCTCGCAGTATCTGCAGGCCGGTCGCGACGCCACCATCGCCGCGCTGCCTGCCATCCGTGCTTTGCTGCACAACCCAACCATCCACCAGGAGACAATCAGCCATGAAATTGCTCCGTCACACACCCAATTGGAATGCCTCGCCGCCTGAAGTCTGGAAAAGCTGGCAACTAGCAACCTTGCGCGACTACCTCGGCGGTCGGGTCATCCCGTTCAGCGCGCACTACCGGCGCGTTTTTAAAGACAAAGGCATTGATCCACGAGGCATCGCCTCTTTCGAGGATTGGAGCCGCGTTCCCTTCACCTCAAAGAAGGATCTCGCTAATCCTCGCGACTTCGTTCTCATGCCTGACGAGGCCGTGCTGCGTCACGAACCCGGCATGATCCTCACCGCGCTGCTGCACGGCAAAAAGGCCGCCAAAGAGCGTGCCGAGGCCGAGTTCCGTCCGATTCTGCTCACCAGCACGACGGGACGCTCTTCTGATCCCGTGCCCTTCCTATACACGAAGCATGACCTGGCGAATCTCGACCTCAGCGGCACACGCCTGATGCTCGCAGGCCGCTCACAGCGCGAATACCGCCACATCAATCTCTTCCCGTATGCGCCGCATCTCGCCTTCTGGCTGGCACATCATGCGGGGCTTGGATTCGGCACGTTCATGCTGAGCACCGGCGGCGGCAAGACGCTCGGCACGGATGGAAACATCAAGCTCATCGACAAAATCCAGCCGGACATCCTCATCGGCATGCCGACGTTCATTTACCACGTGCTGCGTGAGGCTCATGAGACTGGCAAACGTTGGCCGAACTTGAAGCGTCTCGTGCTCGGTGGCGAAAAAGTCGCTGATGGCCTGCGTGCTCGCCTGCGTGACCTCGCCGCGGCGCTCGGCAGCCCGGATGTGCATGTGATGGCGACTTATGGCTTCACCGAAGCCAAGATGGCCTTCCCGGAATGTGTCGGCGAATCGCATGACTCGTTCGGCTATCACCTGAGTCCCGACTTGGGTCTCATCGAGATCGTCGATCCAAAGACTGGCCAACTCGTTCCGGACGGCCAGGCGGGTGAGATTGTCTTCACACCGCTCAATGCGCGTGGCACGGTGGTGCTGCGTTACCGCACCGGCGACATCGCCGAAGGCGGTCTCACTTGGGAAAAATGCCCGAACTGCGGACGCACCTGCCCGCGTCTGCTAGGCCCCATCTCGCGTGTCAGCGAGGTCAAGGAGCTGAACATGGACAAGCTCAAGGGCACCTTGGTGAACTTCAACGTGCTCGAACACCTGCTCGACGATCAGCGCGGGATTGCTGCCTGGCAGATCGAATTGCGCAAGCGTCACGACGATCCGCTCGAAACCGACGAAGTTCATCTCCACCTGGCCACCGAGCCTGGCATCCGTGAGGCCGATGTCGAACTCGCTGTCACCCGCCGCTTCCACGAGGCCACCGAAATCACGCCGAACGAGCTGCACTTCCACTCCCTGCCGGAAATGCGCGAGCAACTCGGCATCGGACGCCTTCTCAAAGAGGAAAAGATCGCCGACCGCCGCCCGAAAGCCGCCCCCAACCCTCAACTTGCCCTCACATCATGAAAACTCCCTCTCTTGTTATCATCTCTGCCGTTCGCACGCCGTTCTCACGTGCGGGAACGGACCTCGCCCACCTCGAGGCCGTTGAACTCGGCCGCCACGCGGTCAGTTCGCTGCTCACACACACGGGCATCGATCCGATGCTTGTCGATGAAACCATTCTCGGTTGCGTCGGCCAGCCTGCGGACGCGATGAACATCGCCCGTGTCATCGCTCTGCGCGCCGGATTGCCGGAGTCGAAGCCGGCGATGACCGTGCATCGCAATTGCGCCTCGGGCCTCGAAGCGATCACGCTCGCGCATGCGAAGATGTGTGCAGGGCAGGGGGAGGTCTTCATCGTCGGTGGCACGGACAGCATGAGCAACATGCCGCTCTACTTCTCGAAGCCTGCGATGGCGAAATTCGCTGCCATGAGTCGTGCGCGTGACCTCAAGGGCCGTGCGCTTGCCGCGTTGAAATTTCGTCCCGCTGACTTTGCGCCGGTCGTTGGACTCAAGATTGGCCTCACCGACCCGGTTTCGGCTTTAAACATGGGACAGACCGCCGAGGTGCTCGCTCGCGAGTTTGGCATCTCACGTGAGATGCAGGACGTCTTTGCGATGCGCAGTCATTTGCGCGCCACGCAGTCGAATCATCTGCTCAGCCAGGAAATTGCCCCCGTTCTTGGAAGGAACGTCATTTCTGCCGACAACGGCATCCGCGCTGACTCAAGTCTCGAAAAACTCGGCAAATTGAAGCCGCTGTTCGACACGGTCACAGGCAGCGTAACTGCCGGAAACTCCTCGCAGATCACCGATGGTGCCGTGGCGATGCTGGTGGCGACCGAGGAGGCGGCTGCGGCTCACAATTGGAAACCTATTGGTCGCCTCGTTAGCTACGCCGCCACCGGTTGTGATCCGATGCGCATGGGTCTCGGCCCCGTGCGTGCGATGGACGCGGCGCTGCATCGCAGTGGATGGAAGCTCGGTGACGCCGATGTCGTCGAGATCAATGAAGCCTTCGCGGCCCAGGTGCTCGCCGTGATGAAATGCCTCGCCGATCCCGTCAGTGCCCGCCGTGCTGGTTTGGAGGTTCCTCTTGGCGAACTCGATCCGGCGAAAGTGAATGCCTGCGGCGGTGCTATCGCGCTCGGCCATCCGGTGGGTGCCAGTGGAGCACGTCTGGTGCAAACCGCGCTCAACCAACTTCATGCCACCGACTCCAAGCGTGCCGTCGTCAGCCTGTGTGTCGGTGGTGGTCAGGGAATGGCCGCCTGCCTCGAAGCCCTATGAATTTCAAGCTCACCAACCACATCCAACCCACCATGAAAACGCTCCTTATCGACCGCCCCTCCGTCATTCATGATCCTCCACACGTGCTGGAGTCGATCGTCCACGGACATCCGATCCCACCGAAGCACTTCAAGCTCGACATCGACCACGATGGCATCGCGTGGCTCGTTTTCGATTCACCGAAATCCTCCGCCAACGTGTGGAATGAGGAAACGCTGCGGGAGTTCAATCACAACCTTGAGTTGCTGGAACATGACACTCGCGTGAAGGCGCTGGTGCTGCGCAGTGCGAAGGATCGCATCTTCGTCGCTGGCGCTGACCTGAAGGCCATCCGCAGCATGCCGTATGCGCGAGTGAATGATCTGATCTGGCTCGGTCAGGCCGTGTTTGACCGCCTCGCCAGGCTGCGCATGCCAAAGATCGCCGCGATTCACGGTGCTTGCATGGGTGGTGGCTTTGAAGTCACGCTCGCGTGTGACTGGCGTATCGCGAGCGATCACGAATCGACGAAGATCGGCCTGCCAGAGACGCAGCTTGGCATCCTGCCGGCCTGGGGTGGCTCCACGCGCCTTCCGCGTCTCGTTGGTGTGCGCAAGGCACTTGATCTCATCACTGCGGGCAAGCTGTTGAATGCTTCTGCTGCCAAGCATGCGGGCCTCGTGAGTCATGTGGTGGCTCCTGAGCATCTCGAAACGCTCGCCCGTCGTCTCGCTCGTGAAAAACGTCCTGTGACGCGATTCCACGTCGAAAACCTGTTTGCGCCAGTCATTCGCCATTTCGCTGGGAAGAAAGCGCTGGCGAAGACACGCGGCCTTTATCCTTCGATCACGAAAGCCATCGAAGTCGTCACCCATGCCGTGCGCGGGGAAATTGATGATGGATTGCTGCTCGAACGCAATGCCGTGGCGGAACTCATCCAGAACCGCGACACGACGCGGCTCATCGACCTTTTCTTCAAGCGCGAAGAAGCCAATAAACGGCCTGCGGCCGTTGGAACGGCCATTCCCATTCACGACGCCGTTGTCGTCGGCGCAGGCGTGATGGGGGCTGGTATCGCGCACACACTCGCTTCGCGTGGCGTCCGGGTCTTGATGACTGACGTCACCAACGACAGCCTCGCGCGTGGCCTGGAGCGAATTCATGGCCTCGTTTCAGACGCCACGCGCAGGAGGCTCGTCAGCAAGGTGCAGGGGCGTGACACTCTCGATCGCATCAACACCACACACACGCCGGTGCCACTGAATCGTCATCATCTCATCATCGAGGCAGCCACGGAGAGCATGGAGCTGAAGAAAAAGATCTTTGCCGATCTCGCTGCCCGCGTTTCTGCCGACACGATCCTCGCCACGAACACCAGCGCGCTTTCCGTTGCCGAACTGGCCAAGTACGTGCCGCATCCTGAGCGTGTGATCGGACTGCATTTCTTCAATCCCGTGCATCGCATGCCGCTGGTGGAGATCATCACTCTGCCGGAGACCGCACCGGACGTGCTCGCCACTGCGGTGAGCTTTGTGCAGAAGCTCGGGAAGACTCCAGTAGTCGTGAAGGACAGTCCCGGCTTCCTCGTGAACCGCATTTTGGTGCCTTATCTCATGGAGGCCGTGCGCTTGCATGAAAGCGGTGTGCCGGTGAAGGACATCGACGATGCCATGCTGGAGTTCGGCATGCCGATGGGCCCGATGCGCCTGCTGGATGAAATTGGCCTCGATGTGGCCATGCACGTTGCCAAAACACTCGCTGAGGCCTTCCCAGACCGTTTTCCGAGATCCGAAGCGCTCGACAAGCTCGTTGCAGCCGGTCATCTCGGCAAAAAGTCGGGCCAGGGGTTCTACCGCTATGAAAAGGGGCGTGAGATCCCGCCTGAGGTTCACAACGATCTGCCGAGGCATGAGAGTATCGGCACCAAGCTGGCCTTGCTGCTCAGTCAGGAGGCCATGCGCTGCCTGAAAGAAGGCATCGCACGCAACGCCGACGACATCGACCTCGCGATGGTGCTCGGCACCGGCTACCCGCCGTTCCGTGGCGGTCCCATCACTTTCGCCCGGGATACGGGCATCATTGACTATTGAACATTGGAGGACAAGGCCATGAACTCTAACACACTCGAAGAAACAAAAACACTCATCGACACCTCCCGCATGAATGCGGGACAGCGTGCCGCGCTGGAAATGGCGGAAGCCGCCCGCGACGAACGTCGCAACACCGGTCTCGCCGCTGGCATCTTCTTTGGCGAACCGGATTTCGACAAACTGCTGCCGTTCCCGAAACAAAGCGTCGAAGATCACGACCAGGGTGATGCTTTCCTGCACCGTCTCGAAGCGGTGCTCGACAAACATGCCGACCCTGATGCTATCGATGCCACCGGCGAGATTCCTGACGTGCTGCTGAGCGAACTCGCGAAGCTTGGTGCCTTTGGCATCAAGATCCCGGTCAAATACGGCGGTCTGGGCCTGTCGCAGACGAATTACTCGCGTGCAGCGATGCTGCTGGGCAGCCGGTGCGGCAATCTGGCTGCGCTGTTGTCGGCGCATCAATCCATTGGTGCACCGCAGCCGCTCATCTTGTTCGGCACGGAGGAGCAGAAGATGAAATACCTGCCGCGCTGCGCCAAAGGCGAGATCAGTGCCTTTGCTTTGACTGAAAATGATGTCGGCTCCGATCCGGCACGCATGAGGACCGAGGCGAGGCTCGATGGCGACCATTATGTGCTCAATGGCGAGAAGTTGTGGTGCACGAATGGCACCAAGGCGGGCATGATCGTGGTGATGGCGAAGACGCCGCTGCCGGACAAGCCGCATGCGACGACTGCCTTCATCGTTGAAACAAACTGGCCAGGTGTCGAAATCATGCACCGCTGCCGCTTCATGGGCCTGAAGGCGCTCTACAACGGCGTGATCCGTTTTGAAAACGTGCGCGTGCCCGTGGCGAATGTGCTCGGAGGTGTCGGTCGTGGCTTGAAGGTGGCATTGACGACGCTGAACACGGGGCGCATCACGCTGCCAGCTGCCTGCACCGGTCTGTCGAAGCGCTGCCTCGAAATCAGCACGCGCTGGGCAAAGTCGCGTGAACAGTGGGGCCAGCCGATCAGCCGACATGCTGCCATTGCTGACAAAATCAGCCGAATGGCCGCTGACACGTTCGCGATGGAAAGTGTCGTGCACTATGTCTCCGCGCTCGTGGACAAGGACAAGCACGCTGATGTGCGCCTTGAGGCCGCCATCGGCAAGTTGTGGGGCAGCGAGAAGTGCTGGCGCATCATGGATGACACGATGCAGATTCGTGGTGGGCGCGGGTTTGAAACGGCGCAATCGCTCAAAGCACGTGGTGAGGCACCGGAGCCGGTGGAGCGCTTGTTCCGCGATTCGCGCATCAACACGATCTTTGAAGGCAGCAGCGAGATCATGCGACTGTTCATTGCACGCGAGGCGCTGGAGCCGCATCTGCGGCTCGGGGCCGAGGCGGTGAACTCCACGCTACCTTGGAAGGTTCGCGCGAAGGCTGCGACGCGTGCCGCACGCTTCTACGCGAAGTGGTATCCGCTCAAATGGCTGCCGTTTGGCTCAGGCGATGCCAAGGAGTTGCTGCATCCTGCGCTGCAAGGCGATCTGGACGCCGTCGCCAGGCTCAGCCGTAAGCTGGCGCGTGAATTGTTCCTCGCGATGGCGATGAACGGGCCGAAGCTTGAAAAACGGCAGGTACTGCTCGGTCACTTCGTCGATGTGGGCGCTGAGCTTTTTGTGTGGAGCTGTGCGCTCGCTCATGCGGAGGCGAAAATCACCGATTCTTCGATGGCGGAGGCTGAGATCGGCAAGCTGGTACGCCTGGTGAAGTTCTTCGGCAAGATCACCCGCGAGCGCATCGCATCGAGCTTTGCGAAGCTGCGTGCCGGACTCGACACGGAAAGCTGGAAGGTGGCGCAGGAACTTTGAACTGGCGCGGTGGATGCTGGATGAGGTAAAAGGTGGCCGGGTGCGATCACCCGGCCACTCCACTTCAAACATCCACCGCCATGCTCAACGAGTTCAAGCAATTTATCCTCAAAGGCAACGTCATCGACCTTTCCACCGGTGTCATCATCGGCGCGGCGTTCGGCACCATTGTCACCGCTTTCACGAAAGGCATCATCGAGCCGATCCTCAAGGCGATTGGCGGCAATCCCAATGTGTCGCTGGGCATCAAGATCGGGGAATTCGTGAATGAAAAGGGCGAAAAACTCCCGAACATGCTCGATTTCGGCATGGTGATCAACGCGGCCATCGGTTTTGTCATCACGGCGGCGGTGATCTTCTTTGTGATCGTCAAGCCGATGAACAAGCTGATGACCATGATGAAGAAGCAGGAGGCGGAGGCACCGCCGCCCGCGCCTGCCGCGTACATCGCTCTGCTCACGGAGATCCGTGACTTGCTGAAGAAGTAAGCATCAAGGCGACTCGGCTTCCTCGCTTCGTTCGACGAAACGCATCGCGTGGTCGATGAAGCGCAGGAGGACGTCGTCGGTGGGGCCGTTGCGGTTTTTGGCGAGGATGAGCATGGCCTCGCCTTTCTTTTTCTCCTCGGCCTCCTCGTCCTCGACTTCCATCTTGGCTCCTGCGTAGTCGGAGCGGGTGAGCAAGCCGACCATGTCGGCATCCTGCTCGATGGAGCCGGACTCGCGCAAGTCGGAGAGCACAGGGCGCTGGCCTTTACGGGATTCGACGGCGCGATTGAGCTGGGCAAGGACGATGATCGGGATGTTCAGTTCTTTGGCGAGGCCTTTGATTCCGGCGGAGATTTCAGCGATTTCGATCTGGCGGTTGTCCTTGGCACGTCGACTGCCGCTGGTGACCAACTGGAGGTAGTCGATCATGATCATCTGGATGCCGTGCTGCTTTTTGAGGCGGCGAGATTTGGCCCGCATCTCCAGGATGTCGAGGCCGGGGGTTTCATCGATGAAGATCTGGGCTTTTTGCAGGTCGCGGGTGGCTTTCGCAAGAGCGTCCTGCTGTGCGCGTGACAAAAGACCACGCGAGAGATCCTGCATGCTCAGGCGGGCCCGGGAGACGAGCAGACGGCGGACGAGCATCGTGGCGCTCATTTCGAGGCTGAAGACGGCGCAGGGCGTGTTGCAGTCCACAGCGATGTGCTCGACGATGTTCATCGCGAGCGAGGTCTTGCCCATCGATGGACGGGCGGCGATGACGAACATTTCACCGCCTTGCAGGCCGGAACTCATCGCGTCGAGCTTGCTGTAGCCGGTGGAAAGGCCGCGGAGCTGGCCGGGGTGCTCCAGCATGTATTGGATGCTGTCGATGGCATCCATGACATGCGTGGAGAGCGTCTTGATGCCCTCCTTGGAGCCGAATGATTCGCGCACGGCGAGAACACGCTGCTCGGCGTGATCGATAAGCGTGTCGATATTCTCATCCATCTGCTCTTTTCCATGCTCATAAGCGTGATGAATGTTCAGCGAACTGGCGTGGATGAGCTCGCGCAGGACGTGCTTGTCGAGCACGATCTTCTTGTAGAACGGGAAGTGCGCCGGGATGGGCACGAAAGCGAAGAGTTCGGAGATCGCCGCCGCGCCGCCGACCTTGTCGAGAAGGTTTTGTTCGCGCAGCGCATGGGTGAGCGTCACGGGATCGACAGGCAGGTTTTTGTCGTAAAATTCGAGTAGCTTCTCGTAGATGGTGCGATTCGCCTCGTGATAAAAAGCCAGGGCGGGCAGATTGACGCGGCAATCGCTGAGGCGCTCGTTGGGGTCTTGGAGAAGGCAGGAAAGGACGCCTTTTTCCGCCTCGTCGCTGAAGGGCAATGCCCGATTGAAGGAGGCCAAAAGCTCCTCCGCGGAGGGGATTTCGTTGCGCTTTTTGAAATTCTCCCGGCCCTGAGCGGGCATGGCCCCGCCTGGGGAGGGGGCTGTTGCGGCGGCGTTGGGAGTGGGATTGTCAGCCATGCGGGGGCTGTCAGAATGGCAGGGCGGGGGAATCGCGTCAACGCCGCAGGCGGATGAGATTGTGTGCGGGATTTCGGAGGCCTTAACAAAAATGTTTTAGCAAATGCTTGATTTTCATGGGCTTTCTTCTGAAAAATAAACGCTCCCCGCATAGGCGGGTCAAAAGCGCCTCTCCTCAAACAACCATATGTTACTCACAGCCATCAAACTTAAACTCGCGGCCATGGTCGCGGTCGCCGGTCTCGACACCGCCGAAATGCCCGGAGCCTCCAAGGAATTCGTCGATGTCCTCACTGCGCTCGAAGCCGAGCAAAAGAAAGTCCAGGCCAATCCCGGCGCCAACAATGCCGACATCAACAAAGCCTTTAACGAGGCTGTCGCCAAGGTCCGTGAACTCGCCCAAAAGGACGACAAGGACGCGACCTATGCGCTGGCGCACTGGGGAGTCCTGAGCGGTGCCAATATTAACGAAGTGGCCGCTCTTTATCGCAAGGCTGCCGACAAAGGACAGGTTCTTGCCAAATCAGAACTCGCCCAGGTGCTGATGCAGGCCGGCGCCCAGAACCCGGAAGCGGCCAAAGAGGCCATCAAGCTGATTAAGGAGGCCGAGGCTGCTGATAACAAGGTGGCGCGCCGCATGCTCGCCCAGTTGCATCTCCAAGGCGTCACCGAAGGTGAAAAAGGCGTTGTGGTTGTCGAGAAGAGTGTGGCGAAGGCCAAGGAGCTTCTAGAAAAGGGTAACAAGGCAGGCGACGGCGAGGCCACCCTCGGTCTGGCCCAGCTTTACTCCGCTGGAGTTGAAGGCGTCCCTCAGGATCATCAGAAAGCCCTCGACCTTCTCATCGAAGCCGGCAAGCAGGGCAATGCGGTGGCATTGAGCACCTATGGTGCCCGCCTTTTGAATGGCGATCCGGATACCAAGGAAAGCCCCAAGCTCGTCAAGAAGGACGTCGCCGCCGCATTGAAGATGTTCAATGACTCTGCGGAAAAAGGTCTCGCCGCCGCGAACCGCATCCTTGGCCAGATTTATGAAAACGGTGTCGGCCAGGATGGCGCTGATGTGAAGCAGGACGTGACCAAGGCGTTTGAATACTACACCAAGGCCGCGAATGGCAGCGATCCCCAGGCTCTGTTCCGTCTTGGCAACGCGTTTGAAACCGGCATCGTGAAGGATCCGAAGGGCAAGCGTGATGAGAACGGCAATTTCGACAAGGATAACATCCTCATCCAGCCGAACCCCAAGAGCGCCCTCGACCTCTACCGTCTTGCCGCGCAGAACAATCTGGCCGAAGCCTTCTACAACGTCGGTGTCTATTACGAAACCGGCACCGTGGTGGACAAAGACCCGCAGAAAGCCTTCGCCTTCCACATGAAGGCCGCCACCGCAGGCATCGCCCAAGCCATGAATCGTCTTGCCGGCCTCTATGCTAACGGCACCGGAACCACGCAGGATTTGGTGGCTGCCGCAGGCTGGTATCAGCGCGCCGCCGACATGGGCTTTGCTCCTGCCCAGATCGCGCTTGGCATTCTTTACGAACAGGGTGCTGGTGTGCGCCAGAGCCGCACGGTGGCCGCCGGTCATTACTCTGACGCCGCCCAGCAGGGAAATGCGCTCGCCATGTTGCGCCTCGCGAATCTTTATGCCGTGGGTGTTGTCCCGGGAACACCGGAACTCGCCCGTGCGTGGGCTTATGCCAAGCAGGCCGACGAACTCGCCCAGAAGAGCGGCAACAAGGCCGACTCGGATGTGACGGCGAATGTGCTCAAGCAGCTTGAGGACAAGATGAAGCCTGACGAGGTCACCGAGGCGAAAAAGATCTTCGACAAGCTGCCGAAGCCCCAGGCCGCTGGCGCTCCTGCGGCGGCCCCCGCTCCACCCGCCGCCGCGCCTGCTGGTGATGCGAAGAAGAAGAAATAAGCGCTTGTCAAAACAGAGCACTTTGCTAGTCTCCGGCTCCCCAAAACTAGGGGGGCCGGTTTTTATTCCGGGGCATTAGCTCAGTTGGTAGAGCGCCTGCATGGCATGCAGGAGGTCAGCGGTTCGAACCCGCTATGCTCCACCAAAAAAAATGCCAGCAAACAGCCATGAGACCCACACCGGCGATCTTGAGCTTGGTATTGGTGGCCATGTCGGTTCAGCTGGTTGCTCTTGAGGTGCAAAGCCACGGTCTGCAGTTTGAGCATTGGCTCCGAGCCACATTTTTTGGCGAGTATCAGCCCGAAAGTCTCACTCAAAAATGGGACATCCCTGCCAGCGCGAATCCTGATCATGGTCGTGTGCCTGTGAACCCGAAGGTTGCAAAATATCGCACGCCGATTGGTCTCGGCGACGCGTTGCGTCAGTTTGATATTGATGAGCGGTTCATGCTGATCGCCGGTTTTTGGGAGCAGGTCACGCCGAAGACGAAATGCTGGACGAATGTGCAGGTGGTGATTATCGAGCCAGACGCATGGAGGAAGCTGTGGGGCGGCGTGACGCGTGCGGACCTCGAAAAACTCGATGCGATCATCAAGGACAAGTCGCTCAGCCTCGCGGAGGCCCGTGAAAGAGCGAAGGAGATGAAAAGCCGTCCCCCTTTCACCGAGGCGGTCATCCAGGTAAATCCCAAGATCGACGGCAACCAGCGCCGGCTGCAATGCAGCCTGAGGTTTGATGATTTTTTCAAGCATTTGGCCCCCGCAGCCTCGCCGGAGCCGCAAAAGCAGCCGGAGGTTTTCGGTGTGCCAGTGCCTGCGTCGTTTGAGTCAGCGCCGCGGAAGGTGAATGCGCCGTGAACGGCAAAGAGCGCAGATTGCAGTTAGACACCCGGATTTTTCCGCTCAATATCCTTGCCGTTTCATCGGGGTTTGTTAACAAATCGCCCCAAAGCAGGTATTTTATATGAAGTTCACTATCAGCAAGGAATCCTTCCTGGGCGCCATCAACCAGGTTCAGCACGTGGTCAGTTCGCGCACCACGCTCGCCATCCTCTCCAATGTCCTGCTCAAGGCCAAGGACGGCGTTCTGGAACTGACCACCACGGATCTGGATGTTGGCGTCACTTGCTCAGTGTCTGCCGAGGTGGACGAACCCGGTGCCACCACGCTTCCTGCACGCCGTCTCGCCACTATCGTGCGTGAACTCCCCTCCGAAGAAATCGAGGTCAAGGTGGATGAGAAGAACGTGGCATCCATCAAAAGCGGCCCCAGCTTTTTCAAAGTTCTCGGGCTCACCAGCGAGGAATTCCCCGCGCTGCCGCGTTTTGACGACGCCCGCGAGTTCCGCATCGAGCAGCAAGTGCTTCGTGACTGCCTGCGCAAGACCAGCTATGCCATCTCCACCGACGAGACTCGTTATGTGCTCAACGGCATCCTGTTTTCCTTCAAGGACAACGCGCTCACGATGGTCGCCACCGACGGCCGCCGTCTCGCGATGGTTGAGCAGGAACTTGAGTTTCCGCAGAGCCAGGAAATTGACATCATCGTTCCCACCAAGGCCGTGAACGAGCTTTCCCGCCTCCTGGGCGATTCTGGCGAGGTGTCCATTCGTGTGACTGGCTCGCAGGTCGGTTTCGATCTCGGCGACAGCCTGCTCGTCAGCAAGCTCATCGACGGAAATTACCCGAACTACCGCCAGGTCATCCCCGGCGAGTCAAAAGAGCGTATTCCGCTTGATCGCGAAGGCTTCCTTCGTGCCATTTCCCGTGTTTCGCTGCTCACCACGGACAAGTCGAACTCCATCAAGTTCATTTTCACGCCCGGCAGCGTCGAGATTGTGGCTTCCTCGCCCGATGTCGGTGAGGCGCGTGAAACGCTCGCCATCAATTACAAGGGCGCGGCCATCACCATCGCCTTCAATCCTGAGTTCGCGATGGCACCCTTGCGTAATCTGAGCGCTGACGAGGTTCATCTGCACCTCATCGACGAGATCAGCCCCGGAGTGCTGCGCACCGGCACGAATTTCCTTTATGTGCTGATGCCCATGCGCGTGAATGCCTGATCGTGCGATTTTTTACCTCACCTGAA
>Ga0315900_10005836_pt1 | contig 16772 bp, 18 predicted proteins | sample LakEriMetagenome_FD_203521 | JGI IMG/M metagenome (GOLD analysis project Ga0315900, IMG submission 203521) | Freshwater fungal communities from buoy surface, Lake Erie, Ohio, United States - Buoy 12 MA114 | ecosystem: Environmental > Aquatic > Freshwater > Lake > Lake biofilm | place: USA: Lake... | reverse complement strand
CACACCCAAACATTGTGAATACAAAACCAAGTAGCGCAAACGACCAACCGACATTCCGTGCAACCATCACGCATGCTGCAACAGAGGCGATTACAACAACAACGAAAGCAGCACGTGAACGTGACACGTCACGCTGTGCAAATGTTTCGCCTGTTGATCGCAGGTGTTCAATGCGATGTTGCGCAAGTACGACTGAAGTGGCACTGAGGAAGACGGCCACAACACCAGTCGCCATAAGAAATAGATTCAACATCAGTGGGTTGTACCCACTGAGCGTCAAGATGTGTAGTCGGGCTTATTCCTGAACGAGTTCGATCAGGGTTCCGTAGCTGCCCTTCGGATGAATGAAGGCAACCGTGGTGCCACGGCTTCCAGGACGAGGAGCCTTGTCGATTGGTGTTGCACCGGCGTCAATCATTGACTGAAGAGCCTTTGCGCAATCATCAACGCGGTAACCGACATGGTGCAGGCCCTCGCCGCGCTTTTCGATTGCTTTTGCAACAGGTGAATCATCTCGAGTTGGGGTGAGCAACTGGATGTAGCTCTCAGCAACCTTCAACAGTGCTTCTTCTACGCCGTCGCTGTCAACAACTTCACGGTGTTCGACTTCGGCACCAAAAGCGCGCTGGTAATAGTCGATCGCAGCTTCAAGATCTTTCACTGCGATTGCTACGTGGTCAATTTCGGTAAGCAACATGTGGGTCCTCCGATGTCAACTTCTGTCTGATTGTTTATCTGTAAATGGTCTCTTCGCCACCAGCGATTAGGCGCGACGGAAAAGATTCAGGTTCTTTTCGCCGACTTTGGCGCGCAACTCATGGTCATCAACGCCAAGGCCTGCTTCGGGAGCAAGACAGGTAACGCCCAACTTGCCCTCGTGCATGTTGTGGTGCACTTGGTACGCGGCCTCGCCAACCTGGTCAAGGCTGAACACCTGTGACATCACTGGGTGAATCATGCCCTTGCAAATGAGACGGTTCGCATCCCATGCCTCTTTGTAGTTCGCAAAGTGACTACCAACAAGACGCTTGAGGCGCATCCAGAAGTAACGGTTGTCGAACTCCATCATGAAACCACTTGTTGCTGCACACGTAACAACGGTGCCACCTTTTTTCGCAACATACATCGATGCACCAAAGGTTGAACGACCGGGGTGTTCAAACACGATGTCTGGATCTTCGCCAACAAGTGCGCGAATATCGCTACCAAGACGACGCCACTCTGATTCGTTGTGTGTGTTGTCATCATTCCAGAACTTGTAATTCGCTGCGCGACGGTCGATGATCGCTTCACATCCCATGTCGCGAAGAATCTGTGCTTTGTCTTCGGAGCTCACAACACCGACAGGAATGCCACCACCGTTCAACACATATTGTGTTGCGTATGCACCGATGCCACCAGTTGCTCCCCAAATAAGAACAACGTCACCTTGTTTCATCGCTGCACCGTTTGGACTCACCAACATGCGATAACTGGTGCTGTTGCACAATGCATTAACTGCTGCCTCTTCCCACGTGAGGTGCGCGGGCTTTGGCATCAATTGGTTCGCCTTCACAATTGAAAGATCAGCAAGACCACCAAAGTTTGTTTCGTATCCCCAAATGCGCTGATTCGAGCCCATCATCGAGTCGTCATGTGATGTTGGATCTTGATCATCAACGTGATTGCAATGCACGGTGATCTTGTCACCAGGCTTCCATGTGCGCACTGCACTTCCGACTTTTAGCACCACGCCTGATGCGTCGCTACCCATCACTTGGTAGTCGCGATCGTGGCGCTTTGCCCATTCGCTTTCGCGTCCAAGACGCGCCATTGGTCCGAATGTGCTCACTGGTTCAAAGATGCTGCTCCACACGGTGTTGAAGTTGATTGACGATGCCATTACCGCAATCGCCACTTCATCGGGGGCGAGTTCTGGGGTAGGCACATTGCCAACGTGAATGCTCTTGCGCGGATCTTTGTCGTTGCTCGCAACACCCTTGAACATTTCCTGTTCGGATTTCAGCACGTGCGCTCCGCGATATTCCTTGGGGAGCGGGATGGATGCCAACTGGTCTCCAGTGGCGCCGTTCATGATGGCTTCGAGCACTTTTTCCATTCGTAGGACGATAGCGATAGCCCGGCAATTAGCCCCTAGTCTTTGTGCTTACCCTCTCAGAGGGATTGGATCGAGGAGGCAGACATGGCCGGTTCATACATCGTCGCAGGAGCCCGTACACCCATCGGCAAGATGAGTGGTGCGCTTTCATCGTTTAGCGCAGCACAACTTGGTGGCTTTGCAATCAAAGAAGCGCTTCTTCGCGCGGGCGTCAAGCCTGAAGAAGTTGACCACGTGATCATGGGTCAAGTGTTGATGGCAGGTCAGGGTCAGGTGCCTTCACGTCAAGCAGCAGTAAACGCTGGCATTCCAATGAACGTTCCCGCAGTGAACATCAACAAAGTGTGTCTGTCAGGACTGAACTCCATTTACTTAGCTGACCAGATGATTCAGTCTGGCGATGCCGACATTGTTGTTGCAGGTGGCATGGAAAGCATGACCAATGCTCCGTACATCGCAGCAGGTGCTCGCGGTGGTTTCCGTTACGGACACACCGAACTTGCTGATGCAATCATCAAAGACGGTTTGTTCTGCGCATTTGATGCATGCCTCATGGGTCTTGGCACCGAGCGTTACACCGAAGGTGGCATCACTCGTGATCAGCAAGATGATCTCGCAATGAAGAGCAACCAACGCGCGGCTGCCGCAATTCAGTCGGGCAAGCTCGCTGAAGAAATTGTAAACATCGAAATTCCGCAACGTAAGGGTGACCACGTTGTTGTGAAAAATGATGAAGGTGTCCGCGCAGATACAACGATGGACACGCTTGCAACACTCAAGCCGGCTTTCGACAAAAACGGAACCATCACTGCAGCAAACGCAAGTCAAATCAGTGACGGTGGTTCTGCGGTCATCCTTATGTCGAAGAAAGCTGCAGAAGCGCGCGGAGTGAAGCCACTTGGTGAAGTGTTGTCATACGGAATGGTGTCTGGTCCGGACAATGCATCGCTGCTGCATCAGCCAAGCAACGCAATCACAAAAGCGCTCGACAAGATCGGCAAGAAGGTGTCCGACATTGATTTGTTTGAAATCAACGAAGCATTTGCCGCAGTCGGTATTGCATCAATGAAGCACCTCGGCATCCCCGACGACATTGTCAATGTGAACGGTGGAGCAATTGCTCTTGGCCACCCAATCGGCATGAGCGGTAACCGCCTTGCACTCACCCTTCTCCACGAACTTCGTCGTCGTGGTGGCGGTGTTGGTGCTGCATCACTGTGTGGTGGTGGCGGTCAGGGTGACGCGATCATCGTTCGCGCGCTCTAATTTTTCGTACATCTCACGACACTTCGAGACTCAGCACTACTGTCATGTAGTGCATGTCGCGTCTCATTGATCGAGCACTCTTTCTTCTACGTTGGCTTGCGCTCGCATGTCTCGTTGGAGCCATTGCAGGCATTGGTTCAGCAGTCTTTATTGGTGGACTTAATTGGGCGACTACTACCCGCTCTGAGAACAACTGGTTGATTTGGTTGTTGCCTATTGCTGGACTGGCGATTGGTGCGATGTACCACTACGGCGGCAAAGGACTTGAACGCGGCAGCAATCTTGTCATCGATCAGATTCATTCAAGAACAGAATGGATCGGCCCACGAATGTCGGTGCTTGTGTACGTCGCAAGCGTGATTACACATACATTCGGTGGTTCCGCTGGCCGCGAGGGTGGAGCGATTCAGATTGCAGTCGGATTAACCGACCCGATTAGCAAACGATTGCGATTTAGTCACGAAGATCGTTCAATCATGCTTGTCACCGCGATTGCCGGTGCTTTTGGTGGAGCATTCGGCGTCCCGTTTGCAGGAACAATTTTTGCACTCGAAGTACAACGTGTTGGTCGAGTGAAATACGAAGCTCTCATCCCCGCATTCACTGCGGCTGTTGTTGGCGATGCTGTTGTGCGCGAACTGGATGTGAAGCACACGGAGTACCCAGTCATATCGAGTTTTGATTGGGATCTTGAAAGTGTGTGGAAACTCGTTGTACTGGGACTAGCAGCAGGCGCTGTCGCATATCTCTTTGTTCACGGCACCCATCTCATCCAACGCCTAATGACACGAATCGTGAAGTGGTATCCACTGCGACCATTTTTTGGTGGCATCGCAGTTGCAGCGATGGTGTTGATGTTTGGCTGGCGTGACTATCAAGGTTTGTCAACACCACTTGCTCTCGATGCGTTTGCCGGCGACGATGCACGTAGCTGGATACCCAAACTCATTCTCACTGCTGTGACCATCGGTTGTGGCTTTATTGGTGGCGAAGTAATTCCCCTCTTTGTCATGGGCGCATTACTCGGTGCAAACATGAGCGATTTCTTAGGAGTGGATCCCACATTGTTTGCAGTGATGGGTTCGGTTGCGGTGCTTGGTGCCGCAGCAAATGTGCCACTCGCCTGCATTGTTCTTGGTATTGAATTATTTGGTGGCTCAAATGCATTGATGTTTGCGATGGTGTGCATCGTTGCGTATGCGGTTAGTGGCCATCAAGGTGTGTACCACGCACAAAAAGTTGACGCACCGAAATGGCGATCAATCAGGAATCGATGACGTGACGATGCCCAAGTGCGCGGCCAAGCGTCACTTCGTCTGCAAATTCCAAGTCGCCACCAACAGGAAGTCCACTTGCTAAACGCGTCACCGTGATTCCTAACGGACTGAGTGCCCGCGACAAATACATCGCGGTGACATCACCTTCAGTGTTGTTGTTTGTGCACACGATGATCTCTGTAATGCCTTCGGGTTTAATGCGAGCAATCAACTCACGCACTTTGAGTTGGTCAGGGCCAATCCCTTGAAGTGGATCAATCAAACCGAGCAACACGTGATATCGACCACGGAACTCACCCGTTTTTTCGATGGCAACAATGTCGCGTGATTCCTCAACAACACACACGATGGAACTATCTCGACGTGTATCACGACAGATTCCGCACAACTCCTCATCAGACAAGTTGAAGCATCGATCACAAAAACGGACTCGTACACGAGCGTTGATTAGCGCTTGCGATAAGCGTTCAACATCCTCCAGAGGTGATTTGATGAGATGCAATGCCAAGCGTTGCGCGCTACGTGGTCCAATACCTGGCAATCGACCTAACTCGTCAATCAATGCTTGAACTGGGGGCGTATACGGAGATGCCACTGTTACGAATCCTGCACAGTTCCACCGGGGAACGCTTTGAATAACTCGTTAACGGAGTCCGCTTTAGGAATTTCCACCGAATCTTCAATATCGCGAATGTCGCCGTCTTCAATCACGTCTTCAGCAACTTCTGGAACAGCAGCCGGACGTTCGATGCCACGTGATGCGGTGGGATCTTGGGTGAACACCAGTGCGTATTTTGCGCCGCACACTTTTTGAATCGCCGCCTGCAATTTGGTGGTGTGTTCTTCCACTTTCGCCATTGGTGTGTTGCTTGGTACTGACACAGTGATGGTTGTTCCTTCAACCGACACCACTGATGCTGGTTTGAAAATTGCCTTTGGAAAACCTGTCAGCGAATCAATGATTTGTGGCCATAGTTGAGCCGGATCACCAGAAGACGATGCGGCCACTGAAGTTGCAACTGGCTCAGGTTCTGGAGCCGCAGCAGTCGGTGCGGTGTCATCAGGTTTTGCAGATGATGCTGGTTTTGCGGGAGTCGCAGGAGTCGCCGCACGGCCACCAACTCGAGCTTTCCCGGTAGATGGATCGCGAGGTGCAGGAGGCAACGACGCAGTAACACCTTTTTCTTTCAATGTCTTGATCGCATCTTCCAATTGTTGAATACGCGCAACAAGATTGTCGAATGAATCATCGAATGATGGTGCTGACAACTTCACGATTGCCACTTCAAGTAACAATCGCGAATCTGGAGCATTGCGCATATCAATAAGGGTGGTGCCCAAAACTTCCATCACACGCACAATTGTTTGCGCACCGAGATCACGCGCAAGCGATGCAATCTTTTCTGTGCGCTGCGGTGGAAGTTGCACTAACTCTGGTGCCATTAGCGACAAGAAGGCATCACGCATTGCACGCACAATGTCTTCGGTAAGAGCGCGCGCTTCACGACCTTGTTGCATTGCAGTTGCAATGGCTGCGAGTGCTCGCGCTTGATCTTTAGTGCTCAGAGCAATGAACACTTCATCGATTGAGGCAGGAGCATCGAAGTCTCCACCACCTGCGGCAACAATCTCTAGGGCTGACAGCGTGTCACGTGCGCTACCACCACCTTGTTGCAACACTTGTTCGATTGCTTCATCAGAAATTTCTAGACCTGCTTGGTCGATCACCCATCGCACATACTTTTCCAACTCATCAAGTGGAATGAGATGAAATTGAAAATGCTGTACTCGACTGCGAATGGTTTCACTGACTTTTTGCGGATCAGTGGTTGCCAACACGAACACCACCTGATCGGGCGGTTCTTCCAACGTCTTCAATAGTGCGGCCTCAGCACCACGAGACAGCATGTGCACTTCGTCGAGGATGAATACTCGATGACGGCCTGGGGTTGCTAGAGCAGCTGACTCAATGAGATCTCGGATCTCTTGCACGCCATTGTTGCTTGCTGCGTCCAACTCAAGAACATCAAAACTCGCACCCGATTCCACCGCTTTACATGACGCACATTCACAACATGGCTCACCGTTTACCGGGGACTCACAGTTAAGAACTTTGGCCAAAATGCGTGCAGTTGACGTTTTACCGGTGCCTCGAGGACCAGAGAATAAATAGGCCTGACCTTCACGATGATGAATGACCGCATTGCGCAACGCCTTGACGACATGGTCCTGTCCATACAGTTCAGAGAATTTTCGCGGACGAAAACGTCGATATAGGGACTGCGTAGCCATCGCTTCGACCCTAGCAATGCGGTGTGAATGATGGAGATGAGGGGCGGGAGGAACCGCCATTGACTACCGTTTTCACAGCGCATGAAACGTCTCGTCTTTTTTTTCGCCGTTTTTGCGGCTGTTCTCTTTTCTGGTGGCACAACTCATGCCGCTGGACAGAACACACTCGAGTCGTCAAAGCCCGCTGCCGGTGAGACCATCACGATCGCTCCCACCCAATTGCAGTTGGTATTTGCAAGCCCTGTTGGTGGCGCAGAGGCCGTCGCCAACATGGGGCTGTCGCTGTCGTGCGAGGGAAATCTTGTCGGTCTTGGGTCCCCAGTACTTGGTGAAGATGGCGTCACCATCTCGGCTCCACTCACGCAAATCCCTGCGAACGGCACCTGCACCGTCTCATGGGAATTGCCCGACGGCAGTTCGGGATCATTCAGTTTTATATCGGCAGTGAACGCACCAACAACAACGGTGCCCCCAACCGACAACACCACCCAACCAACGATTCCGGGAATCGACGGACCACAAACAATTTCTGGTCCACCCGAACGTCTTGGTGGACCCATCGGGCTCGCTCGACTTGCAAGCTTCATCATGATGGGCGCGCTCGTCGGCGGATTGTTCTTCCTACAACGACGTTGGTTTGAAGGTGTTGAATACGCAATCACCGAACGGTATTTCCGAATTGTCGGAATTCTTGCCACGTTGTCGATGTATGTGCTCGTATCGCTTATGGCGGCAAGCGAAGGCGACTCGTCTGCCGGGTCCGGGTTTATTCCAACGAACTGGTCATCATTGTTTGACTCTGCCGAAGGCGCTGCTTTATTCGCAAGATTTGCATTGACGTTGGTGGTCGCGTGGTTTGCATGGATTCCTATTCGAGTGATCGATCCAAGTTCGGCACCGATCGCATACGCAACTCTTTTTGCCACTGCAATCACATATGGCTTTGATCGCACTGGAGGTCGTCTCTCCACACTCGGTATCGCACTTGGCATCATTCACATGGCACTCACGCTGTACTGGGTGGGTGCAATCGGAGTGATGTGGCGCGTGATCTTGCGCGGACCAGGTGATCGTGACTTAATTGAGGCACTACGCGGTTGGTCACAACATGCAACATGGGTTGGTATCGGTTTAGTTATTAGTGGCGCGGTGCAAGCGTGGCGAATAGACGGTTGGAGCTACATCAACAGTGGACACGGGCGCGTCGTGTTATTCAAAACTCTTATCGTTGCTGGTTTGCTTTTCCTTGATGCAGTGATTCGTCAATTCATTGTCTACAAATTGCGTCGCGCGCGAATGTTGAACCAACGTGCCGTATATAGATTGCAACGGCCATTTGCATTGAGCGCCGGTCTTAGTGTCACTGTGCTCGCGTTGTCGTCATGGATGATGTCGATGCGACCACCGAACATCCTGCCGAAAGACACCGGACCAACTGTTCAATACGCAATCGTTCGAGACTTGACAGGTGCTGATGATTTCCACGTCCGCATATCAATTGACCCAGGCAACGTTGGTGTTAATCAAGTGCTTGTTGAATTGTTCGGACCAAAACGCATTCAGCAATTCACGATTGACTTAGTGCCATCAAACCCCGCGTTCTCCGGATACTCGATCACTATTCCAATCACTCGACCTGGTGGTGCATACGTTGCACCGGAAGCGGGACTCACATTGCGCGCTCCCGGTGAGTGGACAATGACAGTGCGCGGCACCACAACAACGGGAGATCTCGAACCTCTCACCACGACGTTCATCATCGCCGATGGGACAACGGTCACGACCGTGCCACGAAGCGAGACCACGACGCCGTCAACTCCCACAGACTCGACCCCTACTCCTGCAACAGGCGACACCACAACGACAACGTCTGCCCCGCCCGGCTGAGTCGAGATAGGTCGCACGGGGCGGTTTCCCACTAGCGTTTCACCCGTGACTGATACCGCCGGCGCGTCCATGCAAGACAAAATCGAAGATCTTCGCCAACGTCGGGAGCAAGCCCTCCATGCAGGAAGCCCCCGCGCAGTTGAGCGTCAACATGAAAAAGGCAAGATGCTTGCTCGCGAGCGCATCGAATACCTGCTCGACCCGGGCTCATTTCACGAACTTGACCTTCTCGCTCGCCACCGCGCACACGCAGCTGGTCTCGAAGAACGTCCCTACACCGATGGTGTGCTCACCGGTTGGGGAACAATTGATGACCGCAAGGTCTTCGTGTTCAGCCAAGACTTCACCGTTTTTGGTGGTGCACTCGGTGAAGTATTCGCCGAAAAGATTCACAAGTTGATGGACTTGGCGCTCAAAGTTGGTGCACCCGTCATTGGTTTGAATGACGGCGCAGGTGCTCGTATTCAAGAAGGCGTTGTATCACTCGCGTCATACGGTGGCATCTTCTATCGCAACGTGTTGTCATCAGGAGTTGTGCCACAGATTTCGGTGATTCTCGGACCATGTGCCGGTGGCGCTGTGTATTCACCAGCGATGACCGACTTCATTTTCATGGTGCGCGAATCCAGCCACATGTTCATCACTGGTCCCGATGTTGTGAAGACAGTGACTGGTGAAGACGTGACGCTTGAAGAACTCGGCGGTGCAATGAGCCACGCTTCAAAGAGTGGTGTTGCAACATTTGTGTCTAATGACGAAAAGGCATGTCTTGATGATGTGCGTTTCCTCATGTCGTTCTTGCCACAAAACAACTTGGAAGAAGCACCTGCAGTTGAACCAAGTGATGATCCAAATCGTTCATGTGAGGCATTGCGCACCATTCTTCCTGCGTCACCTAACCAGCCATACGACATGAAGAAAGTGATCGCCGAAGTTGTTGACGATGGCGAATTCTTCGAATACTTCCCACATTGGGCAAAGAGCATCGTGTGTGGTTTTTCACGTCTTGACGGAATCCCAGTCGGAATTGTTGGCAACCAGCCAATGGCATTCGCTGGTGTTCTTGACATTGAAAGCAGTGAAAAGGCTGCACGTTTTGTGCGCACATGCGACGCGTTCAACATTCCTCTCGTCACATTTGTTGACGTTCCCGGCTTCTTGCCCGGCGTCAATCAAGAACACGAAGGAATCATTCGTCACGGTGCGAAATTGTTGTACGCATTCTGTGAAGCAACAGTTCCTCGTATTCAGATCATTACGCGCAAGGCATACGGCGGTGCGTACGTGGTGATGAACTCAAAGTCGATCGGTGCAGACCTTGCATACGCTTGGCCAACAGCAGAACTTGCTGTGATGGGACCACAGGGCGCTGTTGAGATTGTGTATCGCCGCGAGTTGCAGCAATCAGCAGACCCAGTTGCGCGTCGTGCGGAACTTGTTGCCGAATACACCGAGAAGTACGCAAACCCATACGCAGCAGCTGAGCGTGGCTATGTCGATGATGTCATCGACCCTGCTGATACTCGCGCAAAGACAATTGCTGGTCTTCGTATGCTTCTCACCAAGCGCGAGGAATTGCCACGCCGCAAGCACGGCAACATGCCTCTCTAACCCTTTCGGAATCATCTCGGAAATAGCAATGACCAACGACATCAGCGGATCAGATTTCGCATCGCCAAACATTCAAAATGAGCCAAAGGCCACGTTTGGTATTCGTTTGATTGCTCACATCTTTGACGCAGTCATGGTGATGCTCGTCAGTTTTCCTTTTGCAATCGTCAGCACGATTGTTGAAGAAAATGGCAGTTCGAGTGGCGCTGACGCAATCACATTGCTGGGCATCATCGTGTGTCTGGGTGTGTACAGCTGGTGGATCGGTAACCAAGGTGGTTCGCCACTTCGTCGCACCATCGGAGTTCTTGTCCTCGACGAACGCACTGGTGCCTTCATTGGAACAAAGCGTGGAGTGAAGTGGGTGCTGATGAGCCAAGTTTCGGGAATCGTCTTATTCCTCGGATACTTTGCAATGTTGTGGCATCCAAACAAGCAAACATGGCATGACCGTGTAGCTAACGCAGTGGTGGTGAAGCGATGAGTGAAAACAACTTTTCTGTGTCTTCTATTCATCCGACGCCGACCGAGGAAGAAGCGGTAGCAATCACAGCCGCACTTGAATTTGGTTGGCCACGCGCTGTTGCATCTACTCCAGTAGACACTCGCCCGAACACCTCATGGCGCTTCAGTGGTAGGTGGTGGGCATCGCACGGCACCTTGCGTCGTGCGCGTCCCGGATTATGAACGAATCACGCGGACCACTTCACGGTCTGCGTGTCATTGATCTGTCAACAGTTATTGCAGGGCCCAACTGCGCGCGCTATCTCGCCGACTTTGGCGCGGAAGTTATCAAGGTAGAAAATCCTGAGACGGGCGACAGTCTGCGTGGCATGGGATGGGAAGACCCTCGCGATAACAACGGATTGTGGTGGAAACTCGTTGCGCGAAACAAACGCACCATTGCACTGAATCTCAAAGACGACGCTGACAAAGAAGTGTTCTTGCGTCTCGCAGACGACGCACACGTGTTGATTGAAAACTTCCGTCCGGGAACACTCGAACGACTTGGTCTTGGTCCTGACGTTTTAATGAAGCGCAACAACAAGATCGTCATCACACGTATCACCGGTTTTGGACAAACAGGTCCGTATTCATCACGCCCAGGATTTGCGTCTATCGCAGAGGCAATGTCGGGACTTGCATCAATTACTGGGATGCCCAATGGCGAACCAATGCTTCCCGCATTTGCAATGACAGATGAAGTAACGGGACTATCCGCAGCATTCGCAACAATGGTTGCGTTGTATTCGGGTGAGTCACAAGTTGTCGATGTGTCGCTTCTTGAAACCGTGTTTCAAATCTTGGGACCACTTATATCCGTGTGGAAAGTACGTGGCGAATTACAAGAACGCATGGGCTCATCACTTCCCTTCACCGTTCCACGCGGAGTGTTTCAGTGTGGCGATGGTGAGTGGATTGCAGTGTCGGCATCAAGTGATTCTGTTGCATTGCGCGTTGTGAAACTTCTCGGTTTCGAAGGTGATCAACGCTTCTCCACGTTCCAAAATCGCGTTGCGAATCGCGTGGTGCTCGATGCAGCAATGGCAACATGGTGCAAACAACGCACACGCCCAGAAGCACTACAAGCATTTGAAGATGCAGAAGCAGCAGCGGGTCCGGTGCTGTCAATGAAGGACATCGCAGATGACCCTCACTATGCGGCGCGCGAGGCAATCGTGGAACTTGATGGCACTCCCATGCAAGGACTTATCGCCAAGTTGTCGCAAACCCCAGGAGTGTTGAATTGGGGCGGTAAACCCATCGATGCCGATGGTGATGACATCCGCAAAAACGGCTGGACAACAAGCGACTAACGCACATCAACAATAAGCAGCTTGAGCCACTGATTGATTCAGAAGTTGGTTATGAACTCACCAAACCAACGGGACACGAAATGCCAGTGCCACCGATACCGCAGTAGCCATTCGGATTCTTCGCCAAGTACTGCTGGTGGTAATCCTCTGCGTAATAGAAATCAGTGAGTGGTGCAATCTCAGTGGTGATCGTCTTGTAGTGCGCTTCAGTCAAGAGTGGTTGATACGCATCACGAGTCTTGATCGCTAATGCCTTTTGATCTTCGTCGATGTAATAGATGGTGCTGCGATACTGCGTGCCCACATCAGCACCTTGACGATTGCCTTGAGTGGGATCGTGATTTTCCCAGAAGATTTTCAGCAACTGTTCAAACGAAATCACTGCTGGATCAAACACCACGAGAACTACCTCTGCGTGATTGGTACGGCCAGAACACACTTCCCGATACGTCGGATGAGCAATGTCGCCACCTGCATAACCAACGGCTGTTGAATACACACCGTCTGCTTCCCAGAACTTGCGCTCTGCTCCCCAGAAACAGCCCATCCCAAAGACGGCTGTTTGCATACCTTGTGGCCAAGGACCAACGAGTGGTTGACCATTCACGAAGTGCGCTTCAGGGACGGCAATTGGCTCTCGCATACCCCTTAATCTAGACCGCTTCGCGAGGTCTGCAATACGAGACGTTGTAAATCAAGCAACTCCTCATCACCAGGCAAAAGACGTAGGCCGGCGGTGGCCGCGATGGTCACTTCGTCCCATTTCTTATTGTCATAAGCCCAATACGCAACTTCACGTGCAATATTCGCACCCATCATGACAAAGCGTGTGGTGCTGCCATCAATATCAGGCCAGCAATAGTTCGCCCCAGCAAAAGGAAGATCTCTCACGCGCGAGAGCTCTGCAACAACTTCAGTGAATGTTGAACGGTCTGTTTCGAAACGTTGCCAAGCGTTTCGCAAAAGTTCAACATCAGTAACGATCTTCTTGCTCAAAACGATGTCATCTGTGAACGTGGGTGGCGCCCAATCACGAGGAGAAACATGCGGGCACAATTCTGATAAACAACGCCGCATATCCGAGACAACAGTTGCAAAACTGGAGTCAGAGATGTTTGACTCCCACATTGCAGTACGCGCTGCAGAACGTAATGGACGATCTCGATTGATACTGAGCCATGTCAGCAATTCGAGAGCCTTCCGCTTACGAAAATCTACGGAATTACCCTTCCGATTTTCCACTCGCGGATAACCAAAAAGACGAACCACTACCTCCCACTCGCACTCACTAGACACACGATCGATGACAACCGCAACACCACTAGTTGGAACGTGCTGGTCAGCAACTAGTGGCTTATCTAGCCCTTGAAGAATCTCGGGTGTATTTTTCTGCGACCTGCGCATCGTGTGTGTTGCTGACATCCCAGCTATCACAGGAGAAATCAAGGTGTGAACGTCCACCCCCGAGGAAGTGGTTTTTATGTCCCCTGTGGTAGTTGATGAACCCAGTGAAAGAAAACCTGCGAGTGCAATTCCATACATTGACAACAACGACATTGGATCTGTTGCGTGCCATTTTGCTCGTTGAATTCGAATGCCTTGTATCAGCGTGATCATTGTCAACAACCACGCAAAAAGTACGACACAGACACTGACGAATTGAATGAGTTGAGCAGTAATTATTCCGTTCTGGACGAACAACTGCCAATCCTCACTATTGATATCGCTGGAAAACAACTGAAACATAATGACAACAGGACTCATTATCAGTGTGCACCACGCCCCAACGACAATCAATCGGCGCGTCATTGAGAGACCATCTGCGCGGTGCGCCGCACACTGATTGTTCTTCCCGATATCCCAAACATGTTGAGCACTCGCATAGAAACATATTTGCGAATCTCAACAGTGATTGACTCTTTGGTGACGTATACAGTTGCATCGTGCCCTTGTTGTTGTAAGTAGTTAGACATGTCTTGATGGGCCTGAGCCGGATCTATCTCAGGCTCACCTGCTCGGATACTCACTATGTTTTGCGTTCCAATGCGAGCGGTGTTCTGTGCGTCATCAGACATCTCAAGATATGCGCCGATAATTCGACCACCATCAAAGACGAGGCCAGACAATGCAACTAAAGACACAATCATGATCACCATGAATGCCGAGAAACTTCCTCGTTGCTGATGTCGTGAGATGCAGATCATCGGAACGTATACCGATCAACAACTTCGCGAGATGTCGCGGACATTCTCTTGCTACGAACGCCGAGAGAATTAAGCCCTTCAACATTCTGGCTGCAGGTGACTGTGGCCTCGACAAAACCATTACTTTTGTCTCGAATGCGCCGCAGAGACACTGAGATGTCACGGCACGGAACACCATTTGTCATCATCTCTGCAAGTGCGGCGTTTTCAGCTACTGACGCCATTGAGGCCTCCCGCACTTGTGAAGCTGCTCGAGCTGCAACATCGGCTGCATGTTGTACTCGCAAATGCGCATCACTAAAACGGCCAGCGTGAATGATCAGTAATGCAACGAGTAGTAATACAGGTGTCAGTAAGACCACTTCCACCGTTACTGAACCCCTGATGTGAGACCTCATCGCTCTCCCTCAGTCATAAAGACCTCCCGTCTCGCTATGCCACGTCGCGACACTGTGTCCGGAAGAAATGGAAGAAGTCGTCCTATTCGCAACTGCACCGACACAGTGACAAACGACTGTGACATCACAACTTGTGGTGGTTGCTGTAAACGTGAGCCAAGGTCTCGCACCATTTCAGTGACAGAAGTGGTGGCAGCAGAGGATGCCCCCGAGGAGACTGACATCCCCGCTGCTACCTGTGCGCCACGTTTCGCGGCTGCGTTAGCAACATTTGATGCATGCATGTACGACGCAACGTGAACTCCGACAAGCAAGAGAAGAAGAATCACGGGCACCATAAGCACAACTTGCACCGTTGTCTCACCGCGAATGTGACGACGACTCATTTCACTCAGCCGAGGTTGATCGTGTTTGCTTTGTCGCGGACGCGACCACTGATCGTTGCCCCGACAGCGATAGCTAGTGCAATAAGCGCAGCCGTCATGATGACAGTCGTGGCACTCACCTCTCCACGTTCTGTGTCACGTTCGCGTGAGGCAAGTCGTTGAATGTTGTAGTAATCCCACATTTGTTTCCAGACAGACATATCTGCTCCTTTATTTGTTGTGTTGTGTTGGGAATAAGACATCGAAGAAACACACATCAAAGAACTCCTAATGTGCTGGCAAAAGCCGGGTATCCGATGAGAATGATGAAGCCGACAAACAACATGACGATCGGTACACCCATGTGTTCGGTGCTTTGTTGTGCGTCGTATTCAATTGCGGCAAGATTGCGAGCGCGTAACGATGCAGCCTTCGTGTGAAGCGATTGGCGCACACGCGCACCGTGCTCACCAGCAAGCTGGACACTGTGAGCGACATCGACCAGCGCATCAAGACCATTTACCTCACCCAATGTTCGCAATTCATCCCAGAATGAACGGCGTGAACTACGAGCACGTGCGAGTGCGAGTCGAAATTCTTCAAAACACCAGCCATCCCCAGCATTGCTTGCAGCAAGAAGAGCCGTTTCTATTCCAGCACCTCCAGCCAACAAGACGTTGACAAGATCAAGATATGCAGCAAGTGCGGTGCTCATATCACGACGCAGGGCTTTTGCCTTCTTCTTCGTTGAATTGATGGGCCACGCATAGCCAGCAACCGACACACCGATCACAATCAATGCACTTAACCACGTATTGAGATCGACGCCAGTTCTATTGAGAAACCACAGACCTACAACTGCAATGCAGAATGATCCAATGCTGATTGTTATACAACGTCGAGCAACACTCTCCATTGTTGTTCGACACAATGTCACGTCGCTTGCCAACAGCGGACTTCTCATGATGCAACCGCGTCAAATCGTGGTGACAGAAATCGAGATGGCATCGCGATCTGCCCTAAACGTCGAAGCATGAGAAGTGCAACAGTGAAGCTCAAGAGTGACAACGAAAGGAAGGCGACTCCTTGAGTGGTGGCAAACGGAGAAAGGTAGCCGGGATCGAGCACTATGAGCCCACCAACAAAGACGATGACAACACCAGCGATAAGTCGTGTTGCTGTGCGAGTGCGTGCCCTACTCACCCACATCCGTAAGTAGAAACGACATTCCTCGCGAGCGCACTCACTGAGATGTGTAAGCAACTGCGCCACATCACGTGCTTGATGCTGAGTAGCGGTGATCAGAGCGGCAACAACGAAATCACAAGTGGGATGTGCGACATCTTCAGCAAAGTTTCGCAATGAAGTTTCAGTCGACCCGTATCTGATACCCGCTACTAGTCGTTGGACATGTGCCAGAAGTATCGGAGGTGCATGATCTTGTGTAGCGAGAATTGCCTGCTCGAGGCCAGTGGACGCAGAAATGGTGTCACGCAATTGTTCGGTCCATACCGCGATGGCTTCAACAAGATCACGTGTGTGCGGACTAGAAGTAAC
>Ga0315900_10005834_pt1 | contig 16776 bp, 16 predicted proteins | sample LakEriMetagenome_FD_203521 | JGI IMG/M metagenome (GOLD analysis project Ga0315900, IMG submission 203521) | Freshwater fungal communities from buoy surface, Lake Erie, Ohio, United States - Buoy 12 MA114 | ecosystem: Environmental > Aquatic > Freshwater > Lake > Lake biofilm | place: USA: Lake... | reverse complement strand
AATCTTTGTGCGTTGGAGACGTCGCATAGCCCGGTCTAGTGCGCCTCACTGCTAATGAGGTTAACCCCTAAAGGGTTTCGGAGGTTCAAATCCTCTCGTCTCCGCCAAATAAAAATAAGTAAAAAAGCATTTAGAAATTGGGGGGAAGTTGCCTACCTATAAAATTGCAATAGTTGGCGCAGGTCCGGCTGGCTACTTCACCGCACAAGCATTTCAAAAAGCGCAGACTGAAGAGCTCTCATTTTCAATAGACATGATTGAGCGTCTTCCCACCCCCTGGGGACTGGTAAGAAGCGGAGTCGCACCTGATCATCCAAAGATTAAAACAGTCTCTAAAGTATTTGAAAAGATTGCTAAAGAGCCAAACTTTAGATTATTTGCCAATGTTGAGTTGGGTAAAGATGTATCACTAAAAGATTTAAGGGATCAATATGACGCAGTGGTCCTAGCAACTGGTGCTTCAAAGGGGCGAAAACTTGGAATCCCAGGTGAGGATCTAACTAACTCTCTTTCTGCTGCAGATTTTGTTCCTTGGTATAACTCCCATCCAGATTATGTAAATACTGAGGTTGATCTATCTTGCGACACAGCTATAGTAATCGGCGCTGGAAATGTGTCAATGGATGTGGCGAGAATTTTGGCAATTGATCCAACAGAGCTAGATCCAACTGATGTTGCAGATCACGCCCTTATTAAATTAAAGCAAAGCAATATCCGTACAGTAATTATTTGTGGCAGGCGTGGACCAGAACATGCCGCCTTCACCTCCCCTGAATTGCGAGATCTTCCCAAATTAGAAAATACTGATGTCTATATTGATTCTAAGCAGATACAAGAGGCTGAATCACGAATTGAAGCGCTAAGTGAGATTGAAAAAGATCTAAAAAATAACCTTGAAGCAATGAAATTAATTGCAGAACATGCCAAAAAAGGCGTTGAAAGAAAACTTGAGATCAAGTTTTTAGCAGCTCCAATAGAGTTTAAAGGAAATAACAAAATTGAAGAGGTTGTTTTTGCTCAGAATAAAGTTGAAAATGGCAAGGTAGTTTCAAGCGGTGAGAAGTTTTCAATTAAATGTGGGTTGGTTATTAGCGCTATCGGATATGACTCAGTTGAGTACCCAGGGATTACGATTGAGAATGGCCGTATAAATAATATCGCAGGACATGTTGAACATAATCTCTATACAACTGGTTGGGCAAAGCGTGGGTCAAATGGAGTGATAGGAACTAATAAGAGTGATTCAACTGATGTGGTGGAATTAATTATTGAAAACCTAAAAGAACCTAAGCTTTCAGAGGGAATCACATCTCCACTCAAATCTGGACATGAAGTAATTGATCAATTGGCTTGGGAAAAAATTAATGCCTCTGAAGTGATCTCTGGTGAAATAGCAGGAAAACCTCGAGTAAAAGAGGTGGATTGGAAGCGGCTAATAAGTTTGGGCAGGTCTTGATAAATCGCTAGACTTCCCATCGCTTTACAACTTTGCGCCCGTAGCTCAACGGATAGAGCATCTGACTACGGATCAGAAGGTTCGGGGTTCGAATCCCTGCGGGCGCACTTCACGTTTAAGCATAAGATTACGGACGTTCTTACTCCTAATTAGAAGTAACTCACTGATCTAGTAATCAGTCCTGTTTAGGAGATATTTCAAGTTGGGGTGTAGTAACAGGAGTGATAGGAAATTAAACAAGGTGGGGTTGGAGTCCCTACGGGCGAACCAGTTGGTATAAATTGATAAATTTAAGTAGTTCTCAGGAATCATTAACTTTTATTAGCAATTTTTTGCAATTAGAACTAGCAAATTACCCCCAGAGAATCCTTTTTAATACTTTCTAGTAGGCTTTTCTTTTTAGTTTGGGAGGAGTGAGCACGACCTATGCGTACGCGCCTTACCTTCTTAGCTATTTGTTCACTCTTACTCTCACTCTTAACCACAACTACACCTGCAAACTCATCAACTTCAAATCTTGAAATCTTTGCAGTAACAGATAGTAAGCCTGGTGAGGTTGAGCTAACTTTTTTTTCTAAAATCTCAAATAAACGTTCATATCAAATCACTGCAAAACCTAAATCTGGTGTTGGTTTAACCTTTTCAAAAACTTTTAAGAAGAGAGCACCTGGCTACATCACCCATAAAATCTCACCCTTAAGTACTGAAGTTGAATACATATTCACAATCACCATTACAACAACTGGCAGAAAGGTAATCAAATCTGCTCCCTATAACTACCTAGTATCTTCAACTGTTCCTAGCACTCCATTAATTACCAAGGTTGAGGCAACAGATGCTGATGAGGCGGTAGTTTTTTTTACCGCACCAAGGGATGATGGCGGAACTCCTATCTATTACTACACCGCCACCTCAAACCCAGGTGCTATCTCAGTTATCGCACCTATTCAAGGCTCAGGTTCAGTAACTGTTACCGGATTAACTAAGGCAACCACCTACACATTCACATTAACCGCTCACAACATAAATGGTTCATCAAGGGCTGCAACCTCACCAGCTCCTATTACTACCCTGGCTGAAAAAATTGTTAGATCCTCACCAGCATCAACTACTAATACACCAACTCTTGCTGCTCCCGCCTTTACTCTCTCCTCCTCATCCCAGAGTGTTCTAGTTAATACTTCAATAAGCACAGTTACCAATACCTCAACAGGGGGTGCTATTTCATCCTATGCAATCTCACCCGCTGCCCCTGCTGGCTTAACCTTTAGTACTTCAACAGGTCAATTAAGTGGCACACCAACCTCAATACAATCTGCTACCGCCTACACAATCACTGCGACAAATGCTGCAGGAAGTGCTACGCAAACCTTTACATTGACGGTTACAACTGCTGCTCCTGCTTTTTCACTCTCAAGTGTTGCCGAGACCCGGGTTGCAACCACTGCAATTACCGGTTACACAATTACCTCAACTGGTGCGCCAATTACCTCTTATTCGTACGAGGGCACACTTCCATCTGGCTTAGCTTTTAGTACCTCAACGGGTCGAATAACTGGAACACCAACTGAGACTAGAACTGCAACTACCTACACAATCATCGGCGCATCAGCATCAGGAGAGACAGCAACTGCTACATATAGATTAAGAGTTACAGGAGACATTGGTGATACTGGACCTGGCGGTGGAATTATTTATTACTACCGATCTGCAGGATTTAATTGTGGCCCAACTCGAGCATCTACGTGTAGATACTTGGAGGCAGCGCCAGCTAGATGGCTAGGAACCTCAGATACATCGACCCGTTGGGCGCAACAACAACCTGTCGACTACTCATCGACAACTGTTCCAGGAAACGGGGCAACTGCTACTGAAATTGGTTGGGGGTATAGAAATACCAGAGCCATTGTTGCTCAAGGAAATAATGCTACTTCTGCTTCAGCAGTTGCAGATTCACACACTGTTACAGTCTCTGGGGTGGTCTATGATGATTGGTTTCTGCCATCTAAGGATGAGTTAAATCAAATGTGTAAGTGGGCCAGAAACCAAGCCTGGGTAAGCGATGCAACCGCTTGCGATAACAGTGGGTCGCTTAATTCTGGTCCCGGTGCAAGTGGATTCACAGCTTATTATTATTGGTCTTCCTCTGAAAGCGCCAATTCCTTGGCACGGATGCAGAACTTTGCCGATGGCGCTCCAGTGAGTACTTATAAATATAATATGGTTTCTATTCGTCCAATTCGGGCTTTTTAATTTAGGAAATATTTTTCTCTAGGTAGTAAATATCTTTACAAACTTAAATTTAATATGGCGGGGTCTGTAAATTAACTCTGTTAAATATTTATTTAATGTGTAATACTTACCCCTGAAGGACAACGGATAGAGCATTTGACTTTCTGATTGGGCGTAAGCACAGTCGGAAAGATAGGCAAGTAAAGGTGAGTTTTAGGGAACTAAAAGCTCAGATTTACTGGCCAACTACGGATCAGAAGGTTCGGGGTTCGTATCCCTGCGGGCATATGGATAGGTTTGAAAGTTGAACCGAATTTCTAATCTAAATTACTGATTTAGTAACCTGTATTATGTAAATATGTAGGATTGATAATTCTTTTTATGTTTCCCAGAAGCACCAACTTCAAAGTTACGTTTTTAGGTAGTTTAAACAAATCGCTCAACTTTAGGAATTTTTTAACCCTGGGATTCTCATTAATATTGGCCTGACTACAATTACTAATTGAAGCTTTAGCTCTATCGGTTTCTCAGTCTTTAACCATTCAGTTTTAAAAACTACCAAATCTATTTTCAAATTTATCATATACTTAATGCAAGAAAGTTACCACAAATTTTGTATCACCAATAAATTCAATTGTACAGCAGCATTCAAAAAAGTTTTTAGAGTGAGTAGTAAAAAAGGAGTGGTAAATCAAGTGAAATAAAGTTTGCCAATCTTAATAATCGAATTAACTCGGGATTATTTAATGTTATTATAAGTGCACATAGAATTATGATGTAACGTTAAGAATCAAAAATTTGTAACTGCAAGCTTTTATGCTAGTTTGACTGACAAAATTACTTGATCAACATTCAATATTTTAGGAATTAAGAATTAGGAAACATAGAGAAATTAACGCATTAAATTAGTGTAAGAGATCTTATTGTAACTGCTCAAGATAATTCATGCAAGGCTTGCTCAAAGCTAAATTGGCTACCAGATTTTAACTTTAAATATCTTGTGGTTAGTGATCTAAACTCATCATGAATAGCAAAACTTCTTAATAAATCTATAGTGCTAAGCATGGATAGATGATCAACTAATCAAGAAACCACATTTTGGTTCCGGTAGCTCCATAGTGTCACTACGTTCTAGCATTGATATTTCGTAGAGGTAGCTAAATTTAATTAGTAGGATTTAAAAATACAGGGACTATCTTTCCCTTTGGTAAGCCAGTTACGACAACATTTAAATACTTCTCGAACTCGTCATGCTGCAAAATCAATTTGCTGGCAGGCAATAATTCGGCAGTACGCCAAGCGCTTGATTCATGCCAACTGCCTGCAAAGTGAAGAAAATAGGAATTCCATAACGATGCTCCTATACAGTGCATTGCTGTATCACTGGAGGTTAGTTCACCAGACAGTTCGTAAAGAAAAGGATAATTCCAAGCCATTTCATAATTCCATAGCGTTTGAAACTTATAATCTAACCAAGAGACGTTATCATAAGATTGAATTAAAGAATTTAAATAAGGCTCCTCCCACGCTAGTTGATCTGAGTTCAATACTTGCTTCTTGCGCGCTTCATGAAATCCTTCCGTGAAAACGTCTTTAAATGAAATATCCATCAACAGAACCCCACTACAGAAATAGTCATCAAATTCGGGTAAGCCACAATGTCGGAAAATTTGCCGAGGAGCTGCAAACAGAATTGAGTCCAATGGGTAATCAGATGAATAAAACTTGTTACGTAGATAAGCAATTCGTTTTTTAACCTCAATTAGGGGGTAAGGTAATTGCTTTTCTTGAGAGACAACTCCAAAATATCCCTCCTGTACCTGTTCAAAAATGTTGGGAGCTCTGGGGCTAATAACAATGTCAGTATCCAACAAACATACTCTTTTAACGCTACTAAATTCTTTAGCAATCCTTTCCGGCAGTAACAACTTCTGCCAGGCCCCATTAATGTGTTGAGAAGAATCTTGAGAAATTAAGTCCTCCGTGAAAACAACTATGCCAATTCCGAATTTTAGTGCGTAATGAATCCAAGACGCTTTTGAATACTTTTCCCAATTCTCAAAATAGCTCCCACCGATAGCAGTTGTTGCAATTAAGAATCGAGTATTGTAATCGAAATTGTAAAGATGAAATGAATTTGACATCAAAGAGCAGATCCCTCAAAGAACAAACTTCGACTTTTTTTGGGGAGGGCGTATTCTGGCTGTAGAAACCCGCTTTGGTGTATAATCGTCTTGACATAGATCATACGCACCAACAAAATCTATCTTTTTAATCATAAAACCTCAAGGAGCGTGACTTGGAATTAGTTCAAGGCTTGGACAAAATCGCGGGGTTCTTCAATTTAAGGCTAACAAAGAAGGATTACGACGTTCGACATTGCTCTAATTACGTTAAAAAAATTGTTGACAGATGCGCTAAAGAATCGATGACTGATCCACTAGCCATGGTTGGATTATGTGAAGCTACCGAATATGTGTTGATGGCCGGTGTAAAAGGCTCGTTTGTAGAGTGCGGAGTATGGAGGGGGGGGAGTTCAATGGCTATTGCCTTAACTTTGCAAGAAAAAGTTTCACTAAGAGATATTTACATGTATGACACCTTTGATGGCATGACTCCTCCAAGCGAACTCGATCAGCGAATCAGAGACGGAGTTCCAGCATCAGATTTACAAGATGAATATGTTGAGTGGAAAGCTGATATCGAGATTGTTAAGAATAACATGATTTCTACCAGCTACCCACAAAAATATGTGCACTACATAAAGGGCTCTGTTTTGGAAACATTGTTAATAGAGAAACCTACAAAGATTTCATTGTTGCGCTTAGACACAGATTGGTTCGATTCAACTTATGCTAGTTTGGTTCATCTTTATCCACTACTTGAGCCGGGCGGCGTTTTAATAGTCGATGATTACAATTATTTTTCTGGAGCCAGAATCGCAGTAGAAAAGTACTTTGGTGAAAATAATATCAGAATGCTACTGACGCGAATCGGATCAGTGTGCGTGATTGGCATAAAGGCTTGATCGTGAATAGATTTAGTCAATCTTGAAAAGAAATTCTCAGCCTAAAAAGCTTGCAGAAATTTAAAAGTCTGTTAATCAACGCATCTGACATGAGTCTTATCTGCTAATTATTTCGCAGCACCTGTAAAGCACATTGAAAAAACATGTATCACTATAAAAATGCTCGGATGAACTAAGCACTTTGCCTTAAAATTAAGCAGTGAATTATTTTAAAATCTACCGGGATTTGCGATTAAATTTCAGAATCATTGATTCAAAATCAATATCATGATTAACCATTAGACTATTCAACTGCTTCATCTGAAGCAAAATAAAACTGTAAATTAAATTTAAAACCATTGGCCCCTGAAAGATTATGTAGTTATAGATTAACTCCTAATAATTAATGCCTTAATAAAAGTGGGTAGGCGCATTCTAGAGGGTGGCCGTATTAATGTTTCAAATACTCCTACAGTTTTGGTTTGTATTCTTGTGTGCTGGTTCATTTAACTCAAGCTAATCAGAAGCCGATACCATCCCATCTCTGGCCTAAATCTAAGGACTTGCTCCAAAAGAGCTTGATCGGATAAATGTAGTCAACACCCCAGTAACTGCAACCTTTCAATTCTAATCAAATCAATGGTAATTCTTAGTGAGAGGTTTTGGTTCCAGTTATTGTATTCAAGCCAATAAGATTGCCAAGTGAATAATCCAATTCAAGTACGAGAGTTAGATAACCTTCAAGACCAGGATTTTGGTCGTAAAATTTTTGACATAACTTGGTCGATGGATGCTGGAACTGAAATTACACCAAACCTTTTGCAGGCATTGGTTCACAGTGGTTCATACCTATCCGGTGCATTTATTGACCACAAAATTGTGGGGGCAGCTTTTGCCTTTCCAGCAACGAATGGTGGATTACATCTTCACTCACACATGACCGCAGTCTTGACAGAGTTTCGAGACAAGGGCGTTGGTTATGCTTTGAAGATTGACCAATGGACTTGGGCAAAAAAAAATAAGTATTCTCATATTTCCTGGACCTTTGACCCATTAGTGAGACGAAATGCAAAATTAAACATCACAAAGCTTGGCGTTGATATTTCGGCTTACCATCCAAATTTTTATGGCAATATGCCTGATGCACTAAATTCAGGAGATGAATCAGATCGTTTGATGGTTTCTTGGCGCACAGATGATGATGTACCAAAATCCAGGGAGTTAATTACGAACCCAGAGTCAGATGATATTTTAATTAAAATTCCAGAGGATATACTTGCGATTAGGTCTATGAATCAAAGCGAAAGCGTGAAATGGCGCAGGCAGGTTCGCGAACAGTTCATGGCTGCTTTTAAGAAAAATGGCAAAGTTATTGGCTTTTCAACAAATAGTGAATATGTTGTACGAATATGAAAATAAAAGAGATTGAATTACGAACAATTCACCTACCTTTGGTGCGACCATTTAGAACCTCATTTGGCACCCAAACCTCCCGAGAGGTATTAATTGTTAAAGTCACAAATGAGAATGGCACAACAGGGTGGGCTGAGTGTGTGGCAATGTCAGAGCCACTTTATTCACCAGAGTATGTGGCAGGTTGTATTGATTTAATAAAAAGATTTTTAATTCCAGCACTCAAAGCAAAGCCTGAAATAAACGCTGAGGATGTTGCAACTGTTTTAAAACCATTTTTAGCAGGTCAGATGGCAAAGGCATCCCTTGAAACAGCTATTTTAGACGCACAATTAAAGGATGAAAAAGTTTCACTTGCTTCATACCTTGGGGCTACTAAAGGCAAGGTTGAGTGTGGTGTATCAGTTGGTATTGCAAACAATTTAGAGGCACTAGGAGATGAAGTTAAATCCTACGTTGAAGCGGGGTATCGACGAATTAAGTTAAAGATAGAGCCAGGTTGGGATATTGAAGCAGTTAAATACATAAGAAATTTATATCCAGATATTCCATTACAGGTTGATGCTAACCAGGCGTATTCAAGAAATGACGGAAAGCATTTAGCGCGATTAGATGAGTTTAATTTGCTGTTAATTGAACAACCACTGGACGAGCATGACATCTTGGGGCACGCACTATTGGCTAAAGAGGTCAAGACACCCATCTGTCTTGATGAATCAATTACTTCCTTGCAATCAGCAGAGGATGCCTTAGCACTTAAAGCAACCACAATTATAAATATCAAACCAGGAAGAGTTGGTGGTTACTTAGAGTCGGTGAAGATTCATGATTTGTGTGTTAAAAGTAAGATTCCAGTTTGGTGTGGTGGGATGTTAGAGACTGGTATTGGTAGAGCCGCAAATTTGGCGTTAGCAGCACTTCCTGGCTTTACCTTGCCAGGGGACACCTCAGCATCTGCCCGTTACTTTAAGCAAGATGTAACTGCACCATTTATTATGGAGGATGGTTATCTAACAGTTCCAAACAAACCTGGAATCGGTGTTGAACCTGATATGGATTTTCTAGAATCAATTACAAGATCTAAAGAGGTAATTTGGTAAGTTGGATACCAGACAGGTTTTAGCTCGGCCATATGTTAAAAGATTATTTGCAGCCCGCTTTATCTCAAACTTTGGCAATGGTATGGGGCCAATTGCATTAGCTTTTGGCATATTAGCGCTACCAAACGGCTCAGCTAACTTACTTGGTTTAGTCCTTGGAACCACCACAGCCATCTTTTTACTGGTGGCACCCTTTGGTGGAGTTATCGCTGATAAGTATGGCCGGGCAAGAATGGTTGGAATTACCGACTTTTTAGCAGGTGCTGTCCTACTAATTCAGGCCTGGTATTTTGCTACAGGAGATGTTCCAGTAGCAGTGTTACTGCTTGTAAATGGCGCCTACGGATTGTTCTGGGGGATTTTCTGGCCAGCATTTTCTGGAATCATTCCAGCAGTTGTACCAAGTCAGGGATTACAAAAAGGAAATGCTTTAAATCAATTGTTAACAAATAGTGGCCTGATCATAGGAGCAGCAGTTGCTGGAATTTTAATTGATCAATATGGCGCAGCCGTTACATTAGCCATCGATGCCGCCTCATTTATGATCTCAGGGGTGATGATCTATAGCTTTAGACATCTAACTCCGAGGGCAGCGCACAGTGAAAATACAGTCTTTGCTGACCTTCGTCATGGCTGGCAGGTTTTTATCTCCTTTAAGTGGATTGTTGTTTTGGTTTTATCCTGGTCATTTTTAGTTATGTGTTGGGCAGCAGCAGAAAATGTCTTAGGGCCATTGATTGCCTTAGAGCACTTTAATGGTGCTAAATCCTGGTCGTTAGTAATTACAGCAGAATCAGTGGGATTAATTGTTGGTTCAATAATTGCACTTAAGATTAAACCAAAGTACCCGCTGCGCTTTTTACAACTCTCCTCCTTTACTCTCACCTTTTACATCTTCACCATGGCAAAGCCCCAATCACTTTTTGTAATTGCCTTTGCCGCATTTTTATTTGGCATAACACTTGATTTGTGGGGAACATTTTGGAATACCGCAATGCAAAAGAAGGTGCCGCGTGAGGCACTCTCCCGTGTGGCATCCTTTGATGCCATGGGATCTATGATGTTTAGACCAATAGGGCTTGCAATTGCAGCCCCCTTATCTGCTCTTTTTGGAATTGAAAACTTCTTGTATATATTGGCTGGGGTCAGTGTTGCTGCCATTACCCTCTCATTTTTAAACAAAGAGGTGAGAAATATGAGCTTTGAAGATCTAGGTAATGATCAGAAATCTCTAAGGTAATTTACAGAATTTCATCTTAGTATTTGGCCATGGGCAATTGGAGGATTATGAAAAGCGGATTTAACAAACTCATTATTGGATTTGTAATTGGCGCAGTAAGTGTTGGTGGTTTTGCAGTTGCAAACAACGCTAGCGTGCCAGTGGTCAAGGCCTGTATTGATAATAAAAGTAAGGCACTCTTTGCCTCCACCAATGGCAGCTGTCCCAAGGGAAGAAGTGCTATTGATATTGGCGCAACTGGGGCAAATGTGAAAAGCATTGCCCAATTAGTATCTGCATCCGTTGTCTCAATTAAGGTAAGCACCACCCTTGGCTCAGGATCTGGCTCAGGTTCAATATATAAATCCACCTCCTCCCTTTCTTATGTCATAACCAATAACCATGTGATTGAAAGTGCGGCCACCTCCGGCAAGATTGAGGTTGAGTTAAACAACGGAGATATCTATCCGGCCAGTATTGTTGGTAGAAACTCTGAGTATGACCTTGCAGTAATCTCAATTAAAAAAGGAAATCTTCCTGAGATTCCAATCGGTGATTCATCATCTATTGCAATTGGAGATGCGGTAGTTGCCTTTGGTTCACCCCTGGGCTTATCTGGAACAGTAACGAGTGGAATTGTCTCTGCCTTAAATCGACCCGTAACTACTGGCTCAAGTAATGCTGAAAGCTTTATGGATGCAATCCAAACCGATGCTGCGATTAATCCTGGTAACTCAGGTGGTCCATTAGTTGATTCACAAGGCAGAGCGGTCGGAGTTAATTCTGCAATCGCCACCTTAGGTTCTGCCTTCGGGGCAAGTGGCAGCATTGGCTTAGGTTTTTCAATCCCATTTAATCAAGCAAAGCGAATAGCTGATGAGCTAATTGCAACTGGTAAATCCACTAAACCATTTCTAGGAGTCTCTTTTGATCCCACCTTTACTGGGCCTGGGCTTCGAATTAATAACATAACCCCAGATAGTGCTGCCGAAAAAGCTGGGCTAACTGTTGGCACAATTGTTAAAAGCATCAATGGCTTTAAGGTAAATGATGCAGTGACTGCAATTGTTCGAATTAGAAGCAACGCACCAGGTGATCGAATAACCGTTGTAACTGAATCAGGTGGCACCAATAAAACATTTAATATCACCTTAGGATCTGCCCCAGCTCTGCCTTAATCTCTATACTCTCTCCTAATAAACTTAAATTTTTTAAGGAGTATTTATTAAGACAGCTCAGTATCAAGTTGGCTTGGGCTTTCTCTCTGGCCTATCTGGGCTCTTAATTGCCGCCCAATCAAGGATTAATGGGGCACTTTCCCAAGAGATGGGTGATTCACTTGAGGCAGCAGTTGTTTCATTTTCTACTGGGCTAATCTTTGTCACAACTATTTCACTTGCAAGGCGTGAAAATCGCGCAGCATTTTTAGAGATTTTTAAAGCTGTTAAGGCTAAGCAGATGAAGCTTTGGACTTTAATTGCAGGAGCACTTGGCGCATCCTTTGTTGCCATGCAAACCTATGTTGTGCCAATTGCTGGGGTAGCACTTTTTACTGTTGCATCCCTTGCAGGACAAACTGCTATCTCACTTTTAGTAGATCGATTAGGGCTAACAGGTGGGGCAAAGAGTGCAATTACAAAACGTAGGGTGTTAGCAGCTGTAATTACTGTAGTAGCGGTTGTAGTTTCATCTTGGGATAGATTTGCTATGAGTGATTTTTCACTTCTTGCTATTGGCCTTGCTGTCTTTGCGGGTACTTGGGTTGGATTACAGAGGGCGTTAAATGGTCAGATTAACTCCTTTGCTAAAAAAGCTTTTGCAACCTCTCAATTAAACTTTATTACCGGAACTACTTTTTTGCTTTTACTATTACTACTGCGATCTGTATTTACTGATCACTCAATAATGAATTTTAAAACCGCTCCTTGGTGGATGTTTCTAGGCGGCTCTATTGGGGTAGTTTATATTGCACTCTCTGCCCATATAGTCCAACATCTTGGAGTTCTAGAATTTACTCTTTATAGTGTTGGCGGAATGTTGATTGGTTCATTACTAATTGATTTAATTTTCCCTACAAAGGGAACTCTTATCTCACCATACTTAATTGCTGGCATCACACTTACCTACCTAGGTGTTGCCGCAAATGGTCAATCCCGGCTCTCTCGCCTATCTCGAAGATAGTTTCTAAAAGCTGCAATTAAAGAGGCTGAGATGAAAAAGGCGGCAAGTGCGTAAGAAATATCCTTCACCCAAGGAATAGAGCCGGAGTAGTAACCAGCTAAGGTAATTCCAACACCCCACAAGAGCGCACCTAGCGCGTTAGCTGATAAAAACTTGTAGTAATTCATCTTCACAGTTCCAGCAATAGGTGGCACAAAGGTTCTAACCCAAGGGATATACCTTGCAATTACAACCGACCACCAGCCATACCTTTCATAAAATCGCTCACTTCTTTCTAACATGCGCTTCATTCGCTTTGATTTATGCTTTTCAAGGTAAGGCCGGCCAACCTTTCGACCAATCACATAACCAACCTGATCACCAATAAAGGCAGCTAAAAATATTGCAAATACTAAAAAGGCGATGTTTATGTCATCCCTTGCTGCAGCAACTAACCCTGCGCTAAATAAAAGTGAATCTCCTGGTAAAAAGAAGCCAATTAGTAAACCAGTTTCAACAAAGATAATTCCAGCAATTACTACATAAAATAAAAATGGCCCAACTGGGGATAATTGCTCATCAAATGAGGCGGCAAACTCAAGCATTTGTTATCAAGACTTTTTTACAGAGGCCGCTACTTTTTGAACCACATTTAAATCAAAAACACTTGGCACGATAAAATTAGCATTTAATTGCTCATCAGAAACGCAGGATGCAATAGCCTCAGCTGCTAGCACCAACATCTTGTCAGTAATTTTGGTTATGTGAGCATCAAGTAAGCCCCTAAAGATTCCAGGAAAAGCTAAAACATTATTTATCTGATTTGGCTGATCACTTCTTCCTGTTGCAACCACTGCTGCATGCTTTCTTGCAAGGGCAGGATCAATCTCAGGATCTGGGTTGGCTAGCGCAAATACGATTGCTCCCTTTGCCATCGATTTAATATCATCCTCAGTTAATACATTTGGCGCACTTACTCCGATAAAGACATCAGCATCCTTCATCGCCGCGTGAATATCTCCTCTGAATGATCCAGGTGAGCAGTTTGTAACAAACCACTTACGCATTGGATCCTCAGCCCCTTTATCTTCAAAAACTAAACCATCTTTATCAAAGCCAATAATGTTTGTAGCACCCTTTGCAACCAACAATCTTGCAACCGCTGTGCCTGCAGCGCCCACTCCACTTAAAACAATCTTGGTTGATTTCAAATCCTTTTTCACAAGTTTTAGTGCATTTGTAAGAGCTGCTAAAACCACAATAGCTGTGCCATGCTGATCATCATGAAAAACCGGGATATCAAGTAGATCGCGCAAACGTGCCTCAATTTCAAAACAACGAGGAGCAGATATATCCTCTAAATTAATGCCGCCATAAACTGGGGCGATAATTTGAACAGTTCTAACAATCTCATCAACATCTTGGGTATCAAGGCACACTGGCCAAGCATCAACATCGGCAAATCTCTTAAACAATGCAGCTTTTCCTTCCATTACAGGAAGTGCTGCCCCAGGTCCAATATTGCCAAGCCCTAATACGGCTGAGCCATCTGTTACCACTGCAACAGTGTTTCTCTTAATTGTTAATCTTCTTAGGTCGGACGGATCCTTTGCAATTGCTTGAGAGATGCGAGCAACACCTGGTGTATAGGCACGAGAGAGATCATCACGGGTTTTTAGTGGAACCTTTGATGCGATTTCAATTTTTCCGCCCAAGTGAAGAAGAAATGTGCGATCTGAAACCTTACGGACATTCAAATTCTTATTTTCAGATAATGCAGCAGTAATCGCCTCTGCGTGTTCAGCATCAACCGCATCACATGTAACATCTATTACCACCCGATCTAAGACTGATTCAACAACATCGAGTGCGGTAATGGAAGCCCCTGCTGCCAGGATTGCTTGGGTTATCTCAGAGACTGGTTGGGCTGAAGCTGGACCATCAACACGGATTGTGATGCCATAACCTGGGGATGTGCTTGCCATTTAAACAACACCGTAGAGACGATCACCAGCATCGCCAAGACCTGGAACTATGTAACCCTTCTCATTTAATCGCTCATCTAACGCGCCAGTTACTAACTTTAATTGCAGAGAAGATGCTGTAAATGCTTTTTCCAATACTGCAATACCTTCAGGAGCTGCCAAGATGCAAATTGCAGTTATATCTTTAGCACCCTTTGCTGCAAGGAACTCAATTGCAGAGACCAATGTGCCACCTGTTGCAAGCATTGGATCTAAGATGTAGCACTGACGATTAGTTAAATCCTCAGGCAATCTATTTGCGTAGGTTGTTGCCTTTAATGTTTTTTCATCCCGCACCATGCCAAGAAAACCAATCTCAGCGGTTGGTATCAATCTAGACATCCCCTCTAACATTCCAAGTCCTGCTCTAAGAATTGGAACAACTACTGGCTTTGGTTTTGTTAGTTGGGCGCCTTGTGCCATAGCAACTGGTGTTTTAACTGTGACAGGTTGTGTTTTAACCTCACGCATTGCCTCATATGCAAGGAGTGTGACAATCTCTTCAGTAAGGCGTCTAAATGTTGGTGAATCTGTTTTTTCATCCCGCAGCACCGTTAGCTTGTGTGTAATCAGCGGGTGGTCTGCAATATGGATTTTCACATAATTACTCTACAAGCCCTAAGCCCTACTACCAATTAGCACCGATTAAAGGGAGAATAAGCAAAGCAAGTTTTGAGCATAAATTTACTGAAAGGGTGTGATCTAAATGTCAGTAGATTTTGGATGCATCGCCTGGCACGAAGATGGCCGATGGAGCGCCACCGCCCTGGCCTCAACCCGAGATATTGGCGCAATTATTGATGCATTAAAAGCGCAACAAACCAATGGCGGCGCCATTGGTTTGATTGCAATAGAAGATGAGTTTGTAATTATTGCTAGAGCCTTAGGAGATCAAATGCAGATGATGATCTCAGATATTACCTACGCATTAGATTATGAGGTCGCAGCAGAGTTAGTTGAGGTTTTAGATCTTGAATTTCCAGAGGAAGAGGATGAAGCCCAACCTGGCGGGGATTTAGATCTACTAAATGATTTAGGAGTTAGCCAGATGGAGCTTTTAACTATCCTGGATGACAGCGAGTTATATCCTGATGAACAGTTAGAGGCGATTGCAAATCGATTAGGTTTTGGTGATCAATTTAATCTGGTGATTGAAAGTAATTAGTGGATTACAAGCAGTTAATGCAGCAGGCAATTGAATTTGCCAAGAGTGCTGGAAGCTTTGATGATGTGCCAGTTGGGGCGTTAATTGTTAATGAGCAGGGTGAAGTTTTAGCTACGGGCCAGAACTTGCGAGAGAAAAATAATGATCCAATCGCCCATGCTGAGATTGTTGCAATAAAAAATGCCGGGAACAAAATTGGAAGCTGGCGTCTTGACGATTTAACTCTTGTTGTAACTCTTGAGCCATGTGTGATGTGTGCTGGGGCGATTGCTCAATCTAGGATGAAACGATTGGTATTTGGCGCCTTTGATGAAAAGGCAGGAGCTGTTGGTTCAATTTGGGATGTGCTTCGAGATCCAAGAGCTTTGAATAGGCCTGAGGTAGTAAGTGGTGTGTTGGCAGATCAATGCGCTTTGTTACTAGAGGATTTTTTTAATAAGAAACGTTAAACAATAATTTCATATGATGGATTTAAAATAACAAGTTGTCCATTATTTTCACCCACCATTCCTTCAGCTCTTAAATGCGATCCAACATCAAGGCCTGAGATCTCACGGCGACCTAAAAATTGCAAAGTTACTCCACCACTTTCATCCCACACCTCAACCTCAACCAATGGAGAAGAACCAGAAGGGGCAGACTTTATAGAGCTAACCCTGCCCTGCACATGAGCACGTTTTCGCCAGGCGATACTTCCAATAGGAGTTATATTTTCAGCGTAATGACTTACTGGCTCACTTGAATTATTGACTGCAGCAGTTGGTGACTTGATTAGTGAACTTTGCACTCTGGCAGGAGTTTCCACCTTGGTTTTGATAGCTGATTTGCTCTCGGCAGGTGCTTTCCAACTGCTTTGTCCTGAGATTATTTTCTCAACATCAAATGGAACAATTGTTGCCACAACTCTTTCAAGTTGCGAGATAGGACGGGCAATATCTTCAGCAGTTTGATCATGCAGAAGCCAACCTAAAACCTTTGAATATGATCTTCGTGGCAGAAG
>Ga0315900_10005833_pt1 | contig 16777 bp, 22 predicted proteins | sample LakEriMetagenome_FD_203521 | JGI IMG/M metagenome (GOLD analysis project Ga0315900, IMG submission 203521) | Freshwater fungal communities from buoy surface, Lake Erie, Ohio, United States - Buoy 12 MA114 | ecosystem: Environmental > Aquatic > Freshwater > Lake > Lake biofilm | place: USA: Lake... | reverse complement strand
ATACCGCTCCGTTTCATTTGAATCTGCATACCCACCTAAAATCATTTGAACATTGCCATTTACCTTTTTTGTCGGCCCTTCCAATATTTTTAAATCCTGATCGTGTGTAATGCCACCCGCCCAAAATAACTTTACAGTATCGGTTGCAACCCTTTCGCCATTAAATTGACTTTCCGCATAAGGAATAGCATTTGGGACCACTAAAACATTCGGGTTATGGACCGCCACCGCCTCTGCTAACCTTTCATGAGTGCAGGTAACTAAATCCGCTTCCCTCATATGATGTATTAGTTTTGAGGCAAATCCTGACGCATTAAACGAATCAAACATCAAATGGTCATGATTAAGAATCCAATAATCGTCTACATCGACCACTAATTTAAATCCGTACTTTTTGCGGAGATTAATAAGGTCATCTTTCTCCCATACCCTATTGATAAAAACAATATCGTATTTGTTTTCTTCTAACTCTTCTTCTGTAATGGTATCGGTAATCCTGCCATATTCTTTAGGCATAAAAGATAAAGGGAGCATGAGCCTATGGTAGCCGCATCCGCTAAACTTTTGGGTAAGTGCTAAAATCTTCATGTTTGGTTTGTTTGGTTATAAGAATATTTGTACTATCTCGCCTGTTGCTACATTGCCATTTTTAAAAGTTATCGTTTTGCTTATTGAATCAAATACAACATACCTCCTATCTGTTGAAACTGCATAGGTAAGTAAAAGGCCATCGATAAAAACAGAGGGAGGGTTTTCAAAATTATCATCCTGATAAGTCATTTCATTCAATTCATTAACGCTAAAAGTATAGATATCGGTAATTACATCTACATATGGCTGTATTGCTATTAAGCCCAAAGGAATCGGTTGTAAGTTTCCACTCATGCTTATAAATACCAAAAAGAAACCCCAGCCGTTGAAACAGCCGGGGGACACTTAAACCAAACCTATGAAAAACCAAACCCAAAACCAAACTAAATATCTGCCAGTAATTCACGCAATTTTGCAATGATTACGTCCGCACTTTGCCGCATCTTAATCTCAGTCATATCAAACATACCCTCCACGCTAAACCCTTTAAACGTGCCATCCTTAACCTTTGCCCATGTTTCGTCATTCTCAATCTTAGCACCTAAAAACCACGTTCCATCGGGCAGGTTTTCAAACTGCTTCATTTTAGGAATACCCTTACTTTCGTCTGCAATCCATGATTGAAAGAATGTTATCCCATCGACAAACTTAGAATGCATCTCATTTGCATTCTGTTGAAAGCCTTTAGCATAGAATTTTAAGGCTATCGTTTCAATAGTCTTTTTGTCAAAGAATACATAATACTCGCCCGTTTCGTCTTTACGATAAATAGGTAAGTCAGGAATCATGGCAGGCCCAATAACCACCCGCTCATCTTCATTAATAACCGAAAAGGCAAACTTCTTTTCTTTATCAATTTGCTGCAGTTTTCTTCCCGCCCATTCAATACCAGCATCACCGCCCCATGCTAACCACATCAAACGACCACATCCATCGCCTAACTCCTTTTGACTATTCTGCCGGTGACGTTCAAATGCTGCCATGCGAGCGATAGTATCGCGACTAATAGGTTCCCCATTTGCTAATTGGTTTGCCCTTGCCTTACCGACTGGAGTGCCACACGATCCCCACCCATTCTCATCGGCCCATCTTAAAGCGATCTTTGCGTTCTCAGATGCTGCCTTTGGATAGTCATCATAAGATTCCTGAAACTCCTCATCATTCATGTTTCTATTCTCCCACATTGAATAACAGATAGCCGCCGCTTGCTCATTATCTTTACCTTCATTAATCATATATTCAATACAACGAGGGATAAATTCATCTTGCGATTCAGTCGGCCCCGGCTCAACAAATTCATGTTTCTGAAAAGCAAAAAAGTTTTCCCCTATGGCTGGCACGTCAACTAAAGCGACTGCATTTACTTCCTGAATGGCCTCCTCATCTTCTTTGATGGTAAGCCTAAATAATGGTAATTTTTCCATATTATCCTAACCTTGCATTACGCTCAAGGTAAGCGTTTCTTTGTTCGTTATTCTGCATGTCGCTATTCAATATATACGCTCTCATGCTTTGATTACCTAATTGATTAATGGCCTGAGCATTTAAAGCCTGAGCTGTTACGGTAGGGGTAGGCTCTGCAGATACGGGCGCGCCACCACCACCTGCAATAGATGGAACCGCACCTCCACCACCGCCGCCAACTTTTGGAACCTGTACGGATGCAATCGCCTTAACTTGCCTTATCCCATTTGCAACTATTAATGCTGCCTGTGTTATCGCTATTGCCGCCCCAAAAGGATTCATTTTCTTTATTCCTGTCAAAGCCTGTGATGCAGCAAGATATGTGTTAATTGTAGCGGCGGCTATGGCAGTCGCTTTACCCGCTGCAGTTTCTTTACCAAAAATATCAGATATACCATTTAAAATTCCTGCAATATCGTTAGCCATCTTCCTACGGCTTTCGACTTCTGATTCATTGATTATTTTTCTCGTATTTGCCTCTGTGGATTGATTAACCGTAATGGCACTTTGTTGAGTAGCCATTTGAGGAACCATAGTCTTAAAATCTCCTAACTGATCATCTAACCCTTTTTTATTTTCTTTGGTAGTTTTATTTACTAAATCTTTTGACTCTTGAAATCTTAACCCTTCTATTTGGGATGTATCTAATCCGTATTTTTTAGCCTTAGCAATTAAATCTTCATATTTTTTAGTAATGTCAAACCTTTCTTTATCAAAGTCATCAAGCCTTAACTTTTTGCGCCTTTCATTTTCAGCTATTACAAAATCAGTAAACTGTTTCTCGAATGCCTTTTTTTCTTCGTTTAGTTTCTTTTGCTTTTCTGCCAGTTCTTTTGCGTCATCTTCTGCTAATTTCTTTTTACGATTAGATTCCTGAATATCTAAAACAGACTGATCATTTTTTAAATCCCTAAACTGTTTTAACTCCTCTTCAGATAACTTACCTTTTGCCTTTAATGTTTCTCTTAAATTATTTAACTCATTTTCAGATCTTTTTTTCTTTAAACTATAAACCTCATCTTCTTTACCCCCTTGCGCTTCGAGTAGTTTTATTTGTGCATCTATACCCTCATTTGCCTTTTTATTAGCCTTCGTAAACTTATCCAAATTTCTTTCGGCCTGACTCGTAATACCTACAAAGTCAGTAAACTTAGTTACTAAACTACCGACAAAATCCGCTATTGAGCTTAAACCCGGTATAAGGCGCATTACGGCATCCTTAACCTTATCAAAATTTGCAATAAGCAACCCTAAACCTACTGCTAATAAACCTACACCCGTTGCCATAATAGCACCCCTTAAAGTACTAAATGCAGTTACTACCTTTGTCTTAATAGTACCTGCTAACATATTGAATGAGTCCATTGCGCCGGCGATACCGCTAATTCCTTGCTGTAAAGCCATTGCGGATTGAACCTTTAAAAGAACCTTTTCAACTTCTTTACTTTCACTACCAAATAAACCAATAGCACCTTGCAAAGCCGAAAAACCTGCCACAGCACCCTGCAAAGCACCACCTAACGCAACAAACTTTTTATCTGGATTGAATGTATCTGCTAAAGCCTTAGCATCTCCCATCGCATCTTTTAAACCTGCAACCCTTTTAGCGGCATTAATAGCTTGTTCGGATGTTGCTCCAAACTTATCAGTCATCGCAATCAAATCGCTCGTTGCTTCCTTTATCGCTTTTCGCATCTGACCTACCGATGCAAATTCAACCTGTACACTTGCCCCTACCGTAGTATTAGCCATTATTAATTATTTTTAAAAGTTCAACCTTTACTAATTCGTTATTCGTGTAATCAAAATCTTCAACCTTATTCAACCTAAACCTTACCCCATCGATTAATATCGCTTTGCTGAAATCCAATTGAGCAATATCCAAAGGAGTCAAATGTACATAGCATGATAGTATCTTTGAATCCTTATCGGCTATTTCCGCAAGGTACTCACTCCAATAATCGTTAAATAGATTGTTTGTTGTATAGGTCGCAGGATCGAAGTAAATCTCATTAGCCGCCCCGAAGTTTATATCCTTTGTGGGGTTCACAGGATCGTCAAAATGGCCCGCATAACCATAGACGATTAATGTAGAACCGAGATTTGGGCTTGTTGTAGTTTTACCATTTCTTATAGCCCAACTATTGCAAGACATTTTTTTTGCCATTAATATCCTTATATTACTATCCATTAACTCCTCCTGATCTACTGCATTACCTTTTGACTTTTTATAAATAGCACCTACAACTTTATCGGTTCCACTATATTGTACAAGAGTTGTTGGAGAAAAGCCAACTTCTAAAGTTTGCTTATCTTTTGCAAATTGAAACTGCGTATCTTCAAGCCTATCTCCATAAGATTGATTAAACTTCTTTTTATAGCCTTCATTATAAAAATCATTATCTTCTTTAAACTTATATTCAAAGAAACGACCATTAAGCATACCCATAGGTTTTATCTGCCAAGGTTTATCTCTTGCAACCTTATGAGTCCAATCGATTGTTTCAGTACCGTAATAATCAATATAAGGTTCAATAACAAGATGCTTTTCTTTTTCTTTATCTTCTGTAATGTATAGGTTAAACATCTTTACAATCCATGTAAAAAAATCTTTTTGTAGTATTCCTTTAGGTATGGTTTGAGATATTTCAATATTGCCATTTAAAGTAATTTCAACCCAAGGATTTACAGAATTAAATATTTGAAATATTACATCATCATAAACTGCTGTAACACTTTCAACCTCGGGGTATCTTACCCTTATTTGTATAGTATCTCCAGTCACTACGGATATTACTCCTGAATCAGAATAAGTAAATTGTACACCATTAACTTCGCCCATACCAGTAGAATATATAACTGTTCCATTTTTTCTTATTTCAAATATCCATCCGGCATCCGTTAAACTTGTAAGTGTAAAAGTACCTACAAAAGTAAAATTAAAAGTCTGTGGCGTACCTCCAATATAAGTAAATATATTATTGCCCACATTTACAGTCCAATCCGCAGATAATGTTGTATTGTCATAAGTGATAGGTATATTTCTGCTATTTGTAGTTACCTGATTGTTAGTAACTCCTTGAACGTTATATGTTTCTTTTTTGAATATACCTTTTTGATTATTTGGAATGATTAACTTCTTAAAAAAGGCACTATCAAAAAAGGTACTTTCATAAGTATATCCTGCCTCCAAAAATATCTTATCAATATATTCTTTAACAAATAAAGCAGGCCTAAAAGTTAAATAGTTGTAGTCTTTTTTTGCTCTTAATACACCATAAATATCTACTGATGAATGTGTGCCATAGTCAATCAATGGGTAATAATATCCACTTCCATTAATTGTATCCCAACTGTTTACTATATTGTCACGATTGTAAACATGATTGTAAGCACTAAAATTTAATTGTTCTAATTTTCTACTTGATATATCTGCCATAAATCCGCCTAACTCCCCAAAGATTGCACCTTCATATTCAACTAAATCATTTTCTTTTACTATGTTTATAATCCTAAAAACACCCTTAATCAATAGCAAACCGTTACCCCTTAATTCAGCATCTGTTGTTTGCGCTACGTTAAAATTAGAACCAATATTGGCGTTTCCTGCTTTGTATTCATTAAAACTTCCTAAATCATAAATGAATCCTAATAATTTATTATTGTTTGCAGTTCCGGGAAGTATTATTGTTTTGCTAAATGAAGTATCCCTGCTGCCATATTTATTAATGTCATCAATATTAAAACTAAGTTGTATGCTTATATCCTGCCTTATATCTGCCTTAGACCCATTTAAATATAGTTCGTAAATCATCGGTATTGTGTATTTTGAGGGGTGCTGAATTCTATCGTTACGCTCAATGTTTCGGCCTTGTTTATCCTGTCATCTTTAAACTCATAATCAGTATCGGTAATTTGAACGGGATAGTATTCCGCATTCTCAGTTGAATAGTAATATACCTGAGGGCTGTTAATCAATTCAGATAGCCAGTTGTATTCGCCTGTGCTTAGAATGTCAGATGTAAGCATCATTTTCTCTTTGTACTTTACCGAATAGGTTTTCATTGATTCGTTATAAACGGCCCCCGACTTTTCAACCATGCTATTCCCAGATAACTGCCACCTCATCTGCTCAAACCTTTTCTTTTCATTCGACATCATAAGTTTACCATGCACGAACGTAAAGGAGTCATATCCGCCAAAAGCATTCAGGAAGATAAGCGTGTGTGTTTCGTATTTGGCGCATTTCCTATTGAATGTAAGCGTATCTAAATTGACGTTAATATCGTTCTCAAATTCAAATTTAATTGTGCCGCTTGTAGGGATGTAGCCGAATGTATAGGCAAGATTGTACTGACCTGATGTATTGTAAGTCTTGCCTTGTATTTGCGATCCATCGACATTCAAATATCTTGAGGATTCATTGACTATTAAAACAGTTGAAACGATAGGCTCGCCTGCATAATAGTTATTTTCTGAAGGCCTATTGGTTAAGAATACACCGCTTACTATCTCGCTTGTATATTTATCCCATTTAGATCGCTTATAGTTGTTGTATACCCGATAATTACCTGATGAGATATTGCCCGTAAAGTCAACCGTTCCACTGAATTGACCGTACTCAATACGATAATCAGTAAAGAAAATATCCGCCCCTAAGGTAACCTCATTCGTAAATGCTGACAGATTAAACGCTGGAAAGTTATAAGAATCCAATGCCGACCTTACGATATTGCCAACATCCAATACCCCTAACTTACTCGCACCTAATGGGCTGTTTTTTATCCTTGTTAAAAGTGTGCTATCCTTGTAAATGTCAAAGACATACTGAAAGCCTGCTAATTCTTTATCCGTACTTTCAACCACGTGCCACACCTCTTCATGTGCTGAAGTATATCCCGTTGGCGATTGATGTATTGTAATTCCCATTATGTTGGTATTTTAGAACCTTTTTTACTTTGTACTTCAGCTGCCATTTGCTGCAGATTAACCGTTATCGTTTTACCCAAAGCCTCACTCATCTTTACCCCGAAATCCCTAAACGTTTCCTCAAAAGCATCGGACCAAAAACCTGTTTCATATAACCCATCCCGCTTAATGCTTCGAGCAATAATATAAGCCAATGTTTGCCGGCCTTTAGTTGGATCTATTGCTTTACGCTCCCTACCCGTTCTGCCATACTTATTTACATCCTTTGCCGTAGCAGTTAACCTATTACGAATGATCCACTTTTCAATGGCAGTTACATGGCTTTTTGATGGGGTAATATATTTAAACTTGTAAGGTGATGTGCTATTCTTTGCACTACGACCTGCACCCCTCACACCCTTATCTACAAATTTATAATAATCTAAAGCTGTAAAGTTTATCGTATATCCATTCCGATTAGATACTATATTAAAGTCCAAACTATCAAGCAAATTGCTCGTTGTAACTGAATTAGTCTTATTCAGATTGTCAGCAGCCTTATTCAAAAACCTTTCAATATACCCCGCTAACAGTTTCTCCATATCCGATAACTCATTAGGCGCCGGCCTTAATGTCCCCCCCATAGGGCCACCCTCTTTTAAAAACGCTGCTTGTGCTTGTGCTATCGATACTGCCATACTTTTATAAATACCCAAAAAAGAAAAACCCCACCATAAAAATGGCAGGGGTAGTAGATAACCTAAAACATCTTGATTGTGAGGCTACAAAGTTAATAAAAAAAGCCGAGTAGAAACCCGGCTCGGAAAAAAAAACATAAATAATGAAACTATAACAAAGTTAATTCTTTTTAGTCATATCTTCCATCTGTTTTCTTTCTAATTTCTGCTTCATTTTAGAATAGGCTAACCCATTAAGGTACTGATATATCGGTAACTCAAAAGCCTGATCTAAAGTGATTCGCTCGATATCTGCGACAAGGGACGTGCTATATATCCATCCGTAATGCTTCGCAAAGACTCTCTCAATACTGCTATCTGGTTCGCTGTCATCTTGCCTTTCAACTCCTCCGAATAAGACAGGGTAACGTCTATCCACTTCATTAATAATTGACAAAAAAAAACACAAGCATTATAAACAAAAGGAAAGGGAGCATCTAAAAGATCAGTAGCATATTTATCATGGTCCGCCGCATTGTACTTCTTATCAAAGTAAAGAAACCCTACCTTCCTTTCGGGAACCACACATGAAGCCATTATCCTATGTAAGTTCTGAAATAGTCCATCCCCTACAAAGGTCTTTGCCTCAATATACCTTGCCGCCTTAAGTTTATTGACCTCCCAATTAAAACGGTAATATCTGCCATTGACCTTCACACGCTTACGTGCCTCCTTTTTAAAGTCAAACTCAAATAAGTGTTTATACTCATTCAGTTTATCAATGGACCAACTATCAATGACATCTTCAGAATACCCCGTAAGTATTCCGATAACCTTTACCAATTTGTCTAAATCTGAAAGATCTTCTTTGGCCAAAATAGGAAATATCTCTTGATATTGCCTAACCGTAATTTTATTCCAATTCATAAAAAAGAATATTTAACTTGACCGCCTGAATCCTGAACATACATGGACCACGCTAAGGCCAAAGCGTTCACACAGTCATCATGAAGTCCGGGAGGCGCTGTGTATTTTACCCCCGTACCTGTCATCTGATATTCAAAGGATTCTAACTCTGATTTTATAACCCCTTCAGGAAAGATTACCTTCCTTTGATGTATGGCAGCGGATAAGCCCTCCATTAACTGCTGTTTGGATGTGGATGTGTATTTGAATGAATGCACATCACCCCTATCCCTTTGTATGTCCTCTGTAATCGGATCGCCTACACCTGTTGAATCTATCTTTATCGCCGCCTTTGGTAGCCTCCTGATTATTTCTTTCGTTTCGTTCCAGGGCCGTTGAAAGCGCTCAAAATGGCTTACAACACCAAACCTATCTAAACCGATTATGACAGTCCAGTCAAATGACTTAGCAAGATCTATCCCATAACATACGGCAGGCTCATTGGACATTTGACCTGTGCAAATACGGATGTAATCTAACCCGAATGGGTTGGCTACGTTGTCATTGAATTCGGCAAGGTATTCCTGCTTAAATGCTAATTCGGGAAGGTCGCGCCTTGCTGCCTCAATTTCTGAAGGATCTATAAAAGGGTTTGTGATTGTCGGCATTTGCCATGACATCCAGTCCGGCTCATTTGTTTGCCCTCGCATCCATAACTTATAAAAGTCATTCTTACCCTTAGGAGTTGACATAAACCACGCGCTACCTTTCAGATCGGTAAGCGTTGGCCTTATTGCCTCCGTCCAGCTTTGCCATAGGTTACGATTAAATGCCGCCTCATCTATTATGGCTACCTTGTATTTTCGGGAACGGCCTGCAAGAGGATTTTCTAAACTCCAAAACTCAATCGATCCGCCTGTCACTAATTCAATAAACTGATTCTCATGTTTCTTTGATGTAACGGTATTAAGCACCGAATATAGTTCTTTATAAGTCCCTTCGAGTAGTTTATAAAAAGGAGCAAAGTAAGCGACAGGATACCCATCCAATGCAGGCTCACAAAGTAGATTAACCGCCAAAGCAGACTTACCCCACCTTCTTCCGCAATCCAAGACGTTAAATCGCTTTGCCTCTGAAAGTACCTTAAGTTGCCCTGAATGTTCGTTATTGATCTGTATTTTTGGTGACGCGCTCAATAGTTATTTTTGTAATGCCTTCGGTTTTTGCATCTGTTTTATCGACTAATCCATTTAGCCTTGCAGTCAAATTAGGCGCTTTATACCTTCCTGTCATCGTGCCTCCTATCTGATCGTCCTCCCATTCTTTGCGCATACATGATACGACTCCCTTAAAATCTGCATAACTTTCATTTGATTGATCAATGTAGTTATGAATATCTAATCCTTTATTCCTGAAACACCACGCCTCAAAACCTTGCCTTAAATATGGCTTTTTAACTTCTCTTGTCATTACACCTTTACCTGTTGCTTCCTGAATATAGTCAGGGTTTGCATCTACATGGGCTTTATATTCATCCCACCATTGTAGTAATATTTCAGGAGAACTTATCATTTTATATCTGCCCTGTGCCATTTATAAACAATTTAGACCATGAAGTAGGTACGTTGGTATCTTTCACTAACTTATATCCTTTACTTTCAAAGAATGTAACCCATTCGCTTTGTTCTTTAACATTTATATGTCCCCATGCTAAGTCCCAATCAGTCCGCTCTGATGTTGAACTAAATAGGATATATTTTGGAGATATACTTTTAAATAAGTTATTCAATTCTTTATCTGTCATGTGTTCTGCTACTTCGATAAATAACATAAGATCGGTAGTGATAGGCTTGTCTATTATCTTAATTTGTGGCAACTTTTCTGCTATGTAGTCTTTATGTGCTTTAAACTTCTCCCATGCTACAACTTCAAATCCTTCATTCATGAAAGCATAGGAATATACCCCAGTTCCGCATCCGTAGTCCATTACGGTAGTTATGCCTAATCCTTTGACCTCATTAACTGTTGCGTGACATAGATGAACAAAAGCCCCATTATTATGATGTATCCCCGCATCTAATTCAGACTTAAGGAATAAGTCCTCACTTACCATTGAATCCTGTTTGGGTATGTTAACGGTTGTTATGCTCATAAAATAAAATGATATATTAAATCTTTGACTGCATTAAAATAACACCCTGAGCAATATCTGTTTGGCAGCCATTTAGGATCTAATTCCGCTTTGTAAATATGTTCGATCTTTAACTTTATTTCAGCATCGAGGCTCTTTAAATATCCTAACCTAACTGATCCCCAGTATGGTTCCAATTCTAAAAACTTTGCCCGATTCTTAGCGTACTCACTAATTTCAGGGTAATTCGTTTCAACTGTTATTATCTTTTTTGGTCGGCCCATGCTCCTAATGCTGCTGATATTGTGGTGACAAATAGTATTTCCTGTACGATTAAATGGCAAAGATAAATAATTAAACTTAGCCACATTGATAAACACATAGGGCAGTTAAACGGCTTCCTATTGAGCCACAGATACCTTTCGGGCATCCGCCACACATCCATCCATATCCATGCACAAAGTATGGCAGTTATCGGGATGAGTAGAATCATATTATCTTTTTGGCTTTTAGTGGTTTGATATCTTTGATGTATCCGTTGGTCTTTTCTTTGGATGGAATCATGCGGCCTTCTAATCGCATCCTCATGTACTCCAATGTTTCGTCCAGTATGTCGTTTATATTGTCAGGGGTTACATCATGCGGAATGTCTAAAACAAACTCACTATTAACAACAATGTAATTGCCCATAAGTTTACCCGATAGCGAAGTGCGAAGTTTCTCCTTTGCCTTCTTATAAATACGATCTACCTGATTGAAACTTATTTTCGTCACTTTGCTTATTTTCTCCATGCTGCCTAAGTCCTGATGGAGCTTTACCATAGACTTTTCTACCCAATGCAAATCCTTATCCATTGCCGTTTCTAAATCCTGCAGCCGCTTTTCTTTGTCGTCATTATAAACCTCATCCGTAGTGTTAAGGATAGCCTCTGTGTATTCGTACGATTGTGTTCGGTAGCGCCTGTGAAATCTGTTACCAGGCTGGAAGATCATTCTTTGCACTATCCCGGTGCAATAGAATAGTAACTGTTTCTTTGTCCAAAGGTCTAATATGAATTCAGATTCCTTTTCACATAGGACCGCAAATAATTCTGATTTCAGATCGTCTTGCCCGGCCCCTGCATTGAACTTGCCAAGCATTTCATTTAGCTTAGGATCGGCCCAAAGTTGGCTAATAATTGATCGGCTCGTAATAGATGCACCCAAAGGATTGATCTGTTTCGATTGTGGCATGAGGGATGATGTTAATGGCATTATCGTTTGGTATTAAGTGTATATTGTCCATTGTAGCCGAATTTTTGCACTCCCCTAAGATGCTAACCAGATGCACTAACCCTCCTGCAATGGCTGTATTCTTTTGGGTTTTCTGTTTCCAATATTTACACGCTCCGCATAACACCCCCCTAAATTAAACCTTTAAAAAAAAATATTTCAGAAATATTTGGAATTGTGAAAAACTTATGTATATTTGCATTATAATTATTCACACAAACCTAAAACAATGAATCAAAAATCTTCAGACATTCCAAACCGCTACGCTTACATTTTAATCTTTGCAATTGTTATTCTCGGGCTTATTATTGATAACCTTTAAAACTATTATCATGGAAGTAGGAATAATATTAGCATCCATTCTGGCCATATCAATATCTATTTACCGACTCTTTAAAGAAAATAAATAATGATCTACATCCTTATCATAATCGGTATTCTGTTTTGGCTTGAAAGCAGTTACCAACACCACTTAAACAATCTTCCTAACAAATATCAAAAGCGCAAAAAACTAAGCAAATGAAATCAATGTACAAACCTCAAACCGTTGAATTCGTAGTCAGGAAATCAAACATGGACTATTGGGAAAATATAAACAAAGAAAGATACTTTGAGATCGTATCTGTTAGCAATCTAAACGATACCTCAAACATGATGGAGGCACGAATCGACTTACTTTATATGGGTTTTATCTTTGGAGATATATTTTACCAAGGCGTAAAGTCAGGCATGGATTCTATTATTGAAGCGCAAAATTCTTTAAAGTAATGGCATATCAATTAACACACCCCGACAATCAAACGTTTACCCGCATGATTCATGGTAAGTATCTGAAACATTGGCAAATCAATGCAGAGCAGCATAAAGGTAACGAAGTGCAAACCGGAAGGACTATGTTTAAAATAATCAATATTAAACATATAACCGATAGCAGGGAGTATCAAGGCTGGATAAAAATCACTGTTGAATACGATCCTAACTTTTTATCTCACTTATTTATGATATTGCTTAATATCGGGTATCGTGAAGGGTATGCCGATGGGAGAGAAGTATATGACATTAAACCAAAAACCAATAAAACAAATGAAACAGCTTATTAACATTCAATACGAATTAAAAGTACCTAAAGGACAATTCAATTCTTTTGGCAAATATTATTATAGAAACGCAGAAGAAATTTTAGAAGCCCTTAAACCTTTACTCAAAAAGCACGAATGTACCCTCACTTTGAACGATGAGATTAAAACGGTAGGCAATATTTTATTTGTTGAATCAAAGGCTACCTTATGCCATGAAGGGGACTGCATAAGCGTAACGGCTCAGGCAGGGATAGATCCTAACCGCAAGGGTATGGATATAGCGCAGTCATTCGGAAGCAGCAGCAGTTATTCGAGGAAATACGCTTTATCGGGCCTTTTCTTACTCGATGATAGTAAGGATGCAGACGCTACCAATACGCATGGTAAAGAGGATCTAAGCCCGTTAAAAAAGAAACTATGGTCAATGATTGAAAAGATTGAGGAACCTGTAAAGAAGGCCACCGCTTTGAAATCAGTAACCGATGCGACTACATCCGAACAACTTACCAGAATCGAATCACGATTAAAAGAATTGATAAATGAATAACTTATCAATAATTGAAATCAATATACAGTTGCAATCTGTAACCCCGCAAACATTGGAAAGCATTGCGGCTTGTACTGAATACGGATCTAAGTTAGCGGGATGGATAGCGTACACTGGCCTTGCTAAGGCTCAGGCAAAGCGTGAACTGTTGCAAAAGAAAAAATGGACTATTGAAAATTTGATGCAGACAAACCACAGACTTACACCTGCTAACTTCAAAGAATATGTGACCGCATCCGTAGCCGATCAGGAATATAACTTTGAACTGGCAGACCGTACCAATGCAGCCGCCACGCATCAACTTGACCTTATCCGGTCGATTTTATCCGCCCTTAAAACTGAAATGTCATCTATTAATTTTTATAAATCTTAATCATGAAATCAAAAAAAGATAAATTAGAAAGTGAACTATTAAATCTAAGAAATTTAGTTGCAATAATTTTGGCAGACATTGATATATTTTTATTGCAAAACAAATCACAAACAAAAGACTTAGATAGGATTTATGATAAAAATGATATACGTAAACAATTACATAAATCAGGATCTAAAATAGTTAATGTTTTATCTGAATCAGGATATGATATTGACAAACCTTTAAAACGTAATTCTTTTCTTAACCAATAAATCAAATCAACATGTCAAACTACGACAACACAAACAGCGGAGTTCTGTTTAAAAACGACAAAAAAGGGAATGAAAAAGCGCCCGACTACAAAGGCAAGGTAAACGTTGAAGGCAAAGAAAAAGACATTGCCGGCTGGATACGCGAAGGCAAATCAGGTAAGTTTATCAGCATCAAAATATCTGAGCCGATGAAAAAAGATAACGTATTCGATAACAAACCAAAGACAGTATTTGATAATTCAACCGACTTACCCTTTTAATCATGCAAAGAAACGAACTGATATCTTTTATCGGTAGTGCATTGGAAGTTGAGATTATGCCATACACTCACTCAGTACTTGTAGATAAGTTGAAAGAATACGAAGCCGAAGTGCTTAAAGCGAATCTTAAATCTTATCAGGCAGGCAGGTTAATTAGCGAATCGGAATACGATAAATATGCTAAAATGATATGTGAACTGTATGGCATAACCCTCGATAAGTTTAAAGGCAAGGCAAGGTATTGGAACTTAGTTATGGCAAGGGTTCACTTTTGCAGATATATGAGATTCGAGCATAACGCTACCCTTACATCTATGGCTAAGTATCTAAATCGGGACCACACTAGCATACTTCACTACGTCAAAAAATATAAGATATCGCACAATTTACCCGAACATTCAAGATTCAAATATGACTGAAAAGCAGATACATAGTCAGGTTTGCAGATACCTTGACCTTCAATATCCTAAAGTGATTTATACGTCTGATAGCTCAGGGGTGCGGGTAAGTATCGGAATGGCTAAGGCTTTAAAGTCCATCCGGTGCAAGGGTTATAAGATACCTGACCTAATTATCATGCACCCTAATAAGCTTTATCATGGATTGATCATTGAGATTAAAAAGGATTTGTCGCAAATATTGACTAAATCTGGGACATTTAAAAAAGATCAGCACGTACAGGAGCAGTTAAAATCTTTGGAGGAATTGAAACGGCTGGGATATGCGGCAATCTTTGGATGTGGCTTTGACCACTGTAAATCAGTAATTGACGAATATTTTAAAAATAAATAAAATGCGGCATGGTAGTTTATTTTCAGGTATAGGAGGGTTTGACCTCGCAGCCGATTGGATGGGATGGGAAAACGTTTTTCATTGCGAATGGAATCCTTTCGGACAAAAAGTATTAAAACATTATTGGCCTAATTCAATCAGTTACAATGACATCACAAAAACAGACTTCACTATTCACAGAGGAACAATTGACATCATTACAGGAGGCTTCCCCTGCCAACCCTACTCATCCGCAGGGAAACGACTTGGAAAGGAAGATGAGCGCCATTTATGGCCGGAAATGCTTAGATGCATTCGAGAGGTTTCCCCACGTTGGATTGTGGGCGAAAACGTTCTCGGCCTTGTTAATTGGAATGGAGGGATGGTATTCGAAGAGGTGCAGGCTGATTTGGAAGCTGAAGGGTACGAAGTCCAACCGTATGTACTTCCAGCTGCGGCCGTTGGCGCTCCACACCGAAGAGATAGGATTTGGTTTATTGCCTACAATAACAGCTTCAGATTCAAGAGATATGCCGAACAAACTGGAAACAGGAGTAATACAAAAAAGCAAATCGGGAGCAATAAGTTTTGTGAGGAACAAAGATGGAATGAAATTTGGAGCATCAATGCGGGAGATAGTAAAAACAGGGATGCTTTGCACTCCAACTGCTCAAGCGAGCAGAGGAAACACTTCTCACAAGAGGGGGAAAGGAAATTTAACGGACCAGATAGCGGAAATGAATTTAACAACTTCAAAAACTTCCCAAATCAATCCCCAATTTGTAATGGAGATGATGGGCTTTCCAACCGATTGGACGGAATTACCTTTCCTAAATGGAGAAACGAGTCAATCAAAGCAGGAGGAAATGCCATAGTCCCGCAGGTAGTTTATCAGATATTTAAAGCAATAGAATCTTTTAATAATCAAAATCAAATCAAATGACACGTAAACTTGCGCTCGCTCAGTATCTTTTGGCTGGAGGTAAGCTCTCCATCATGAATGCCTACCGACATTTCGGAATCAGTAATGTAAGCCGGGAAGCTATCCGGCTGATTGAACAACCTTTTGGAGTAGTATTAACCCGTACAAAGATGGAAGGCAAAACAAAGTACGGAAGCCGTTGTGAATGGTTTGAATATCGCTTAGTATCAAATCGTATCAACGCCAAAGGTATTAAGGCCATGAAGGAGGCACTGGCTGACATGACAACTGAAAAAAAAGTTGTTAAAATGAAAGATAAAGTTTAATTTTGTATCGATGACTACCAGCATCATTTATAAACTTTTTGCCCCGATGGGATATTGGATTCTGGTAGATCCTTTATTCCGGAGGGGTTAATCTTTTTATGGCAAAAGATCCAGCATTTTTATTTTACACCAGCGACTTTTTAACAGGTACGCTTACCATGACTGATGAGCAAGTTGGTAAGTATATTCGCTTACTTTGTTTACAACATCAAAAAGGTGAATTAAATGAAAAAGATATGTTATTCATATGTAAATCACATGACGAAGATATTTTTGCTAAATTTAAAAATATTGAT
>Ga0315900_10005832_pt1 | contig 16778 bp, 25 predicted proteins | sample LakEriMetagenome_FD_203521 | JGI IMG/M metagenome (GOLD analysis project Ga0315900, IMG submission 203521) | Freshwater fungal communities from buoy surface, Lake Erie, Ohio, United States - Buoy 12 MA114 | ecosystem: Environmental > Aquatic > Freshwater > Lake > Lake biofilm | place: USA: Lake... | reverse complement strand
TCATTCCCATTCTTTCAATTTTCGCGGACTAACTTGGGAATTTACCTATATAGAGGCTACAGCAAGCCGCACAATCGAGACAACAAAAGCAGATGGGACAAAAATTAATCTCTCCATCCCGATCAAAGATACGACTAAATTTCCCTATCCCCTTGCTTGGCTAGAGAAATGGGAAAAAAAGGAAAAGGAAAAACTGCTGCGATCGGCAAAAGGAGAAAAACCGAAAACCCTATTTGATTTAACCCCTAGCAATTCAGCCCAGAGTGAAACTGAAAAAACTTTGCTAGGGGTTAACGACAAAAATAAGCAAGCATCGATGGAAGAATTAACCCCTAGCAAATGTCTGTCATGCTCTTTCTGTGAGAGAATTTCAAGCATTTTATTTACCTGTCTGGCCAGCCCCAAATACTTCACAGAAGAAACCGCGAAGGAATGCGAACGATTCACCTCCATAGCCTCAAAGCCCGAAGGGAATTTAGAAACAATACCCAAGCGCCCACGACGGCGACGAGGAACTGGATCGGGGACTTTTATCACCACCTATGCAAATCAGGGGAAATACGGGAAAAAGTACCCGCAGATATCCTATCAAGTAGAATTTGCAGGCAAGAAGCGATCGATCTATGTGATCGCCGAAAAGATCGAGCAGATACAGGAACTCGATCGCCAAGGCTTGCCAATCAGCGAAATTCTAGAGGCGATCAATTCACCGAAGGCACGGGAAATATTAAAAGAATACAAAGATTTTCTGGAAAGCAAGGAGGAAAAAAATTAAGCTAAAATCACCAAAATTCCGAAATCAAGAGGAAGGATAGTGAAGATTTTCCATAGGGGACAATCAGACTCAGCCGCTTGAATCCTCTGAATTGAGGAATTTTACCCCCACCCAAAAAATAAATATTTGGGTAGTTTTAAAAATTATTAGGAGACAAGCATATGGAAAATACGAAAGAATTACTCTCGGAATCAAAAGGGGAATTAATTCAAAAATTAAATGAACGCTACGGAATCGGGAAGAGCGTAACTTATAAGCGCCTAGAATTCTTGGAGATAAGCATTCGGCAAAGCGAAGGAATAAGCTTTCTATTTTCGGCAGAAATTGAGATCCTTGATGATCTCAATAAATGGATTAAGCAGGGAAAACCGATGATCCAATTCCCCAAACCAGGAAAATTAGCAATATCAGAATCAGGCTCGATCGAGTCTCCAAACGCCAAGATAGAATACACCACCGCAGAGGAAGGCAATCAAATCAATCAACTGATCCGCGTCGCCCAAGAGCAAGCGGCAGGGTTGCTCATGGCTCAGAATATACTAGCGGCTCAGTTTAAAGATAATCCTGATCTACTGCCAGAAGACCTGCGATTGAAGGTTCGGGCTACGGAGGAAGCTGTAGCCCCAAAGTCGATCGATCCCGAGAAGTACGCGCTAAATCTGATCGCGAAAATGAAAGCCGCCTAAGTCTCTACGATCAAGAGCTTAGGGAAATGATCACGGCGATCGAAGCGGGAAAATCAATACTGGTGGTGGGCGAGGCCGGGAGCGGCAAGACCACCCTGGCCGAAACTTTGCTAAGGGTTATCGGCGGCGATTACCAAATAGCAATGGCCAACTATAGCGGCAGCACAGCGGCCACCCTGAAATCGATCGCCGAACAGTGGAACATCGACGCGATCGACGAAAAAGGAAAGCCTCTCAAGGGAGACGCACTTAAACAGGAGATAGCGAACAATATCAATGATCGCTATCTTTTGATCTGCGATAATGCCCACCGATGGGCTGCTTCACTCCTGTATTGGCTAGAAATTCTGCACGAATCAGGAGCCATCCTGATACTACTATCGATCGCAGAAATTAAAAGCGGCATATTCCTAAAAATGGCGAAAATTGAGCTAGGCCGCCTCAGCGAGGCACAAATCCGGGAAATTATGATCCGCGAAGGTATAGCGATCGACTTCTCACTAACCCCTAGCAAAATAGCCCGCCTACAATCGATCGCTGGCTCCAATCCCATGCTGGCCAAGCAAGCGGTACAAGAAGCTAAATTAGGCCGCCATTTCCCAGAAGGAAAAGGAAGCGAGTACATCAATGTCGCGCCCTTTATCAATGCAATTCTGACAACCCTAGGGATTATCCGATTTATCGGCTTAGGATTGGGCGATCGATCATTATATATCTTTGGCGGGGTAGCAATGCTGATCGCAATATCCCTGCGCTATATCGGAATAGGAATAAATCAAACCGCCAGAAGAAAGCCTTTAGGAAAAAAATAATATGATGGCCCTCACCCACGCCGCCCTATCCGTAGCGGGAACTACTCTACTATTAGGCGAAATTACGCCCCTAGGACTTGGATTATCGATCATTGGCTCCCAGCTTCCCGATCTCGATACTACTAAATCAATGATGGGCAGAATTTCTTACCCGATCGCATCCTTTATAGAACAAAGATACTCACACAGAACCATCACCCACTCATTAATGGCGACGGGAATTATCGCGCTGATCTCTGTACCGATCGCCTATTACTACTCGGTGAAACTTTGGCTATGCTTACCCTTGGGGCATTTACTATCCTGCTTTTCCGATACTTTCACTAAGGAAGGCGTAGGCCTATTTTATCCCTCACCAGCGCGGGCGATCTATGGGAATAATCCTAATTTCAGACTGCGAACCGGCAGCACGATCGAGTATTGGGTATTAGGCCTCGCGCTATTACTCTCGATCTGGTCGATCAATGTGCAATCTTCAGGAGGGCTAATGCTGTCATTTAATCAATTGCTAGGGGTTAAGGATGGCGTGGAAGCCGCCTACAATCGGTACGGAGCCGATCATCATATCTGGGTAAATATACAAGGCAATAAGGTAAGCGATCGGGCCTCGATCAATAGCCGATTTTTTCTGATCGCCCAAGAGGGGAAAGATTTTATCGTGCAGAATAACCGAGGAATCTATAAAACCGAGGATCAAATCACCATCTCGCGGATCACGGCAGAGACAGGAAAGACGGCCACCACCCGCGAAAAAGTGATCAATTTTAATGATGATGAAGTGACAGGCATCCTCGAAGCCTTGGCTGATCAAACAAGCGGCATCTATCTAAGCGGCAAGCTAGAAATCGATGAACCGGACGACATTCTCAATACGAACCCACCCGACCAGTACCCGATCCTATCCAAAACTGGAAACTTGATCGATCTCTCCTACTGCCCGATTGAGAAAGCGATCGAGGTTTTATCGGGACAATTTGCCTACGGAACGCTGACAGCACGAATCATCACACCAGCCCCATTCAACTGATATGATCCGATCTATTCTTCTCACTGTACTACTAACCGCTCCGATCGCACTGGCACAAACGACCTCAACCACAAACAAAGCCCCAGAAGAGGAAATAAACTTAACCCCTAGCAAAAACGATCAGGCCACACCCAAGCGCCTGAAAATCAATCTATCGATCGCCAATACAAACGATCTAAAAGTGCGAGAAGGGGATAAAGTCACTAGGGGACAGGTGATCGCCGATCGCGATGGCGAGCGATCGAGGCTCAATAGAGAGAGAAGAGAAACCCTGCTATCGATCGCCAAGATCGAGCAGTCGCCAGTGCCACAATTAAGAATATCCCCCCCTATCCGGGAAATCCCACTGGCCAGCTTTGCGATCGAGGAAGCGGCAATACAGCAAGCGGAGCTAAAATTCTCCCAATCCCAGCGAAATTATCAGAGCGCCCTCAGCAATGATCCTTTTATCACAGCCCGGGCGAATGTGGATTTTGCCAAAGCAGCGATCGAGCAAGCCTATCGGGAAGTGGAACTACAGCAGAAAAAAATCGAAGCTATAGCCCAAGTCAAGGGCATCCCGCCCGAAATGCTGGAGCATGAGACAGAGAAACTTAAAGAAGTGCGATCGAACTGGGAAAAACGCCAAGCAGAGTACAAATTTCGAGAAGCCGAATATAAGCAAGTTCAGCAGGGACGCACCGAATCGATCAATACCCTAAAAGAAGCGGTAGAATCCGCGAGAGCAGAGCTAGAAATCGCTCAAGCAAGGCTAAGAGCCGCCAAAGAAAGCCAAAATCAGAGGGAATACGAATATCAAATCGCTATAGCCCGGCGGAATGAAGAGGCCAATCAATCTGCTATCACCGTATCCCAGCAAAATCTCGATCGAGAATTTAAACTCACTCAGCTTAAGGAGAGAATCTCCTCGATCGATGATCGGCTATCCTCGATCGCCGTCGTTCGATCTCCCTTTGCCGGATCAATTAAAAGGATAAAGATCGAAAGCCAGTCCGATAATACCCTCAAGGTGACAATCTCACTAATCACGGATTAAAGCCAGCTATCAGTAATCAGTTATCAGTTATCAGTTATCAGTAATCAGTTATCAGCTATCAGTAATCAGTTATCAGTTATCAGTTATCAGTAATCAGTTATCAGCTATCAGTAATCAGTTATCAGTTATCAGTTATCAGTAATCAGTTATAATAATAAATATCGCTATGAAAATAGGAGCAAAAAAATGACTCTTTTTCCCTATACAGGAACTCAAGCTATAACATTCAAATTGACAATAAAGGCTAAAAGCCGAGAAGAAGCAGAAGAAAAATTTAAGAAAATTTGGCTAAACTCCCACATTGATCAAGATTGCTGGTGGGATATAGAGCAGGAAGGCATTGAAATTATTCATGACAATTTTGATAATGCTATAAATGAAGATTGGCGCATAGAAGATTAAGGTTATCAGTTATCAGTTATCAGTTATCAGTTATCAGTTATCAGTTATCAGTTATCAGTTATCAGTTATCAGTCATCAGTTATCAGTCATCAGTCATCAGTTATCAGTTATCAGTAATCAGTTATCAGTAATCAGTTATCAGTTATCAGTTATCAGTTATCAGTTATCAGCAACTAGAAGTAAATATGAATTAAGCGCATATGCAAGATACTGCTCATGTAATAGTTCGCGGCGAAACAATTAAAGTTTTGCGCCGATCCGCAAAGCATGGGATTAAACTAAGATTGAGAAAATCAGGACAACTAGGAACATTTTTAAGCGATGAAAGTGTATATTTAGGATTAGATGAAGAATTGGCTGAAACCCGTTTAAATGAATTACTTGAAGGAAAAGTGATCTATTTGTAAGTTATCAGTTATCAGTTATCAGTTAAAATTTTTACTATCTCCTAAGCTAATGAAAAAAACCGCAATCACTTTATCAATTCTCTTAATCACTAGCGCAACGCCAATCACCAGCGCAAATACAAAATTATGCGAAATAACCGGGATTCATGATGGTGACAGCTTGCGGGTATCTTGCCATAGAAAAGCCCTAAGATTAGCCTGTATTGACGCACCAGAACCAGATCAGCCATTTGGACAAGAGGCGACGGATTACCTAGCCAGTTTAACATTGGGGAAAGAATTAGAAATAGTCAATAGAGGCGACGGAGGATTTAACCGAACCGCCTCCATTATTTATGTAAATAATGTAAATATTCAGGAGCGGCTACTATCGGCAGGCCTAGCCTGGTATTACCCGCAATATGCCTCGAAATGCGGCGATTTTATGGGATTAAAAAGAGCCGAACAAAGCGCGAGAGATCGAGGAGCGGGCTTGTGGAAATCAGCAAATCCGATCGCTCCTTGGGCATGGAGGAAAGGAGTACGATGAAAAGCTTACTAATCTTAATTGCCTTGGCTTTTTTGCCCCTTAAAATTCTGGCAAATCCTACCCCAACCCCCCCGACAGTAGAGGAAATAATCCCCACGGAAAGCGAACCAGTGGAAGGGGAAATTAATGATGCGCCAAAAACAGAAGATAACCCATTACTAAGGCCTGATCTCGATTCTCTGATCGAAAATAAAATAGCCGAAGATGTTTGGAGCCAGCTAAAAGGGGATCTTCCCTGTATTGAATCCACAGAAAGCTGCATCCTACAATTACAGTCTTTAGCACTTTCTAGATCGCCGATTCTTAGAGAGATGGATGCACGCATAGAAGAAGCAGAAAATAGGATCGCCGAAGCTCGATCGAGCAATCTAAAAACTATCAATGTCTCGACTTTTAGCCCTTTTTTACAAGTTTTACTATGGGGAACTTTCCCAGCAGCGCAAATAAATAAAGATAGCCCCTTAATTGCCAACCCTTTAACCTTAATCTTTGGCAATGTACTGGGAAATATCGCCGGGGAACTACTAGGCGGACTCTTCAACTGGCAGGGATTACAGGGGGGAGGTGAAGCAGCTTCAAGAGTAATTGCGATCGGAGACTTGCAGATCAAGGTAGCGGAACTGCAAAGAAACCGGGCCGAATCAGCTAATCGGCTCAGGGAATTAGTTCTTATTGAAGCCTTGAAACTAGAAGAAATAGCTAGAGATTTTCAGATACAGCAAGAAATCGCTCGAAGAGAGCGGGCAAGGATTGAAATTATCCGAATTTCTTACCGATTTGGGCAGGGAACCTCTGAGGGATATCTAAGCCAATTATCGGGATACGATCGCCAGAAGGCTCTAGTATGGCGAGAATGGTCTAAAATGCGATCGCAACTGACAAAGGTAAAAATTTTGGTGATTGGGGTAGAAGAAAACTAAAAAAAAATCTGGAAAAAATAAAAACTATTTGGTAAGAATTAAGAAAGGCAATCAATCAATAGATCCAAGCCATGAAAAAATCTCTAATAGCAAGCGCGGCTATACTCTCACTAATCGCCAGTGCAGCCGAAGCTCAGGTAGTAAAAACAGTAGAAAACGGACGAGATGTAATCTACAGCAGAGGACATAGCCCCGCGACTTCAGTTCAGCTGACCACCAATGGCGGCAGCCGGCCCGCAGCGATCCTAGCCAATAGCTGCGGCATCGTAAGGGTGAGCGCGAATCAAGCCACCCCAACCAGCATCAACATCAATGGATCGGCAAGATCGATAGCGAACCCAGTAGCTTTATCCGGCGCTCCGGTGTGCAATGGATCGACACCACCATGGGACGGAGGAACGACTAGCGCAGCTCGAAGAGATCCGAGCGGCAACTTCTATTTTTCTGGATACAACGGTGGCCAAGCGGCCACCGTAGCTGTAAGAGCCGGGGGCAATCGCACCGCAAGAGCCAATGGCTGCGGGATTGCACGGTTCGCAGAGCCACAAGAGGGAAATCCCTGGGGAAGCGATTTCAGCTTTACCATCGGCGAAACATCGTACACCCTGGGATCTGTAACGGCGCAAAATTACGGCCCGATCTGCCGGAATGTGGGGACCAGCGGCAGCCCCACCTACTTGAGATATGAAGCCGCCAACTAATCTACAATCGGCCGATCTAGCACAGCGAGATCGGCCAATAGGAGTGAGAAAATGCGAAAGGTTTTAATTTTGCTAGGGGTTACTTTTTTTAGCGAAGGAATCAACGCCACGCCATTTCAAGGCAAGGAAATCTACCGCACCGATGATCGAAGAGGAGATTTTATCGTATTAACTGGCCAGCCAAATACAGTAGCAGAAGTATCCGGAACTGACAGAATAAGAACCAATACCCTAAGAAAAGCTGATTACTGCGGAGTTGGAAAAATTAAAATACCAGAAGCAACACCAGCACCTATCCTAAGAATAGACGACGGAAACCCGATTGACTACCTATCGCTGCCCCAAATATTTAATTATGATTGCGCTAAAGGCGGCTTGTGGAACAATGCTTATAATCCAGCCACGAGAACCGTTTACATAGCAAATCTAGAATCACAAGGCGAATTCATTTCTAGAATCCAAAGAGAGGAAAAAAGAACAGTTAATCTTAACAATTGCGGCTTCGGATTAGTGCCAATGAAATACGGCGATGGCACACTCTATTTTAGAGGGCAAAGCTATGGATATCGGCAGCTAACGCGAACGGTTCGCCCGCCAGTGTGCCGAAGGATCAATGGAAACTGGGTAACTTACTTTGCTATTCCTTTAGGGCAGTAATATGGATAAAAGATATCCTCTTTTGATCATTGCCTTAATCGCAGCAATTTTGCTAGGGACTAAATCCCGCTCTACAGGCGATGCAGAGGAAAAAGTAAAAATAATCCGCTGCCACGATGGTGATACCTGCACCACCGACAAGGGAGAAAAGATAAGATTAGCTTGCATAGATGCACCCGAATTAAAGCAGCCTTTTGGAAAGGCTTCAAGGGATCATCTTAAAGAAATAATCAAAGATAGGCCTGTAAAAATCGATCGAATAAATACCGATCGATTTGGCCGAACTATCGCGATTCTCTACATTAATAATGGCGGCAAATGGCAAGCAGTGCAATCACTACAAAGCAAAGCCGGCACAGTTTGGGCATTCGATCGATTTAAAAGAAATTGCCCGATCTGGAATTCGATCAATAGAGAATTTCAAATCGCCCAATCAAAAAAAATCGGCTTATTCGCAGATAGGCAAGCGATCGAACCCTGGATATGGAGGCAAAATGAAAAACTTAGATGATAGCTTAGATGATAGTTTAGATAAGAGCTTAGATGATGGTTTAGATGATAGCTCAGGTAAAAGTTTAGATGATAGCTTAGATTATAAACTACGAATAATAATAGCAATTTTATCGATCGCCGTTACGATTGCCTACTTTTTCTTTGTGGCTAATTATCTAAAATTGGCCAATCAAATCAGCTGCTACAGCCACCATACAAAATGCGATCAATTGAAATAAATCGAAAAAATTTAGCAATCGCGGGAGTGAGCCTGATCATTTATTCCCTGGCATTAGTCACCATCTGGGAGCTTTTCTATGGAGTAGAGGCAAAAGGAAGGATTAATCCCGATGGATCGATCGAATACCAGATTAATGATTGCAGATAATCCATATATAGTGTCTGGGAAGCTGTGTAGCTACACTATATATAGTGTTCTTTGCCCTAAATCCATAAAACTAAGAAGGACTTGCTAAAATGAAACTTTTGTCAAGTTTTCCCATGAAGCGCGATCGCAATGGACAAGCCAAAATTCTCAGCGATAAGGAAGTAACAGCCATCTTTAATCTTCTCAATCCCAGAGATAGGGCTATTTTCGCTATCTGCTTATTTTGCGGATGCAGAATCAGCGAAGCTTTATCGATCCGGGCGGGGGACGCTGGCAATGGGATGATCACACTAAGAAAAGCAAATACTAAAGGCAAAATAGGCAGCCGATCGCTGCCTATCTCTCCTAGCCTTGAAAAAATTCTTAATGATTATCTTGCGACCGCTTCCCCGAGCGAATACCTTTTCCCCGGCAGGGCGGGCGACAAACCTCTAACCCGCGCCTACACCGATCTGGTATTGAGGCAAGCTTGCGATCGATTGGGATTTAAAGGTATATCTACTCATTCGTTTAGGCGAACTGCTCTAACCCGAATGCACGCGGCGGGCGTACCGCTACGAACGATCCAAAAAATCTCTGGCCACTCAAGCTTAGGCACTCTGGCCTTATATCTGGAAGTTACCGATGAAAATGTACGAGATGCTGTCAGATTTATTTAGCAATCAGGGGAGCCGGAGACTAGCATCTAAGCTTATTAGATGTATAATATAAATATCATCTTAGATTTGATTTAATGCTATGAGTAAAATAATTAGCTTTTCAATCAGCGATCGCTACCTAGACAAAATTCGATCTCTATACCCGGACTTGACCGAGAATCTAGCAGCCAAGCAATTCCTGATCGATCAATTAGATGAAAGTTTATATACAAGCTTAGATAATAATTTAGATGATAAGCTCAGAACAATAGAGAAAAGCTTAGGGGATAGATTAGATGCTAGTGAAAAATCAATCTCTAAGTGGATTTTAGCTTTTGATAATCGGATAAAGGATATCGATCAGGAAATGAAAGATAGATCGATTGCGATCGAACATCAAATAGAAAAAATAAAAATAAGGCTAAATGAGAGCTTAGATAATAGCCTAGATGATAGCTTAGATGATAATCCAGATAGTAATCTATATGAAAGCTACAGCGAGATTTTCATTGATAAGCCAGATGAGAATTTAGATACTAAATTAGATACTAAATTAGATACTAATTTAGATACTAATTTAGATACTAATTTAGATAATGGCCTAGATAAAGAGCCAGTAACCTTGGAAGAAATACTATTGCAAAAAAAGATGATCAGGGAAGAATGGCTAACCTTGAAGGAAATACTAAGCCAGCGCCGGAAGAATTGGCCGACATCGATCGAAGGCTTACGAAAAAAGGCGATCAGAGAAAGATGGCCACGCCGAGATCGAGAAAACAGGAAGGAATACCAGATTCCCTAAAGGATCATCGGGGCGCGCCCTACGGGCCGGGCTGTCCGGGACTTCGCTAACGCTACGGCGCTACGCGCGCCTCCCTACCGGTCGGCTCCCTCCCATCCCTCGCGCGGCGCAGCCTGAAAGCTATCCTATGAATTACGGCTCTATCCAGAACCATGCCGAACTAATCGAACTACCAGCAAAGCTTGTTTGCGCGATAACCAGCCGAGCGGCGAACTTCGATTAATCCCACGGCTAAAGCTTATCCTCGCCGCTCCGCTTGCCTTATCCCAAATAAATAAGCTTATTGATCGCGCCGTCCTACGGACCGCGCTCCGAAGCCATAGCAATATCTAAAGGACTACTGGCAAAACTTGAATTTGCTCGCTCGTCGGGCGGGGGGGCTACGCACCCCCCGCACCTTCTCGTTCGCGCCGACCACCCACCCCCCCGCCCCACCCGCCGCCAAGTCCTGATCTAGCAAAGGTTGCGGTCGCTTGCCAGTTGTCGGTGGGTGGGTCCCCTCTGGTTGCTTGCGGCTTTCCGCTCGCCTCTGGAGTCCGGGACTTCGCTGATTGCGGCTGGTGGGGGGGCGAGCGAGCCGCAGACTGCCCGCCGGGGACCCTTGAGCTTTTTTCCTTGACTGGCGCGCTGCGCGCGCCAGATAATAGATTTATTTTACCTCGTTACTATGGTATAATGATAATAGTTTCGGGGGATTTTTCTTATGTTTTCGCCTTTTTCTGTCTCTTCGATTGGATTCTCTGGCTCTCGCTCTCCTTCTCCTGCTTCTAAGTTGGCTCTTTCTGATTTACTGCCTCTTGTTCCTCCTCGCTGCCGGGTCTCGGTTGGTTGTGCGGATGGAGTCGATCGCTTGGTTCGGTCTTTCTTCTCTGAGTCCCCTTCCCTGCTGGTTTTTTCGGTCGAGTCTGGGCGTTTTGGGTCTGGGCGCTCGGCCTTTGCCCGTCGGTCGGTGGCTTGCGTCCGATCGGTTGCTCGCGGCGATCGGGGCTTGCTGGTGGTCCTGCCCTCTTCCCCGGTCTGCCCGGCCGGAGTTTTCGCGGCGCGGCGCTTCTTTGGGGCTGGCTCTGGCTCTTGGGGCTCGGCAGCCTTTGCTCTTGGCTCTGGGCGGCGGGTTCTGCTTTGGCTGCCCGGCTCTTCGTCTCCCCCTGCTTGGGCCGGTGTCGATTGGGAGCGCTGGGAGTCTTGCTGGTGGTTGGGGGTTCCCGTTCCCCCCCCGGCGCAGCTTTCTCTCTTTTAGTTCTTTTGTACTGCTCGGCTTTTCTGCCGGGCATTTGCTTGATTATTCCTTGTTACTATGGTATAATAAAAGAGTGAAAATCAATAGGAGCAAGGCTTATGACCTACCGATGCACCCGAATTAATATCTATCCGGCAGAAACTCCGATCGCGGACAGACAGGGCTACTACCTGAAAGCAAATAGCCTAAAAGAAGCTTTTGAATGGATGGAAAAAAGATTCCCTGGCGAAGAATTCATGATCGAAATTTGGCAGTAACTACCAGAGCGGGGGGACTTTTCCCCGCCAATCCCCTGGTTAGGAAAGAAAAAAATTAATTATTAATTTGCTTACATCTTTCCTTGTTACTATGGTATAATAAAAATACAAACAAAGAGAAGCGACCGCCCAACTTGCAATTATGCGATCGCATCTCTAAAACAAACCAAAAGGATAATAGCACTATGCAACTAATCGAAGCAATGGCAACCGACCGCGCCCGGCGCGTAAATACTAAATACGGTGAGAGAACCGTAATCGACGCGGTAAGACGCGATACCGGGGAAAAAGTAACCATCTGGCGCGGTGGTGACGATGATTACTCTCAAAAGCACGTCATTCGGAATGCACGCTTAACCCTGACTCTTGATAGCAAAGGAAAATATAGCCTTGTCGAAGACCCGGCGCTCGTTAGCCTAGGTCAACTACCCGATGAACCCGTACCGGTAAGACCAGTTTACGATCACAAAATCGAGAAACCTAGCGAGAGTGAGCAATCAACGTTAAACCCCTCTCAAAAGCGTGAGATTGCCTCTTACATCCAAGAAATGGCCAAATTATATGGCTTCTGCTTAAATCAGGCTGAAAGTTTAGGAGTTGAGGGTGAGGATCGGAGAGCGATCGCTACCACCCTCTATCTCTCGGCCCAGAAAAAATTCGCACTGTAAGTAATTAGTAAATGGGGGATAAAATTCCCCCTATAGGAGAGAAAAAATGGAATTTACGGCAATTTTACCGCTAAAAATAGAGATCACGATTAAGGCAAAAAACAAAAAAGAAGCATTATCATTCTTTGATGATTTATATGCCAATATCACCATCGAAAACGAGGGAAACCGAGAGATAGAGATAATCGATGACAATCTCTCCCTGATCGAGAATGATTGGATTTTAGAAGATTAATTACCAGTTATCAGTTATCAGCAGTACACAATTAGGAGACAAAAGATGGATAAAATTAAAGCTCTACTGCTCGACTTAGACGGCACGATCCGCCGGCCTACTAGCGGAAAATTCATCGAAGATCCAAATGATCAGGAGCCAATCGAAGGCGCAAGAAAAACTATCGAAATTTACCATCAAGAAGGATGGATAATGATAGGAATCACCAATCAGGGCGGCGTAGCCGCCGGGCATAAATCCTTAAAAAGTGCGATCGAGGAACAGCGAAAAACTTTAGAAATATTTCCCCTACTTTCTTACATCTATTTTTGCCCTGATTTTGAGGGGAATTTGTGCTATGGCGTAAGCCAAGAAAATATAGATTTAATCCATGAAATGCACAAAGAATTTTTAGGCCAATTTAGAAAGCCTAATTGTGGCATGATTTCCGCATCTTTAAAATCTTTTAAAAATCCATCAAAAGCTTTAATGGTGGGCGATCGCTCAGAAGATGAAGAAGCCGCAAAAAAAGCAGGGATCGACTTCTTAAGTGCTGATATTTGGAGATTCCCCCCAATTAATCGCGAATTTTAAGGAGAAAAAATCTTGCAAGTCCCCACGGTGAGCAGTGGGGATTTTTGCTAGGGATTAGCGGACAAATAAAGAGCGATGGCCTCATCAAGAATAGCAGCGATCGTTTTTCCTTCCCTCTCGGCCTTTGCCCGGATAAGCGGATCATGCTCCTTAAGAAGCCGTAAGGCGATCATTTTACTCGATCGAATCCCAGGATATTGATTAATCCCCTTAGGATTATGAATCGTACCTTTAGGGACTCCCTTTCCAACCATATTTACACCAAAAATCTTTGCACATTCCATACTAACACGGTTAAAAAAAATAATTAATTATTCCTTAGTAACATGGTATAATAAAGAAGCGAAAGCCACCGAATAGCTCGATCAATTCCCTAACTCGATCAACACCTTTAACCCCTAACAAAAACCATGAACTGCCCACGATGCCAATCCTCAGAAATTTATAGAAAGAGCCTAGAAAGCCTAACGATTTACTGCGATCACTGCGGCCACCAATGGCAAGCAGAACAAGTAAGAAAACCTCTCGCAACGGCACAGAAGCGGGAAAAAAAATATCCCCGCCATCTACTAAATATCGGTGTCTATATATGCCCAAGCAACCCAAGTAAATATTCTTTTGCCCTATCAAGAGGCAGCGGAATTGCAGCTTTTTATGAGTTTGAATCAGACCCATATTTGAGCGGATGTTATGACTCGATCGAAGAAGCATTAGAGGCAGGAATAAAGGAAGCGCTTTCATAACGGGCAGAACAACACAGTTAACGCCTACTAGATTCAACTAGGCGCGATCGATGAGGCGATTGTAATTTAACAGATAGTTTACATCTCAATGGTTTGTAAAGGGACTAGGTAGGACTAAGCGGGAAGTATTGGGATATAAGGGTTTCAGGCTTTTCACGAACATGATACTAATTTTTTACCCTTGGCAGATGTTTAACATATCAGTGTAGTATGCTCGGCTAGGCAGATTCTCAATAAAAAGAGGTAGTTGTCAATAAAGATTTTGATGTTTGTTTGTCCGATTTCGAGGTTTTCGAGTTTATTTTTGGCTTCTCCAAAATTTAAGATAATTCCTCCGATTAAAAACGCTGCGGAGACTAGGGCTACTATTGTTTGGATTTTGTCCCATTTGGTGTTATTTTGCCCCATTTGCTTCTTTCCCTTTCTTTCCCAGATGCTTTTACTATCTCAAATGTGGACGGCTTTTTTCAGTGGCAAAATTTTGCTTGGATTAAGGAGAGGAGTGATTTTTTTGGGCAAAAATACTCCTGATTTTTAGGGTTTAGGGCTAAGAGGAGTGATTTTATTGAGTCTAATTCTCAATAAGCCTTATTTTTTTGGGGGGATTAAGTCATTAGGGTAATTTATTGTCCCAAGCCTTTTCGTGGTAAGGGTTTCGCTCATATCAAGAAAAATTGATATGAGTATCATGTTACGAATTTGTAACATGATACTGGCTTTCGGAACTTGATACTAAATTTTTGGCTGAAATGCGGAAACCCTTGTATATCAAGGGTTTCCAAACATGATACTAAATTTTTGGTTGTTTGCTTGATGGATAAAACCTTTATATAGCAAGGGTTTTGGAAGTTGATACTGATTTTGGTGCGATGCGATTGAACTCTATCTTAAGATAGGGACAGCTTTATTTTTTTGTTTATGAATCCAGAGTGTAGCCAAAGTCTTGCGGCTAATTTAAAATGGGCGCATATTCTATATCGGTAAACTGTATATTCTGATACCGTTTTGGAAGTTGATACTATTTTGGGCTAAGTTGATACTAATTTTCTCAACTACTAATTTTTTATTGAGAGCTATTTGCAATTAAAACATCCAGAATTGTTGTCTAGTGGGAATCCATCAAATAATATTGATGCAAGTTTGCACATCCTGCGATCCAACCTATCTGCAATAAGATGTAATCTATTTGCTAAGTTACAGCGATCAATAGCCTGATGGCCGAGAAGCGCGATCAAATTGAATTGGTACTAAAAGGGAAGCGCAAAACCCTGCGCGGACTATCAAAACCATCGGAATTAGCCAAAGAATTACTAGAAATTCTTTAAGCCTTGTGATTGACAATATAAGATCCGATCGCTTTTAAGAATTCCCCCAAAGCTTCCGGGGGAATCTTATCAATAAAAGCATTTAAATCCTGGGAACCATTGATCTGCACAGCAGACCCAAATGAGACGACTGAGGAGCCGCAAAAAACGACGGTAGGAGCCAACCGAGATAGCAAAGCCGCTCGATCCTCCGGAGAAAGGGCTTTAATTTGCTCTTCGATGAAATTAATATCAGGCTTGAAATTATTAACACTCATAAGCTGCTCCCTTTGCCAGACGGCGGCCAGCAGCGATCATTAGTGCTGCAAATTCGGAGGAATCCAAAGAATTAACGAACTCTTCAGGAGATATAGTCAGCCGGCGGGATTGGCCCGAAAGCTGCCGACAAAAATCATCAAAAAATCCCGGGCATCTCTTCTCGATCGCCATCAAAATCTGCATAAAATCCCGCAGCCGGGGGGAATCTTCCCCATTGCGAATTCGAGAAATATTCCCAGGAGTGCGCCCAGTCCACTGAGCTACTTCTTTGCCCTGGATTCCCCGAGCTTTAATAATTTTTACAAAAGCTTGAATAAAAGGATCTAATTCGATCTCACCAGCAATATTATCACCACAAACAACCATTAATTAACCCCTAGCAACAACAAAATGATATAATTAATGCGACAGATTAATTAAATTAGCAATACAAACATTATGACACAAAATAAGGATCCACCGGCAAAAGCGAAAAAAAGACCAAAAAAGCAAAATAACCCCAAAAGCAAAATAACCCCAGCAAACAAGGCTAGGGCTAAATCCCATATTTTCTACAACCATGATAACGCAGAAATTCTACCCAATTACAACAACCGAACTAACAAGCCTATCGGGGAAACTGACAGAAACAGAGATCGTAATTTATCTCTATCTAATGGCCGCTAATCCCTTTGGCGATCGCTTTCAAGAATTCGATACTTCAGTAATCGCCGAAAACCTAGGGGTGGCGCGGCGCACGGTTCAGCGAACCCTTAAAAAATTAGAATCTTTGGGCTTGATCGAGCTTGAGATCAAAAGCTTCAGATACCGAAAAAATACAGAAGAGCTTGACGATCCTAGGATCGCCAAGCGACAGGAGGATCGCCAAGGCGATCCTAGGATCGCCAAGGCGATCCTAGGATCGCCAGAGCGACAGCAGGATCGCCAAGAGGAGCCAGAACCCTTACAGGACAAGGATTCGGAAACCTCTAAGACTATTAAGACTATTAAGACCTCCCAGACCGCAACGGATGAGGTTGGTGATGATATTTTTTCGGAGGAAAAATTAACCCCTAGCAAAATCTCTCAAGAAATAATCGATCGCCTTACCGAACTAGATATTCCAATCAATAAAAAGATCGAAGAAGCGATCGAGAAATATGGAGAAGGCCAAGCCATTAGAGCGATAAACCACATAAAAGAAACTGCGGGAACGATAAAGAGTAAATAC
>Ga0315900_10005829_pt1 | contig 16783 bp, 17 predicted proteins | sample LakEriMetagenome_FD_203521 | JGI IMG/M metagenome (GOLD analysis project Ga0315900, IMG submission 203521) | Freshwater fungal communities from buoy surface, Lake Erie, Ohio, United States - Buoy 12 MA114 | ecosystem: Environmental > Aquatic > Freshwater > Lake > Lake biofilm | place: USA: Lake... | reverse complement strand
TCTGCTCGTATCTACCGTGCTTGGGAGCGTATTATGGAAGTACATAAGACTGGTGAAGTTGTTACTGGTTTAGTTACAAGCAAAACAAAAGGTGGATTAATCGTTGATGTATTTGGTATGGAAACATTCTTACCAGGTTCTCAAATCGACGTGAAGCCAGTTACAGATTACGATCAGTTCGTAGGAAAAACAATGGAGTTCAAAGTTGTTAAGATTAACGAAACAATTAAGAATGCAGTTGTATCTCATAAAGCATTAATTGAAAGTGATATCGAAGCTCAACGTGCAGAGATCATGAGTAAATTAGAGAAAGGTCAAGTATTAGAAGGTGTTGTTAAAAACATCACTGATTTCGGTGCCTTCATGGACTTAGGTGGATTAGATGGTTTATTGTATATCACGGATATCTCTTGGGGTAGAATTTCTCATCCAAGTGAAGTGGTTAAGATGGATCAAAAGATTCAAGTTGTTGTATTAGACTTTGATGATGACAAGAAACGTATCAGCTTAGGTTTAAAACAATTGACTCCACACCCTTGGGATGTATTACCAACTGACTTATCAGAAGGTAGTGTAGTGAAAGGTAAAGTTGTGAACATCGAAGATTACGGTGCGTTCTTAGAAATTCAACCAGGTGTTGAAGGTCTAGTACACGTTTCTGAAATCACTTGGGCGAACACACCTATCAACGCTAAAGAATTCTTCAAATTAGGAGATGAGCATGAAGCGAAAGTAGTTACATTAGATAAAGATGCTCGTAAAATGAGCTTGAGTATTAAGCAAATGTCTCAGGATCCTTGGAGCGCTATCGATAATAAGTTCCCTGAAAATAGCAAGCACAAAGGCCTAGTTAAAAACATCACTCCTTACGGTGTGTTTGTTGAATTAGAGTCTGGCATTGGTGGTATGATTCACATCAGCGATTTAAGCTGGTTGAAGCGTTTCAATCACCCTTCTGAGTATGTGAAAGTTGGCGAGTCTATCGATATTAAAATCTTGAATATCGACAAAGAAAACAGAAAACTTCAATTAGGACATAAGCAATTAGAAGAAGATCCTTGGAATGCATTAGAAGTAACTTTTGCAATTGGATCAATTCACGAAGGTACTATCGTTCGCAAGGATGATAAAGGTGCTATCGTACAAATGCCTTATGGTTTAGAAGGTTTCGCGCCTAACCGTCACTTAGCTAAAGAAGATGGCAAGCAAGTTCAAGCAGAAGAAACAGCACAATTCATGGTGATCGAATTCGATCGTAATGAAAAGCGTATTGTAGTTTCTCATGCAAGAATTTGGGAGCAAAACATCCAGGAAGAAAAAGAAGTAGCTAAGAAAGAAGCAAAAGCTGAAAGTGAAAACACTAAGAAAGCAGTTAAAGCAGTTCAAGCTAAAGTAGAGAAATCTACATTAGGTGATTTAGGTGCTTTAGCAGAAATCAAAGCTAAACTAGACGAAAACAAAGAAGGATAGTTCCTCCTTGAATAAGCTGTATAAAAGCCCCGCAATTGCGGGGCTTTTTGTTTTGAGAGCGCTATTTTAAAAATCTAATGGCGCTCTCAAAACACACTAATGATTATAAGCCCCTGAGGGGGGCTTTTTGGTAAATTATTGACTATCAGGTAGGTTTTAGCTATTTCTTAACGTCTAAGCCTTTATTCAGAATCTTTTTCGTCCTAAATTGGGGATTATTAGTTAATTTTGCCACCCTGTATGAATAGAATCATCTTATTATTTTGCCTGGTTTTTGGTTTGAGTTCTTGTACTTCAAAGTTCCAAAAAGTGATGAAGAACAAGGACACTGACTACAAAGTTAAAATGGCAGAAAAATATTATGCAGATAAGAAATACATTAATGCACAACAGCTCTTTGAATCAGTGATTCAGTTCGTAAAAGGAACACCTCGTTATGAGGAATTATATTTAATGTATGCTAACTCTTATTATTACGATAAGGATTATGAGAATGCAGAGAATATATATAAAACCTTTATTGAGTACTTCCCTAATTCTACAAAAGTGGAAGAAGTAGAATTTATGAGGGCATTTACTTATTACAAGCGTTCCCCAAAAGCAGAATTAGATCAAACAACTACAAATAGAGCAATGCAATTAATGCAATCTTTTATTGATGCACATCCAACAAGTGTAAGAGTAAAAGAAGCTTCTGATGTTATTGATGCTTGCAGAGAAAAGCTAGAATTGAAAGATTACAAAACTGCTACATTGTACTATGATCTTGCTTTATTCAGGGCTTCTGCGGTTTCATATGGTTTATTATCGGATTATTTTCCAGACTCTAAACAAGCTGATAAGTATAAATTATTAACAGTGAAGTCCTATTTTAAGTTTGCAGAAAATAGTTTCATTGATAAACAAAAAGAACGCTTTGAAAAAGTGATTGCAGAATACAATGATTTTGTAGACAGATATAGCGATAGTCCATTAATGACTGAAGCTAAAAAAATAAAGAAACAAACTGATCAATATTTAAATAGTATAAAATGAGTAAATTAAGAAGACATATGGGTGCTAACACACCTGCTGTTGTAGAAACAAAGAGTTTGAAAGCTTTGAAATCAAAGACTGGAAATTTGTATGAGTCAATTTCTATCATTGCAAAAAGAGCAAATCAAATCAACATCTCTATTAGAGAAGAATTACATTCTAAATTAGAGGAGTTTGCTAGTCATACAGACAGCTTGGAAGAAATTCATGAGAATAAAGAGCAAATCGAAATCTCTAAAGCTTATGAGCGTATGCCAAATCCAGCAATTTTAGCAACTGCTGAATTCATTGATGACAAGATTTATCATCGTAAAAACGAGGAAGCGGATTTATTCCGTTAGACTTGTTAAGGTATTTATATAAAACGTCCCGAAGATTCGGGACGTTTTTGTATTTTAGGGTATAAATCAACTAGGTATGTTTTTAAGGAAAATGTCGATCATATTATTGTGCTTTTTTACTTTTCAGCAATTGAAAGGGCAGGAGCTTGCGGCAGTTGTAAGCTTGCAAACTAATAAGGTGGATAATCAAGTTGATCCTAAATTTTTCACGCAACTTCAAACACAATTAAAAGATTTTATCAATCAGCGTAAATGGACTTCAGATATTTTTACGCAAGAAGAGAAAATTGATTGTAGTTTTTTTATTACCATTGAGTCTGTAGTATCTCCAGGCGTATTCAATGCTAAATTAAGTATTGTTGCAAATAGGCCAGTGTATCGCGCCAATTATACTACCCCTTTGTTGAATATGCAGGATGCTAATTTTACGTTTAAATATCAATTAGGTCAGCCTATTGAATTCAATGAAAACAATGTAGCGAGAACAGATCCATTAGAAGCAAATTTAACAGCTACACTTGCTTACTATGTGTATATTATACTTGGCTTAGATTATGATTCCTTCTCTAAAAATGGAGGCGCGCCTTATTTTAGTAAAGCATTAAATATTGTGTACAATGCGCCAGATGGATCTGGTATCAATGGATGGAAATCTTATGATGGACAACGTAACCGATTTGTTTTAATTGATAACCTAACCAAATCTGGATTTGAAAAATTACATGATATTAGTTTCAACTATTATAGAAAAGGGATAGATCAATTGGCAGAAAAGCCAGAGCAGGCTAAAGTGGCCATCCTCAATGCACTCATGAGTTTACAAGAATTAAATGACGACAATGTGAATTCCATGGCAATCTCTATTTTTATGCAAGGCAGGGTAACAGAATTAATTGGTTTATTTTCGGATGCCGATAGGGCCACTAAAAAGCAATTGATGACTACTTTGTCTGCGATAGACATTACCAATATCAATAAGTATAAAGCATATTTTGAATGAAAAAAACAATCATTATAGGCATACTATTTCTTGCAGCATGTGCTTCCAAAGAAACTAAGAATGGAACGCTTTTGCCTATCAAAACCATGCAACAAACAGTATGGCAGTTAATGCAAGTAGATGAATACCTGACAAGACAAATTCAGACCGACACAACCATAGAGCCAACCCTCAAGAAAGCAGAATATTACCAACGGGTGTTCAATCTAAATAAAGTAGATCGGGTAAAATTTTATGCTACAATGGATTATCTGGATAAGCATCCAGTGGATATGAAAGAATTAATGGACTCGGTGGAAGCATTATCGAAAAGGGAAAAATTAACCCTTATTCAGCATTAATTTTATGTAAATAAATGGAGGTCTCATCAAACACTTTTACTTTTGATTTCTAAAACTATTAAATTATACAATTATGCCAATTTCAATCGGACAAAACGCCCCTGATTTCACCTTATTTGATACAGATAAAAACCAAGTTCATTTAGCAGATGCTAAAGGTAAGAATGTAGTGCTTTTATTTTTTCCACTTGCCTTTACAGGTGTTTGTACAACTGAACTTTGTACTGTAAGAGACAATATCGCAGCATACAATTCAACCAATGCACAAGTGTATGGTATCTCTGTAGATTCTTTATTTGCATTAGGCAAGTTCAAAGAAGAGCAAAAATTAAATTTCCCTTTATTAAGCGATTTTAATAAAGCAGCTGCAACTGCATTTGATGTATTGTATGAAACATTCCCTGCTTTTGAAATGCAAGGTGTTAGTAAGCGTGCTGCTTTTGTACTTGATTCAAATGGAGTAGTGCAATATGCAGAAATTTGCCCAACGCCAGGTGACTTACCTAATTTTGAAGCGATTCAAACAACTTTGAATTCATTGAACTGAAATGTCGCTAATTGTTAGGGCTTTATAAAATATAAGCCCTAACAATTTTGACCTCTTATGATTTTAAAAAAAGGGTCCCGATTTATCGGGACCCTTTTTGGTTCTTGCTAGTTATTTAAAAAATATTTTTATTTATCACAAACTTCAACAATCAAGAATTTTAAATAATGCGTATTCTCCATGCCCCATATAATTGGATGGTCGCTTGACTGTGACTGATAAGTGACTTGTCTAATCCTTTTCTTGGCATCTTTTGCGGCCATATAGATCGTATCTAAGAACAGTTCTGGACTTACTAGGTTGGTACAACTTGAAGTCACTAAAAAGCCTCCATTATTGATCATCTTCATCCCTCTTAAATTAATTTCTTTATACCCTGTAACTGCCTTTTCGATACTACTTCTATTTTTTGTAAATGCAGGTGGATCCAACATCACCACATCATATTTTCTGCCTTCTTTGCCCCAGTTTTTTAGAACATCAAAAGCATTCATTGCTTCAAATTTCACAATATGATCTAGCTTATTGAGTGCAGCATTTTTATTGGCTTGAGCTACTGCATTTTCAGAAATATCAATACCTAGAACAGACTTTGCACCGTAATGTGCTGCATGTATTTCAAATGTCCCTGTATAAGTAAAAGCACCTAATACATCTGCTCCTTTTACGATATGTTGAATAGCACGACGATTGTCTTGCTGGTCTAAAAAATAACCAGTCTTTTGTCCATTTTCAATATCTACATAAAATTGCAAACCATTTTCTTTTATGATAATTTCTGTTGGGAATGGGTCAGATAAAAAATCCTTTTTTTGTTCAAGACCTTCTAGTTCTCTTACAGGTACGTCATTTCGTTCATAAATACCCTTTGGTTTAAAGATGGTATTGATTGCATCCACAATGGCAGTCTTCCATTGCTCAATTCCCAATGATAAAGTTTGTAAAACAAAATAATCATTGAACTTGTCAATAATCAATGCGGGTAATCCATCTGCTTCTCCAAATACCAATCTACAATTTTCTGTATAACCCAATTGTTGTCGATAGGCCCAAGCTTCACTAATTTTTTGATGGAAAAATGCTGCATCAATATTGTCTCTTTTTCGAGTCAATAAACGGATCATGATTTGAGATCCTGGGTTGATATAGCCTCGACCTGCTAGTTGACCGTCAAAATAATAGACTTCTACGATATCCCCTGGGGCGACTGTGCCAGCAATTCGATCTATTTCGTTGTTATATATCCATGGATGCCCCATGGCGATCCTTGGGGTAATGCGCTTATTTAGGTAAACCTTTGTCATTTGTCAAAGATAGGCACAGATTGAGTGACAACTTGTTCATTTTAAGCCCCTTTTATGTCAATTTTGCTCTTTTATTGCTTTGGCAATATATTTGCGTGAAGTAGAGTACAAATAGTCAAATATGGAAGATAAAGAACAATTAAGTCAAGAACCAATTGCAGATACAGAAAATGGCGCTCAAGCAGCCCCTGAAACCGAGGAAGTACCCTTGAGTGAGTTAGATCAGTTAAAGGCGGATTTGGCAGACCAAAAGGATAAATACTTGCGCTTAATGGCAGAATTTGAAAACTTCAAAAGAAGGACTGCTAAAGAACGTGTGGATTTGATTCAAACGGCTGGTAAGGATGTAATTGTGTCTCTTTTGGATGTGATGGATGACTGTGATCGTGCAGAGAAGCAATTGAATGGTTCTGATGATATCGCAGTTCAAAAAGAAGGTATCCAATTGGTTTTTAATAAAATCAGAGCTACACTTCATGCGAAAGGATTAAAAGCCATGGAAAGTATTGATCAAGCATTTGATGTTGAATTACACGAAGCGATTACAGAAGTGCCAGTTCCGGATGCTTCAAAAAAAGGTAAAGTCATTGATGAGGTAACTAAGGGATATTATTTGAACGATAAAATTATTCGTTTTGCAAAAGTGGTGGTAGGTAAATAAACAAAGCAATATGGCAAAAAGAGATTTTTACGAAATATTAGGCGTGAGCAAATCTTCATCTGCAGATGAAATAAAAAAAGCGTACCGTAAAGTTGCGATGCAATTTCACCCGGATAGAAATCCTGGAGATAAGGCGGCAGAGGAGAAATTCAAAGAAGCAGCGGAAGCCTATGAAATCTTAAGTGATGCAGATAAGAAAGCGAAATATGATCGTTTTGGGCATCAAGCTTTTGGACCAGGAACTGGAGGTGGAAACGGAGGATACGGCGGCGGCGGTATGGACATGAATGATATCTTTAGCCAGTTTGGAGATGTGTTTGGTGATGATATGTTTGGAGGATTTTTTGGCGGTGGACAAAGCCGTTCTAGAGGTGGTGCAAAAGCTAGAGGCCAAAGAGGTAGTAACTTAAGAATCAAATTAAAATTAAATTTCGAAGAGATAGCGAACGGGGTCAACAAGCAAGTAAAAGTAAAAAAGCATGTGCTTTGTACTACTTGTGCGGGCAATGGTGCAAAAGATAGTTCTAGTATTCAAACTTGTGGTACCTGTAAGGGTTCTGGTCAAGTAAGAAAAGTAACCAATACTTTCTTAGGGCAAATGCAAACTGTAAATACTTGTCCAACTTGTAATGGAGAAGGAAGTACAGTGACTGCAAAATGTACGGCTTGTAAGGGTGAGGGAAGGGTATACGGGGAAGAGACTATTTCAATAGACATCCCAGCAGGTGTGCAAGACGGCATGCAATTGAGCATGTCGGGAAAAGGCAATTCAGGTGAACGTGGAGGGGCTTCAGGAGACTTAATCATCATGATTGAAGAAGAGCAACACGAGTTCTTACATAGAGATGGATTGAATGTATCCTTTGATTTATACATTACGATTCCAGACGCTATTTTTGGTACAAGTGTAGAAGTGCCAACTATTGATGGCCGCGCAAAAATTAAAATACCAGCTGGAACACAAAGTGGTAAAATATTTAGATTAAAAGGTAAAGGGTTCCCAGAAGTTCAAGGCTATGCAAAGGGGGATCAATTGATTCATGTGAATATTTGGACCCCACAAGAAGTCAGTGAAGAAGAAAAAATTGCTTTAAATAAAATGCAAGAAAGCGAAAACTTTAAACCAAAGCCTGTAAAAGGAGATAAAAGTTTTTACGATAAAGTAAAAGAAGCTTTTAAGTAATACTATTATATAATTGATAATAAGATCGTAAAAAAAGGGACAATTAATATTGTCCCTTTTTTATTTATGCCTGTAATTGATAGATGTCTTTGCTGTTTCTACCTAATCCATCATAATCCAATCCGTAACCTACTACGAATTTGTTAGGAATTTCAAAACAAGCATAATCTACTTTTACTGGATATTGTAATGCTTCTTTTTTATCAAGTAATACTGCAATTTTAATTGAGGCAGGTTGCATACTTTCCAATTGAGGTAGGTAGTGATGTAAGGTCTTACCAGTGTCAATAATATCTTCTAAGATAATGATATGCCTGTCTTTCACATTGATGTCTAATCCAATTGCAGTAATGACATTGCCCGTTGAGCTCGTGCCTTTATAGGAGGCTAATTTAATAAAGCTTACTTCTGCTTCTATAGTAATTTGCTTAAACAGGTCAGCAGTAAACAAGAAAGAGCCATTTAGGACGGATAAGAAAAGAGGACGCTTGCCTGCATAATCTTTATTTAATTGTAATGCAAGCTCGGTAATTTTTTCTTGAATCGCAGCCTCTTTTAAATAGGGTTCAAATGTTTTATCTAGAACTTGGATGGTAGACATATTGATGACTTTGAATTAGTTGATTTATTTTTTTCTCTTATTAAATAGTAAGCTATTGTCTTTTTTAATTACCGGGCTATTGTCTTTTTGCTTAAACAATAATACCTGTGTGCCTTCTTTCACAGTATCTGTTAATGAAGGGTTGTACTGTTTTAATAAGCTAAGTTGAATACCTTCAAGTTGACTTATCTCATGTAAACTAGTATTGTATTTTACCATATGAAATGAACTTGAACCTACTTTCTTTTTTGGAGCAAGGAAAATTAATTGGTCTTTTTCTACAAGATTAGAAGGTTTAATTTCATTATATTCAAATAGTTTATATAATGCTACATTGTACTTAAGTGCTATTTCTATAAAAGACATATTTGCTTTGCCTAGAATCACTGGCACTTGATTGATCCTAAATCTACCTTCTGGATAATTGTAACTAGGTTGTGTAATTGTAGTAGGTTCAGATGTAGTTTTTGCTTTAGTCGTATCTATTTTTACAAGTTCCTTTTGATTGGTTTGAACGGCTGTAATGACTTCTTTTTGAATAGTTTCTATTTGAACTGTAGGTAATGGTATTGAAGGCAATTGCTTAGTTGGTAATGGAGCTAAATTGTCATTTGAACTCTTTTGAGCAATACCTAATGGCTTATTCAAAGTTTTTACTTGGGTGTCAGCAAGCACCTTGTTTACGGGTGTATCAGAAGGTGTCTTTTTTACGGGCGTATCAGCAAGCACCTTGGTGCTTGCTTCTTCTTCTTCAATTTCGTTTGCGAGCTCTGGGAAATTGTATTGTGCTAATTCATAATCATCTATGATTTTTAATAATTTTTTAGGATAGTCAGAAGCGGTGGCATATCCAGCTTTTTTAAGACCATAAGCCCATGCAGTATCATCTACTGGATCCAATAAAAATAAATCTACATAGTTAGGTCTATTCTTTAAAAAATTAGAGTGGTCTTTAAATGATACCTCAGCTGCATCATAGGCTCTAAAACATTCTTGTTTTGCATCATCATCTTGATACGCTTTGGCACCTGTCCAATCCGATTTGCATTTGATACCAAAGTGGTTGTTATGGTTTTTAGCTAAATTGCTTTCGCCGCTATTTGATTCAAGAATCGCTTGAGCAAGGGTAATTGAAGCGGGTACCCCAGTTCGTTTCATTTCCTTCATTGCTATAGCTTTATATTGCGCTATATAAGCAATGGTTATTGTATTATTTTGTGTTCTACCAATTAAAGCGGTTGAACATAAAATCAATGTTAGGATAAAGAGTTGCTTCATTTTATTTTTTTTCTAATTAAAGTTAATCCGTCTCTAACGGTCAACATAATTTTCTCAATGTCTTGATGTTGTAAAATGTATTCGTTGAATGCATGTATTGCCAGAGCGTTTTTACCTGTTATATTTTCATCAAAAACTTGACCGTGGAACAATACATTGTCTGCAATGATCACCCCTTTATCCGAAAGCATTGGCAGTACTAAATTAAAGTATTCAATATAACCAGTTTTATCTGCGTCAATAAAAACTAAGTCCCATTGCTTATGAAGGGTAGGTAGGATATTTTTGGCATCTCCAATATGAGATATAATTTGAGGTCCTTTTGGGCTCGCATCAAAATGTAATCTGGCTGCATTGGCATCTTCTGCTCTAAGTTCAATGGTATCTATCGTGCCAGTGTGATTTAATCCTTCCGCTAAGCATAAAGCACTAAAGCCAGTAAAAGTGCCTATTTCTAAAATAGATTGAGGCGCCAATAGCTTACTAAAAAAGCTTAAAAAGCCTCCTTGGTTCCAATTGCTTTGCAAATGTGCAAGAGGATGAGTCAATATAATTTGCTCATACATCGGCCTTAAATAGGCCGGTGTGGCATCGCTATAATGCGTTACATAGTCGTTGGCAGCTTGTTGAATAAAATCCATGCTGCAAATGTCTAATTTTTTTCGCTATTAGCGCTTGAAATAAGCCATAATCCTATAAATGTAATCAGGCCATTGATGATCAATAGTTCCTGTCCAATACGGAAATCTCCAAATAATTGTGCTTGGTAATAGTCAAGCACCAAACAAAGAATCGGCGCTAAAACACATATGACTGGCACAAGCGTATTGTTTAAGTTCCTTTTTGTTAAAATCCCAAACGCAAAAAGACCTAGTAATGGACCATAGGTATAAGAAGCAATTTTCAACAATAAGTCAATCGTACTCTTATTGTCTATCCATTTAAATACCATGACCATGATTAAAAAAATCAATGCAAAAGTTAAATGGGTTCTTTGTCTAATCTTTTTTTGTTCTGCCTCTGTCAAATTTTTATTTCTTTGTATTCCTAATATATCAATACAGAAACTAGAAGTTAAAGCGGTGATCGCTCCATCTGCACTTGGGAATAGGGCAGAAATTAATGCAAGAATAAAAATAATGGATAAGTAAGGAGGCATATGATTTAAAGCCAATGTTGGAAATAAATCATCGCCTGTTGCAGTAATATTATTTTGAGCAGCATATAAGTGTAATAAGCCACCTAAGTATAGGAATAAGCTAATTGCAATTAACATAGTAAAACCAATAGTGACCATATTTTTTTGTGCATCCTTAAGTGTTTTAACTGAAATATTTTTCTGCATCATTTCTTGATCCAAGCCTGTCATGGTTAAGGTGACAAATGCACCTCCAATAATTTGTTTCAAGAAAAAGGATTTACTATTCACGTCCATACTAAATATGTCGGCTAAGTGCATAGATGGGTTTCCGGCTAAAGCTTGGTTTTGCATAGCAGTCAATCCTTCAAATACATTCAAATCAAGTTTTGATAAGATATAGATGCTACAGATAATTAAACCCATTAACATCCCTGATGTTTGCAATGTATCTGTCCAAACAATTGTTTTAACTCCACCTTCATAGGTGTATAGCAAAATCATGACTAATATGACTACTGTAGTAGCCCAAAAGGGCACATGCATATTATCAAGAATAAAGTATTGTAAAATTTTTACGACTAAATACAATCTCGCTGTTGCTCCAAGTGTTCTTGATAAGATAAAAAAGGATGCGCCTGTCTTATATGCGCTGAATCCTAGTCTGCCTTCAAGATAATTATATATAGAAGTCAAATTTAATTTATAGTAAATGGGTAGTAACACATAAGCGATCGCTAAATAACCAATTAAATATCCTAGTGTAATTTGTAAATAATGAAATGCATCTTTCCCTACAGCACCTGGGACACTCACAAATGTAACGCCACTTAAAGATGTACCAATCATCCCAAAAGCAACCAACATCCAATTACTATTTTTATTACCAATAAAAAAAGACATGTTATTGCTGTTCTTGCCAGTGATTTTGGCAACACCTAACAACACTAAAAAATAAAGAATTACGAATAAAAAAAGGGTAGTTGCGCTCATAGTTTATATATTGTCATTTTGGTAAAGCAAAGTAGTGAGAATCTTTGACTTTTTTGATTATTTTGTGACCGATCTTAACTAATTCTAAACAATGAAAATACAATCTGTTACCGTTTTTTGTGGCTCAAAATCTGGAAATCAAATAGGATTTACAAATCAAGCAATTGAATTGGGCAATGCATTGGCTGACAATGGGATACAATTGGTCTATGGTGGAGGTGGCAAAGGCATTATGGGTTCCATTGCAGATGCTGCTTTAGCTAAAAATGGCAAAGTTATAGGGATCATTCCAAGGTTTTTATTAGAGTGGGAGGCACAACATGAGGGTTTAACGGAGTTAATTGTGACCGATACTATGCATGATCGAAAAAAAATATTATACGATAAAGCAGATGTAGCGATTATCTTGCCTGGTGGAATGGGGACTATGGATGAATTGTTTGAAATGCTTACTTGGAACAATTTAAACATTCATCAAAAAAAAGTGATTGTATTAAATTGGGAAGGTTATTATTCGCCATTGATCGCGATGATGGATCATATGCATAATGAAGGGTTCATGTATGAAGATTGGCGAGGTAGAATCACAATTGCTGAAGATGCGGAAGCAGTAATACAAAAAATTATTTCTTGGAGCCAATAGAGAATGCAAAGCCTGCTCTAACAATGGGATCCGCTCTATTGAATCCATCTCTGTAAGGAGAATTTGGATTTTTTAATAAATCGAACATGACACTAAAATAAGTCATCCCATTTTCTGATCTAGTTCCATATCCAATACCGGCCAATATGCTCTCTGCTCCAAAACTAATACTTCTTGAAGCGCCCGAATTGATATCTATAGTACTCCTGTCTTTGAACCTGCTCCAAGTATAATTATATTCTGGTTGAACCTGTATAAAAAACTTTTCAAGCGGCCAGATCCTTGCAAATCCTCCTGTTCCTAGTTGGAAGCTTCTCGATGAGGTACCTTGCAGTCCATTGCCTAAGGTTGGGTTGAAAGATTGAAAGAATATATTTGTTGCAGATCCAATATCAATATAGTTGTTGACACGCTTAAAAATTTCTGGGTTGATACCAAATTGAAATGAACCAGCACCACCTCCAAGTACTAAATTACCCCCTATAAAAACGGGATGCGCATTCATAGATGGCATCGTCTTTACAACCTCTTGTGCATTTACAATAAAACTATTGCTTAAAGCAATTAGGAGCAGGGATACAAGCTTTTTTTTCATTTTATTGATGGTCAAATATTTTACCTGGGTTTAAAATATAATTTGGATCAAAAACTTTTTTAATACCCTTCATTAATTCCATAGTGATAGGGTCAAACATAACTGGCATAAAAGATTTTTGAATAAGCCCAATGCCATGCTCTCCGCTAATAGTGCCTCCAAGGGATTTCACTAATTCAAATATTTTATAAAGAATATCTTGTATCACTTTGTTTTCAAAACTTTTCTTATAAAGAGGGTGGTTGATTCTGATGTGTAAATTTCCATCTCCTGCATGTCCATAAGAAACTACTTTAAATCCATTCTCAGCGGCCAATGCTTTCACGCCTTTTATTAACTTAGGCAGTTCTGCTCTAGGCACCACGGTATCTTCTTCAATGGTATAACCTGCCGCAACTGATGCTTCATTTGCTTTTCTACGTATTTTCCAAAGCTCCGTTTTTTGTTGGGCATCATCTGCGAAATACAATTCACCCACTTCAAAATTTGTCAAAACTTCGGCGATGGCTTCCATATCCTTCATTAATACATCTTTATCATTGCCATCTACTTCTATGATCAAATGTGCAGCTAAGTTGTCTGTAATCGTAATCGCGGTGCTGTCACATAATTTACTCGCTAATCTAATTGATTCAATTTCCATCAGTTCCATAGCGCTTGGCGTGATGCCAGCTCTAAAAATTGCACTGACTGCTTCACTTGCTTTTTCTAAACTATCAAATGGAGCAAGCATTAATAAATCAAACTTTGGGTGCGGTATTAATCTTAAAACAATTTTAGTCACAATACCTAGTGTGCCTTCGCTACCAACAATTAACTGCGTTAAATTATAGCCAGTAGCATTTTTTAACACGTTCGAGCCAGTCCATATAATTTCCCCTGTAGGTAAAACAATTTCTAAATTTAATACATAGTCTTTCACTACGCCATACTTCACTGCCTTAGGTCCGCCTGAATTTTCGGAAATATTCCCTCCAATAAAACAAGATCCTTTACTAGCAGGATCGGGCGGGTAAAACAAGCCTTTTTCTTTAACTGCATTTTGTAAAACTTCAGTTATCACACCTGGTTCGGTGGTGACTTGTAAATTTCTTTCATCAATTTCTAAAATCTGATTGAATCTTTCCATAGCAATCACCAAACCTCCTAAATGAGGCAGTGCGCCACCTGTTAAACCTGTGCCTGCACCTCTTGGTGTTACTGGTATTAAGTGCTTATTTGCTAAATGCATCAAAGCACTAATCTCTTCTGCTTTTCTAGGCTTTACTACAACTGCTGGACTGTAATGTAGCTTTTCTGTTTCGTCACTGCCATATTTTTCAAAGCTCTCTTGGTCAGTGAAAACATATTCAGCACCAACAATCAGTTTAATTTGCTCTAGTATTTCAGTTGTGATTTGTTGCATCTATAAAAATTAAAATAATCCGTACAATGTACTATCAACCTTACTAATAATATGGCCTAAATCTTCTTCAGATTCGCCAAATTTAACTTTATCACAATCAATAATTAATAATGGTCCTTCTGAATAATTTTCAATCCACTTATTGTAGTAATCATTCAATCTTTTTAAATAATCTAAACGAATATTCTCTTCGTATTCTCTTCCTCTTTTTTGAATTTGAGAAACTAAAGTAGGGACAGACGCTTTTAAATAGATCAATAAATCTGGAGGTTGAACCATCGATTTAATGGTATTAAAAAAGCCGAAATAGTTATCAAAATCACGCTTACTCATCAAACCCATTTCGTGTAAGTTAGGCGCAAAAATATTGGCATCTTCGTAAATGGTTCTGTCTTGAATGATGGTTTCGGTACCTTTTTGTATTTCCAAAATTTGATTCAATCTACCGTGTAAAAAGTAAATCTGCAAGTTGAAACTCCACCTTGGCATATCATCATAAAAGTCCATTAAATAGGGATTATGGTCCACATCCTCAAATTGAGGAATCCAGCGATAGTGCTTACTCAACAACTCGGTAAGCGTTGTTTTACCAACACCAATATTACCAGCGATTGCTACGTGTTTCGGTTTTTTAGTTGTTGCTTTTGCCATAATCTTATGCGTGAAGTTAAATTAATTTATATTTATTTTAAAGGTATTCCATCCCTATTGCTTTTCTGACTGTGGTTAAAGTTGCAGATGCACTTGCTCTTGCTTTGTCTGCACCTTGATGGATGATTTTTAAAAGTAAATCTTTATTGTTTTGCAAATCTGTTGCTTTAGTACGAATTGGGTTGATAAACTGAACCATATCCTCGGCCAATTGTTTTTTCATATCGCCATATCGAATAATGCAATTGCCATCTGAACTATTGTTAAAGTCATCCTCAAACTTTTTTACTGTATCAGCGGTGCTCACTAAACTCATTAAAGTAAATAAGTTTTGAATATAGTCAGGTTTTATTGAATTAGGTGTGAGTGGCCCTTGATCTGTTTTTGCTTTCATCACTTTTTTACGAATCATTTCATCTTCATCTGCTAAAAATAAAGTAGTCATCTGATTTTCACTCTTACTCATTTTCCCGTTGCCGTCTAAGCCCATTATTTTAACTAATTCGCTGTTATAATTAAAAGCATAAGGTAGTGGGAATGTCTCTCCGTAACGGTGATTGAATCTTTCTGCAAAATTTCTCGCCATTTCTAAGTTTTGTTCTTGGTCTTTTCCAACAGGTACTTTTACTGCGCGATGAATTAAAATATCAGCAGCTTGTAATACAGGATAAGTTAACAAACCTGCATTCACATTTTCTGGTTGCATCCTTACCTTATCCTTAAATGTGGTGGTCTTTTCAAGTTCACCTTTATACGCCAACATATTCAAGTACAAATACAATTCTGCAATTTCTGGCACATCACTCTGAACATATAAAGACACTTTATCTGGATCTAATCCACAAGCAATATTTTCTGCCACTACACGTAACACACTTTCTTGTAAAGTTTTTGTATCAGGATGGGTCGTTAAGCTATGCCAATTGGCTACAAAAAAATAGCAATTGAATTCATCTTGCATGCGGACATAATTGCGCATTGCACCAAAATAATTTCCCAAATGTAAGAAGCCAGTAGGCCTAATTCCACTCAATACAATTTCCTTTTCCATAGCTGTGCGAAGATAATGAATCACAATCCCATTTTTTGCCATCTTTTTGGGATATTTGTCCTGAATCTAAAAAAAATCGCTTGAGCCTAGCTTCGCTTTTATCTAGTCCCATTGAATACCTAAAGGGCGTAGGCCCTCAGAGGGCGGAATTGCTTAAAAAAGAGCTCAGTATATATACTTTTGGCGATTTATTGCAGCATTTCCCTCATAGGCATGTAGACAAGACCAAGGTCACGCCAATTACTCAATTAACCCCCGAGATGGATTTTATTCAGGTAAAAGGGGTCTTAATGGGTTTGCATTCAATTGGAGAGAAGCGTTCAAAAAGGATGGTGGCCCAATTAAAAGATGAATCGGGTTATTTAGAGTTGGCCTGGTTTCAGGGGATTCAGTATGTTCAAAAGAATTTAGTGGAGGGACAGACCTACTTAGTTTTTGGTAGGTTAGGCTTTTTTAATGGGAAGCCTCAAATTGTGCATCCAGAAATTGAACCTTTTGTGGCGCAAACGATGGCACAAAAATCATTACTTGAACCGGTCTATGGTT
>Ga0315900_10005828_pt1 | contig 16784 bp, 8 predicted proteins | sample LakEriMetagenome_FD_203521 | JGI IMG/M metagenome (GOLD analysis project Ga0315900, IMG submission 203521) | Freshwater fungal communities from buoy surface, Lake Erie, Ohio, United States - Buoy 12 MA114 | ecosystem: Environmental > Aquatic > Freshwater > Lake > Lake biofilm | place: USA: Lake... | reverse complement strand
TTGGTTAGCGCGTTTGACTGGGGGTCAAAAGGTCGTGGGTTCGAATCCCGCCAGCCCGACTCGAAACGGACAAACGGAAGGCCTTGCCTTCCGTTTCTCCTTTTTTCGGTCGGCCTTGCAGTCGTGTGGCGCAGCGCGCCACACGACGAGCGATGCAAGGCATCGCTCGGGGCTTATACGGTCTTCCGGCTCCGCCGAAAGGGCGAATCCCGCCAGCCCGATTCACCTGAGGGTGCGGGAATCATCGGTGAGAACCGACGGTTCCCCACTCTACCGATCCGCCGTGGATCGAGCAGACATCACGCATTCCGTGTAGTCGATGCGTGTAGTCGGCCCTTCGGACTTGTGCCTCCGGGCTCATGCGCGCTTCCGGCTGCAACAACATGGTGGGTTTCGGCGTCATCCGCTAGGCTCGGTCTGACGGATCGCTGAAGGCCAAGATTGAGCGACCTTGGAATCCGCACCGGCGCCCGGATGGCAAGGAGGGGAAACAATGCCGTATTCCCATTGTTCCAACCACGCGATACTGCGAGTCGAACCCGACACACCTGGATCATGGCCGGCCGGGATGCCGGGCGGATTGAAGCCCAGCGCATCCGTCGGGCAGAGCCCTGGTTGACCCCGCCGTTTCGCCAACAAAGTTCCCCCACTGGCCGCGATCCCCATGCACCGAACGATCACCCACATCCTCCTCGCCACCTCCGCGATCGCAACCGTCCATCTGCATCGCGGATGTACGGCGGTTCCGCAGCGGCAGGACGGCTCCGTGATTCGCAACGTCGCCACGCTCGACGGCACCGCCGCGTCCCCGCTTCAAGGGAAGCCCGGCCGCCTCGCGCTCTTTGTCTTTCTCGAAGACGGATGCCCGATCGCGAGAGCGCTGAGTCCCGAGATCGAGCGAATCGGACGCGAGGCGCAGGAGTCAGGCGTTGACGTCGCCCTCGTCTATCCCAACCCCTCCGCGGAACATGACGGGATCCGCGCACACAACCGCGACTTCGGCCTCACGCTCCCGACGCTGCTCGATCCGTCGCATCAGGTCGTGAACGCCGTGGGAGCCACGATCTCTCCCGAGGCCGCCTTGATCCGCTTCCGCGCCGACGGCGGATTCGACCTCGTCTATCGCGGGAGGATCAACGACCTCTACGCAGCGCCCGGCCGCCGCCGGCCGTCGGCAACGACCCGCGATCTCGCCGCGGCGATCGACGAAGCGCTCGAAGGGCGCGCACCAAACCCCGCTCGCACCGACGCGGTCGGCTGCGTGATCGAGCCGCTGCGCGACCGATAGGCTTGATCGGCGGACCGGAAGGCCGGCCGGCTTTCGACCGATTCACCGATGCCGGCCGCAATCGAACCGCCCTGAACGTCGTTTCGCGGCATCCTTCCCCGGAGATCCGCCATGGACAACGCAACGCCCTCCCTTCCCGTCTGTTCCGCACGCGCGCTGCATCTTCTCGGCGCGATCTCGGCGATTTCGTGCGCCTCGACCGCGCTTTCCCAGACGATCACTCCCGCTGTCACGGCCTGGACGAGGAACACCGGCGGCCAGACGGGATACAACGGCCTCCCGGCGAACGTGACGCTGGTGCGGCACTCGGCAGGCTTCGTCTATCCGTCGTCTGCGGGCATCCCCGGCTACTCGATCGGCCCGTGGCCGGGAAACCCGAACATCCCCGCGAACCAGAACTGGGTCTTCAAGATCACGAAGACTCCAACCGTCGCGACGACGCAGACCTCGACGCCGCTCGGCGTGATCGGAGTCCTCATCAACGGCGTGCCGTTCTTCAACGCGCTCGACGCGATGAGCTACAACAACCTCAACATCTGGCACCGAAACGCCATGTACTGGGAGGCGACAAGCTTCGATGCATGCAAGGGTCATCCCGCACCCGGCGGCGTGTACCACCCCCACCAGTTCCCCGCGTGCGTGGCACCGACAAGCCCACAGCGGCACTCCGCGATCATCGGCTTTGCGTTCGATGGATTCCCGATCTACGGCCCTTATGGCTATGCGAACGCCGACGGCACTGGCGGCATCGCGCGCATGCGCACGAGCTACCGCACGCGTTCGATCACGCAGCGCACGACGCTTCCCGACGGCACGCAGCTCCAGCCGAGCCAGTACGGCCCCGCCGTCGGCACGCAGTACCCGATCGGCTGCTTCGTCGAGGACTACGAGTATGTCGCCGGACTCGGCGACCTCGACGCGACGAACGCGCGATTCTGCGTGACGCCCGAGTATCCCTCGGGCACGTGGTGCTACTTCTCGACGATCAGCGCGAAGGGCACGACCGAGTACCCGTATCTCGTCGGCCCGAAGTACAAGGGCGTGCTTGTCGCGGGAAACACGGGGCCCGGTGGCGGACATGTGGTGCCGACCGACTCGCCCGTCACCTTTGCAGGTTCCGCCTGCGCGGCGGACATCAACCGCGACCGAAGCGTCGATAGCGCGGATCTCGCGATGGTGCTTTCGGCGTGGGCCAGCGGCGGCGGCGCCGCGGACATCGACCGCGATGGCGATGTGACGAGCGCCGACCTCGGTGCCGTCCTGTCGGCCTGGGGCGTTTGTCCGTGATGCACGCAGCGGTTGCCTCGGTCGCATGTGCGGTCGCGGCGATCGGCGCCGTTGCGTGCGGTGCTGCGCCTGCGGCCGGTGCTTCCCCTCAAATCGACTTCGCGCGAGACATCGCGCCGATGGTGTCCCGCTGCTGCCTCGAGTGCCATGGCGTCGGGGGTCCAGGCGCGTACCCGCTCGAGACCGCGGCGCAGGTCCGGCGCGTCGCGCGCACGATGCTCGCCGTCGTCGAAGGCGAGAGCATGCCGCCTTGGTCGCCGGTCGAGGGCGTGGCGCGATCGCCAGAACGACCGAGCGACGTCGAGATCGCACGGCTGCGCGCATGGATCGAGGCGGGCGCACCCATCGATGACGCGACCAAGGATGTCGCGATCGCGCCAGTGGTTCGCAACGAGGCGAACGTGGTCGGACAATGGCGCGTCGGCGACGGATGGACGGTCGGCGCGACCGAGAGCCGCGTGATGCGTTCCTTCCAGCTGCAGCCGAACCTCGAGCAAGACCTCGTCCTCGGAGGCTGGCGGATGCGGCCCGATGCACCCGGCCTCGTGTCGATGACGCTCGTCGCCTCGGGCGATGCGGCGCTTGCACGCGCTCTCGACGAACGCGACGCAAGCGTGGGATTCAGGTTCACCGGCGATCTCGGGACTCGGCCTGCGGCAAGCCTCGCAGGGGTTGGCGTCGCAGGACGCTTCATGCTGCCGCGAGGGTTCGCGATGCGCGTGCCGCGCGGCGAGGCGCTCGCATTCGAGATGCACGCGGATGGCAGGGGACGAAGCGAGAGCGGCGGGTGCATGGTCGAGGCGCTTGCGCCGATGCCTGGAGAAGACGCCGCACCGCTGCGAGTCGTGGAGCCGTTGGTCGTGGGCGCGCAGGGTGCCGCGCGGCAGCAGACGGACGGCGCACGCATCGCATTCACCATGCCGCCGCTTGAGCAAGCGCTCGATCTTGCCGCCATCACCGTGCGCCCTGGCCCATACGGCGCGAAGGTCCTCCTCACGGCGCAGGCACCGATGCGCGAAGGTGCGACGCGCGTCCTGCTGCGCATCGATCGCTACGACGTGCACCTCGACCGCACCTATCTCGTCGATCCACCCGTGCGGCTCCCACGCGGCACCGTGCTCGCGCTCGAGTCGTCCGCCGAGAACGAGACGCTGGCCCTGCGCTCGACGCCGCAGGCCGTGCTGCTTGTCGCCGCGCTGGCGGCAGACCGCGCCTCGGCCACGGTCGATGCCGCGCCGGAATCCGAGAAGGACACGACCACCGTTGGACCGTCTGCGGCGATCGGGCGCCTCACGCACGGGTTTCTCGCCGCCGATGCGACGTTCGTGGAATCAAGCCGCGGGCTCCTCGCGACCATGCTTGTTCCGTCGGACGTCTTCGCGGAAGCGATGGGCTACGAGCCCGAGCCGCGGACCGGAAAGACGGACTCCGCCGGAATGAGTTGGTTCGAGGCGGTCGAGCTCGCGAACCGCCTGAGCGAGCGCGCGGGCTTGCGAACGGCGTACAGGATCGAGTTCCCGCAGCGCGATGGCAAACGACTCGTCGGCGGCGTCGTCACCCGGACCGATGGCGATGGCTGGCGGCTGCCGGATGGCGACGAGTGGGCTGCGACGTTCGACGTCCGCGACGGGATCTGCGGCGCGTTGTGGAACTGGACGTTCGATCGGGAAGGCGATTCGCGCGTCGTTCGCGGCGGGTGCTGGGCGGACAACCCGGGAACCCAAGGAAAGTCGGCGCGCAGCGCGATTCCGCCCGCGACGCGAAACGAGCTCTTCGGTGCGCGCTTCGTGCGCGACGCGGCGCGACGCACGCATCCATGACGACGGGCGTCATGTGCGGAGACACGGCGAAAACGACCGCGCCCCGGCCGCAAGGACCGGGGCGCGAGGGAGTCTGAGCACTCGGATCTTCGCTGCGTTCAACGACGACGACGGGCAACGAGGCCCGCGAGGCCGAGGAGCGCGACAGCGCCGGGAGCAGGGATCGGCCCGCTCGAGACGAAGATGTTGTCGATGCGGTTCGTGCCGCCGGTCGCAACCGTCGAGAGGTTCACGAAGCGGAAGACGAGGGTCGCCTGGTTGTCGGCGCCCGCGATGCTCGCGATCGTGGTGGTGAAGGCGCTCTGCACGGCGCCAGTCGCCGTCCACGAGAGCGTGCCCGTGCCGGTTCCGCCCGCCTGAATGACGGTGTAGCTGGCGAGGATCGTGTTGAAGTTCGTGCCGTCGGTGCTCATGTCGACGCGGAAGTTCGACGGACCCGTTCCCGAGCGGGTCTGATCCCACGCGAGGTAGATGTCGCTGAACCCGACCGTCGAGACGGCGATCTGGTAGTAGTCGTTCACCGACCAGTTGTTGCTCGACAGCGAGAACTGGGAGCCGTTCCCCGCCGGGCTCGACCAAGTGGTCGCAGCCAGCGCATGGAAGCCGCTGAGGCTGGAGCCCGCGGTGGCGGCGCCTTGGTCGGCGGCGCCGTAGGTGTAGTTCGAACCGGTGAGGGTGCCGCCCGCGGCGGTCGGGATCGTCCAGCCGGCGACGATAGAGGCGGACGCGCTCGCAGCGGAGGCGAGGGCGACAGCCATCGAAAGCAACATCTGCTTCTTCATCTCAAACTCTCCTGATGTGGAAGGACAGGGAACAGAATCTCGAAGGGACACTCCCGGGTATCTCCGGGGACATGAGGCTACAAGGCCTGCCCCGCTGGTTCAACGATTGCACGAGTGGACCGGGGAAATCTGAACAGGGCGGCCACAAACCGGCATCTCCCAAGGGGCGGTAACTCGCGGCGGCGATGCGCAAACGGGGCCCCCGTCGAACACTCGAAGGGGGCCCCGCTGCATGTTCACGCTTGAACGCCGCCTGCCGGCCACGGCCGCTCAGGCGCACGCGCTCAGCTGTTCGACTTTCCGCACGGACCCCAGGCGCTCAGGATGACGCCGAGGTCGGTCGAGTCGACCATCCCGTCGTCGTTCACGTCGGCGAGCGGCGAGGCGGTTCCCCACCCAGAGAGCACGACCGCAAGATCGGACGAACCGACGTCGCCATCGCCGTCGAGATCGGCCGTGCACGGCGCGCACTCGTCGGGAACGCCGTCCTTGTTCGCATCGCTCGAGGTGCCATCGGCGATGTCGCAGTCGTCGGGAATGTTGTTGCCGTTGCAGTCGGCCGTCGAGATGGCGACCGCGCGCACGCACCAGTTGCCGATGAACGCGCCGCCGAGATCGTCGATCTGCAGGAACTCGTCGGCGTTGTTCGAGAGGTCGTTCGGATCGATCGGGCTGAACCTTCCGACAAGCCAGCTCTTGCCGTTCGGCGGCGTCGCGTCCTTGGGAGCGGGAACATCGGTGAACAGCGTGAACCCGTTGGTGGCGGCGCCCACGAAGAAGCTCGTGCCGGGCGCGAGGTCCACATCGGCGATGTCGATGCGCGTGTAGGTGAACGCCTCGCCGACGTCCACGGCCTCTGTGACGACCGACGCCAGCACCTTCGCGTCGGTGGGATCGCCGTCGCCGTTCGGGTCGCTCCAGAGATAGACGGTGTGCGGCCGACCGACGGGGACAAGGCCGAACATGATGTCGATCGCGACGATGCGGTCCTTGCCTTCCTCGATCGTGAAGTTGTTCAGCCACGCCATGTTCGGCGCGTCCGACGACACCCAGAACTCAGGCCGCGCGTCGTCGTACGAGTAGATCTCCGGCTCCTTGCCGTTCAGCTGGCATTCGTCCGGAATGCCATCGGCCTGGCAATCCGCGCTCGCGCCGCTCGAGATGTCGACTCCATCGGGCACGCTGTTTCCGTTGCAGTCCTCGCAGCTGTCGGGCACGCCGTTCGAATCGGTGTCGACCTCCGAACCCGTCGCGATCTCGCACGAGTCGGGGATCCCGTTCGGCTGGCAGTCGCTCGCGGCTCCGCTGGCGAGATCGCAGTCGTCCGGAACGCCGTTCGCGTTGCAGTCGTTGGTGGCAAGCTCGCATCCATCGGGAATCGAGTTCCCGTTGCAGTCGGCGGCGGTGCCATTGGCGATGTCGCAGGCGTCGGGAATGCCGTTCGCGTTGCAGTCGCCGTCGCGGAAGCTGCGCGCGCGGATCAGCCAGTTTCCCGTGATGCCGAAGCTGTCGATGAGGCCGAAGATTCCCGCCGCATCGAGGTCGTCCGGATCCGCGTCATCAAGCTGCGTTCCCGCCGAGACCCAGCTGCGGAGCGCGGAAGGGTTCGCGAAGTCGCGTGGCGCGGGGAACGGCCTGCTGACGGTCTGCGCGCCGATGAAGAACCAGGTCCCCGCCTCGCCGAGCACGAAGTCCGGCACGTCGACCGTGGTGAACTGGCTGGTTCCCGGGTTGACGGACTCCACCGTGACGGTGATGCGACGCACCGCATCCTCGGGATTGCCGTCGTTGTTGGGATCGGTCCAGACATGCACCGCGACGGTTTCGCCTGCAGGAATCCCCGATCCAAACGCGAGATCGACCGAGCGCAGGACCTCGCCGCCGGTCGCGACCTGGAACGCGTTCAGCCAGATGAAGTTGCCGATGGCGCTGTTCCCGACGCTGTCCTCCGCAATGCCATCGTCGACGCGCGAGATCACCGTGGGCCCGGCGCCCAGCTGGCACTCGTCGGGCACGCCGTCCTTCTGGCAGTCGTCGCTGGTTCCGTTGGAGATGTCGAGGCCATCGGGAATGTTGTTGTCGTTGCAATCCTCGCACTCGTCGGGAATCCCGTTCGCATCGAGGTCGGCGCTGGTGCCGCTCGAGATGTCGTTCGCGTCGAAGATGCCGTTGCCGTTGCAGTCGCTGAAGTACTCGATCGCGCCCATGTCGACCACCGGCGCGGGGCCGACGCCCGTGTCGGCGACGGAAGGCTCGTCGAAGCGACGCGCCCTGCCCTGCGCGTCGGTGGGCAGCTTCTCCGTGACATCGCCGTCGCCGTCGAGGTCGAATACGTCGGCCGGCAGCAGCGTCACGCTTCCAGCGTCGATCGCCCGCGAGCCTGAGCCGAGGCGCCAGTCGCCGTTGTCAGGGTTCACGAACTGCGGATCCACGCTGATGTTTCCCGCGCCCGGCGTGGCGGACGGAAGGCACGAGTAGGTCGCCGCGAGGCTTCCGACGAGGCCGTTCTGCCAGATCACCGAGTTCTCGATGGTGGTCAAGCCGTCGCTGCGCACGGCCACCGAACCGAGATTGTCGCTGCTGTTGGCCGTCAGCGTCGAGCCGCGCACGAAGACAGGACCTTGATTCGCGAGGATTCCCGCCGCCGTGTTGCCGGCGATGACGGAGTTGACGACGGTCACCGAGCCCGCGTTCGAGTAGATCACTGCGAACGAGGCGGCGTTCCCTCGAAAGCGACAGCCGACGACGGTGAAGGAGCCATCGATGCTCTCGAGCGCGGCACCGCCCGCGCCCGCCTCGTTGTCGATGAACTCGCAGGCGATGAAGCGCGGCGTACCCGTCTGGCCGAACCACGCGCCGCCGCTGTTCACCGAGACGTTGTTGATGAAGCGGCAGTTGCGGAACGTGCTGCTGCCGTTCAGCACGGCACCGCCATTCTCCTGCGCCACGAAGCCGTCGCGGATCGTGAATCCGTCGACGATGGCCGTCTCGTTGGTCGTGCCGCCGTTGATGATGCCGACGGTGCCCTGGCCGGTGAGGATGGTTTCGTTCGCGGCGATGTTGCGCTGCGAAAGCTGCGTCTCCGTGCCCGCGAACCCACCGTAGATGGCGAGGTTGTTCTTCAGGGTGAAGCGCGTCGAACCCGGGAAGTAGGTTCCCTTCGCCACCCAGATCTTCTTGATCGCCTGGTTCGAGTTCGCGGCGCCGACCGCGGTCTTGATGCTGTTGTACGCGGTGGCCCAGGTGGTGCCGTTGCCGCCCGCCGGCGCGTTGGCCCGCACGTAACGCGTGTCCGCCCCTTGGGCGAGGCACTCCGTGGCGGAGAATCCGAGGATGGCGTGGAGCACGACGGCGAGGGCGGCGAGGCGGGAGAGCATGGACTGGGGACGAGCGGTTCGTTGCATGACGGGGTTCCTGGGCGTGCGAATCGACCGCCGAAGGCCACTCAAGGGCCGACGACGCCGTGTGGATATCGCGGGCGCAGGAGCCGCAGACGCACCAAAGACGGAGATTTGCAGATTCTTGGAAAGAACGATTGCGCAGACGCACCTCATTGGGGGAGATGCGTGCCCCGCGTCTTCCCGCGTGTTCCACGACACCACAACCTGTTGTGGTCGGGCAACGCCATTGCACAAAATGTGGATATGTCCTCGCGGTCGCGTCGAAGAGATGGCTACCAGACGCTTGCCCCCACACACCCGCGCCGCGTAGGCGCGGCCAACGGGCGGGGCCGGGTCAACCGAAGGAGTCACGTCAATGGACGCAATGAAGACCGTCAAGGGCTGGGTTCGCGAGTTCATCGATGTCGCGATTCTGTTCATCGCTGTCGGCGTCGTCGCGCAGATCATCTTCGGTTCGGAGGTTCCGTTCTTCTCCGGCATCACCAACAACCTGATGGACTTCATCAAGTCGCTCGGCAGCAACGGCGTCGTCGGCCTGATCGCGCTCTTCGTCATTGTCTGGGTGTTCACCAAGAACAAGACGCAGCAGCCGACCGGCTCGTGACGTGACATGACGGTGCCGGGCCACGGAGCGCCTTGCGCTTCACGTCCGAATCCGACGACAACGAAATCCCTCCGACCGGACGCGTGGCGAATCGCCGCGCGTCCGTCTTTTCCGAGTCGCCTGGCCTTGGTCGATCGGCGCGGCGAGCCCGCGCTGCGCGCCCCGCGCCGACACCCTGCCTATCGCGGCCGCAGCGTGCGCACGATGGGACGCTCGCGAATCAGGAACGCGTCCGCAAGCGCTTCATCGGCGCCGGCGAACCGCGCCGCGGCCTGGCACAGCGCGACTGCGCGCTCGTCGCCATCGCGGATGCGGCTATGCAGCAGCGCGCCGACCGGCTCGCTGGGCGCCGCGGTGCGCCACTGATCGGCGGAATCCATGCGGTCGCCGACGATGCGCGTCGCGCGCCAACGGTGCACCGCGCGCACGGCCTTGTCGCGCGTGGCCTGCGACGCGAACAGGATCGCATCGAGCAACGAGCCGGCGACTGGATCCATGCCGGGCGCACCAAGCATCGACTCGATCCGCGCGATCGCGGCGATCCGCGCCGGCTCGAGCTCCGGGCGCTCGAGGCGGCGCCAGCAGCGCTCGTACGCGAGCGCCACTTCGGGCCCGAGCACCGTCTCGATCTCGTCGACGATGCGGAACCGCAGTTCGACGGCGCCGGGCGCCGCGAGCTTTGCGCGCCAGAGCGGCAAACCGAACTCGGCGGCGCGTTCGCCTGAGGCGAGGATCCGAAGGAAGTCCGCGAGATTCTCGAGCATTCCCGCGCGCGCGGCATCCGCCTGCGCGATGAGCTCTTCCTCATGGGTCAGGATGAGCGCGATGGCGGCATCGCGCTCGCCCTCTGCGACATCCATCAGACGCGCGACGGCAAGCGGACTGGTGTGGCACTCGACCGTCGCGCCCGCGATCGCCTCGAGTTCTCCCCTGCCGGAGCGCTGCCCAAGCCCGCGCGAACCGATGCGGGCGAGCAACTCGAGCTCGAGCCGCGCCTCCGCGACCACCGGCTCATCGCCCGACGCGCCCGCGATCCGCACCGCCGCGCCGATCACCCGCTCGTTCGCCGCGCGGTTCGCGGCAAGCGTCGCCGACATGGCGCCGCGCACGGTTCCCATGAGCTCTGCGACCGCGCTGCGCATCTGATCGCGGTCGCTGAACGGCTCGCCGCGGCGATCGATGCCGCGCACGACCTCCTCCACGCGCTTGCTCTGGATGCGAAGCGCTTCGGCCAATCGTCCGGTCTCGTCCGCGACGATCGCGTCGAACTCGACCTGGCCTTCGCCCTCGATCCCGAGACCCGCCGCGAGCACGCGGACGACCCGAGGCGAAAGCCCGCTTCCATACACCACGAGTTGCTGCGCGCCACCGGCGGCGGCGGTCAGCGCATCGGTGGCGTCGGCGGGGCTTGGATCGGCGAACCGCGGCGGGTCGTCGGCGAAGATCGCCGCGAACGCCGCGTCCTCGTCGGCCTGGCCGAGGTCGACGCGCACCGCCTGCCAGAACAGCCTGCCCGAGAGCCGATCATCGAGCTTCTTGCGCGCGCTCTCGATGATGGCGCCGGGCATCCCGGAAAGTTCCTTGTAGACGGCCATGCGCTCGGCGGGGTCGTCCGACCGAAGCCGCGCGCGCTTCGTGCGCTGGAGCTCGAGCCCGCGCGCCACGTCGGCGCGGAACGCCTCGATGAGCGCGGGCTCATCGGGCTTCGCGCGGGCGATCACGCGCTCGGCGAGCCGCGCGTACATCTCCATGGTGCGCGTCGTCGACATTCCTTCGTGGAGGTCTGCCTCGAGCCGCTCGATGAACTCGGCGCGCACGGCGTCGTCCACGATCGCGCGCGCGAACCGATCGCCCGCGTCGAGCAGCTTCATGCGAAGCGCCTCCGTGGTCTCGGCTCGCACGGCGCGCATCGCCTCGAGCCGGCGGTCGAGCGCGCGCTGGGCGCGGTCGACCTGCCGGCCGGCGCCATTCGGCGACTTCGCCCGCATGTCGCGCAGCGTCGCGTCGAGCGTCACGAACTCCTCGGCCCAGTCGAGGTACGCCTTCGCGCGCTCGGCCGCAAGCCGCCGCGCGTCGCGTGCCAGCCCTCGGTAGATCTCGGTCGCCTCGGGAACCACGGCGTCGTCGCCGGCGTGCACTCCGACGCGCGAGAGTTCCTCGAGCGGACCGGGAAGCGGCCGGCCGTACTCGGCCCAGACCGCCGTCTCGCGCTGCCACTCGATCCGCGCGGAGAGCAACGCGATGAACCGATCCGCGCCATCGGGCAACTCGACGTCGATCCGCGCGATGAACGCCCGCTCGGCCAGCGCAAGCGCATCGTCGACCGCGCGCTGCGCCGACCGCCAGTCGTGCGCGTCGTCGGGGTCGAAGGCTCCCGCGCGCTGCGATGCCATGCTCAGCTCGACGGCGAAGGGCTCCCAGCGCTCGCGCGCGATCCGCTCGACCTCCGCGTCGTACTCCGCGTAGGCGGCGTCGATCGCCTTCCACCACGCGACGTCGAACTCCGGAATCCACTGCGCCGTGTCGCGCACGAGGTCGAAGCGCGCCGGAAGCGCGATCCGCTCGAGCTCGCTTCGCTCGCGGCCGCAGCCAACGACCGTCACGCCGGCGACGATGCACGCGGCCACCAGTGCGAAAAACCGCGCGGCCACGGCGGCCGTACGACATGGCTTCGATGGAACCGTGGCGCGCATCAGGGCAGAAGCGTACTGCAAGGATCGCCGCTTCCCAAACGGCGCGTGGCTCACACCACGATGTTCACCATGCGGCCGGGCACCACGACCACCTTCTTCACCGCGCGGCCCGCGATCGCAGCAACGACATCGGCGTGCGCGAGTGCGAGCGCCTCGATCGAGGCGGCATCCGCCTTCGCGGGCACCATGAGGCGGGCCTTGATCTTGCCCTGGATCTGAACGGGCAGCTCGACCTCGTCGTCGACGAGCTTCAATGAGTCGACCGCGGGCCACGGCTGGTTCGCGAGGCTCACGCGCATGCCTTCGTGCGTCGTGCCCGAGATCCCGAGCTTCGAGCCGATCTCGTCCGCGACATGCGGCGCGAACGGCCAGAGGATCGTGGCGAAGCGCGCGAGCTGGTCGCGCGTCAGGCCGCCATGCGTCGGGTCGGTCAGCGACTGCGGGCGCGTCGCGGCGTTCACGAACTCGATCATCGCTGCGATCGCGGTGTTGAACGACAGCTTCTCGATGTCGTCGGCGACCTTGTGGATCGTGCGGTGGAGCAGCTTCTCGAGCTTCGCGTCGGCGTTCGACGCGAGCAGGAGTTCGCCGGTCCTCTCGTCGACCGCGAGGCGCCACGCGCGCTGCAGGAAGCGGAACACGCCGACGATGTCGCGCGTGTTCCACGGCTTCGAGGCCTCGAGCGGGCCCATGTACATCTCGTAGAGCCGGAAAGTGTCGGCGCCGTAGTCGGCGATCACGTCGTCGGGATTGATGACGTTCTTCAGCGACTTCGACATCTTGGCGACGATCTGCGCCACCTTCTGTCCGGTCGCCGTCTCGACGAACTCGCCCTCGGACACCTCGCTCACCTGATCGACGGGCACAAGCGACTTGTCCGCGCGCTGGAACGCGTAGCTCGTGATCATGCCCTGGTGGAAGAGCTTGCCGAACGGCTCGGGCGTCGACACGTGGCCGAGGTCGAAGAGGATCTTGTGCCAGAAGCGCGCGTAGAGGCAGTGGAGCACCGCATGCTCGCTGCCGCCGACGTAGAGGTCGACGCCGCCGGTGTGGCAGGTCGCGGGGTCGTATGCGGCCGGCGCACCGGCCGCTGCGGCCGACTTCTTCCGCGACAGCATCCAGTAGCGCTCGGCCTCGGGCGACACGAAGTGCGATCCATCCTTCGGCGAGCAGTAGCGCAGGTAGTACCAGCAGCTGCCGGCCCAGCCGGGCATCGTGTTCGTCTCGCGGACGACTGCTGTGCTCGGCGCGAGAAGCGCGGGGTCGACGCCCGCAGCGCCTGCGGTCGTGTGCGTCCACTCGCGCGCCTTCGCGAGCGGCGGCTGCGGCGTGTCGCTTTCGATCGGCGAATAGTCGGCGAGCGGCGGCAGCACGAGCGGCAGCTGCGACGGCGAGACCGGATAGTGGTTGCCGTCCGCGTCGTAGACGATCGGGAACGGCTCGCCCCAGTAGCGCTGGCGGCTGAAGAGCCAATCGCGCAGGCGGTAGTTCACGCGGCGCGCGCCGATCCCCTCTTTCTCGAGCCATGCGATGATCGCCTTCTTCGCATCGGCGGTCGCGAGGCCGTCGATCGAGACCTGGGCGCCCGCGCTGTTCACCGCGCGGCCTTCGCCTGCGGTCGCAGCCTCGCCCGTGAAGGGCGTTCCCGCGATCTCGACGACCTGCTGGATCGCGAGATGGAACGCCTTCGCGAACTCGAAGTCGCGCTCGTCGTGCGCGGGCACGGCCATGATGGCGCCGGTGCCGTAGCCCATCAGCACATAGTCGGCCGTCCACACGGGAATGCGCGCGCCCGTCGCGGGGTTGATCGCGAAGAGGCCGGTCGCGCAGCCGGTCTTCTCCTTCGAGGCCTGGCGGTCGATGTCGGAGCGGTTCTTCGCCCACGCGACATACTCGGCGAGCTTCGTGTTCGCGGAATCACGCGCGATCGCCTGCGCGACGAGCGCGTGCTCGGGCGCGACGACCATGTAGGTCGCGCCGAAGATCGTGTCGGGGCGCGTGGTGAAGACGGTGAGCGCGTCGGCGGCGCCACCTTCGATCGCGAAGCGGATCTCGGCGCCTTCGCTGCGGCCGATCCACTCGGTCTGGAGCGTCCGCGTCATGTCGGGCCAGTCGACGAACGCGAGGTCCTCGAGCAGGCGGTCCGCGTAGGCGGTGATCCGGAACATCCACTGCTTGAGCGGCATGCGGAGCACGGGAAATCCGCCGCGCTCGCTGCGGCCGTCGATCACTTCCTCGTTCGCAAGCACGGTGCCGAGCTTCGGGCACCAGTTCACGGTCTGCGTGCCGAGGTACGCCAGCCGATGGGTGTCGAGATGCGCCTGCTGCTCGCGCTTCGAGCACGCGGACCAGTTCTTCATGATCGGCTTCGTGCCGCCGCCGTCGACCGGAATCGCCGCGTTCTCGCGCGCAAACCTCGCCTCGAGCTCCGCGATCGGGCGCGCCTTCTTCGCCGACGGATCGAACCACGACGAATACGCCTGCAGCCAGATCCACTGCGTCCACCTGTAGTAGTCGGGGTCGATGGTCGCGAACTCGCGCGACCAGTCGTACATGAAGCCGAAGCGGCGCAGCTGGCGGCGGAAGTTGTCGATCGCCTTCTTCGTCGTGACCTCGGGGTGCACGCCCGTCTGGATCGCGTACTGCTCGGCCGGCAGGCCGAACGCGTCCCAGCCCATCGGGTGGAGGACGTTGAAGCCCTTGAGGCGCTTGTAGCGGCAGAGGATGTCGGTGGCCGTGTAGCCCTCGGGGTGGCCGACGTGGAGGCCGGCGCCCGACGGGTACGGGAACATGTCGAGGCAGTAGAACTTCGGCTTCGATGCGTCGAAGCCGGGTTCACCGGGGTTCGGCTGATGGAAGCCGTAGCCCTTGCCGTCGGGCCATGCAAGCGACGCCTGCCAGCGCTCCTCGAGCGCGTTGGCGTACGCCGCGCTGTAGCGGTGCTGGAGTTCGTTCGCTTCCTGGGTCTGCTGGGCCGACATAAGGGGCGGATTGTACGGGCGACCCGCGGCTGCGGCGTAGCCGCGCGCTTTGGTGCTCATCACGCCAGAGGCCGCCGCCGCATGCGGCGGCCGCGTCGATCCGCGTTGTCTCAGCCCGCCGCGATTCACTCGCGGCGAGGCTGGCCAGAGGGAGCGGCCGCAGCCGCGACCGCTCAATCCTGAGGTACTTGCGCGGGGATCTTCCCGCCCTTCGAGCGATCGAAGTGCTGGAGGTGCTTGAGCGTCTCGCCCACGAGGTAGAACGAGCCCGTCACGCACACGAGGTCCTCGCGGCTCACGGCGCGCGTCGCCATCTCGAGCGCCTCGGGCAGCGTCTTCGCCACCTGGCTCATCTTGCCCGAGCGCTCGTTGAAGAGCTTCTGCAGGTCCTCGGGATCGGCGGCGCGCGGATTGTTCGCCGCACGCGTGAAGATCACCTTGTCGGCGCCGAGGTTCACCTTGTCGATCAGCGCCGGCACGTCCTTGTCGCTGCAGCAACCGAAGACGCAGATCATCGAGTCGTACGGCACGTGCGCGCCGACGCAGCGCATGAGCGCACCGAGCGCGGCGGGGTTGTGCGCGCCGTCGACGAGGACGCGCGGACGGTCCCACACGAGCTGCATGCGGCCGGGCACGCGCGTGGCGGCCAGGCCCGCCGTGATCTTGTCCTCGGGGCAATCGAAGCCGACGGTCTTGAGGTGGTCGACCACCGCGAGCGCGAGGCCGCAGTTCGACGCCATGTGCTCGCCGGGCAGCGGAACCGGCAGGTGCTCGAGCCGCGAGGTCTTCGTGTAGAGGCACACGCGCGTGTGCGGCCCGAGGTCATCGGTCACGCAGAAGCGCGCCGAATAGTCGATGTCCTTGTTGACGATCCTGAGGGGAGCGCCCGCGCTCTCGGCGATCTCCGCGATCGCGCGCTCGACGCCGGGCTCGCTCTCGAAGATGAACGCCGGCACGTCGCGCTTGAAGATCCCGGCCTTTTCGCGCGCGATCTCCTCGAGCGTGTTGCCCAGCAGCTTCATGTGGTCGAAGTCGATCGACGTGATGACGCACGCCTCGGGGCGGATGACGTTCGTCGAGTCGAGCCGGCCGCCGAGACCGACCTCCACGATCGCGATGTCGACCGCCTGGTCGGCGAAATGCTTGAGGCAGACGGCCGTCATCGCCTCGAAGAACGTCGGCTCGACGCCCGCCTTCTCGGCGGCCTTCGCCACGCGCTTCATGAGTTCGGTGAACACCGCCTTGTCGATCATCTGGCCGTTGATGAGGATCCGCTCGCGCAGGTCGACGAGATGCGGGCTGGTGTAGATGCCGACCGTGTAGCCGCAGGCCTGCAGCATCGAGCCGATCATGTGGACGGTCGAGCCCTTGCCGTTCGTGCCCGCGACATGCACGGTGCGGATCTGCTTGTGCGGATCGCCGAGCTTCGCGAGGAGCTGCTCCATGCGCTCGAGCTTGAACGTCGTCTCGTTGTACTTGACGGAGCGCATGCGCTCGAAGTCGGTGCGCTCGAGCAGGTAGCGCACGGCGGAGCCGTAGCCGTTGATGTCGGCGGAACCCTTGGGCGCGCGTCCATCGGACTGGCGCTGCGAGCGCATCTCGAGCGGACGCACGTTCGCCACCTCGGTGGGGCGCGTGGCGCGGAGCCCGAGCTGCCGCGCGGGCGGCTGCTCGACGACCTGACGCGGCGTCGCGGAAGCGATGGCGCGCCGCGTCGACTCCGGCATCGACTGCGACTTCGCGTCGATCCTGGCTTCCGCCTTCGCATCGGCCCGCGCGTCCGACTTCGCCTCGGACTTCGTCTCGGCACGCTGCGCCGGCTTCGCCGGAGCCTTCGCAACAGGCTTCGCCTCGACCTTCGCGATCGGACGGGACGCGGCGACCGGAGCCTGCTTCGCAGCGGGCTTCGACGGCGTCGCGTCGACCTT